>Ga0209075_1001002_pt1 | contig 27060 bp, 26 predicted proteins | sample Stecom2011_FD_187523 | JGI IMG/M metagenome (GOLD analysis project Ga0209075, IMG submission 187523) | Agricultural soil microbial communities from Utah to study Nitrogen management - Steer compost 2011 (SPAdes) (version 2) | ecosystem: Environmental > Terrestrial > Soil > Agricultural land...
AACTGTTAAAAAACAGATAGCTTTAGGCGGGGAGTGTGGCTTTTTTTGTACTTTTGCACTTTAATTATTATTTGAGAAAGCAGCAATGAAGCGCATTCAACTATTGGACAAGGAGTTTGGCCTCTCGATACCGGCCAGTGACATAAAAAGGGCGGTTTGGACAATGGCGGAGAAAATCAACCGCGATTTGAAGGACAAAAATCCGCTGATGGTTTGCATCCTGAACGGATCTTTCATGTTTTCGGCCGACCTGATGAAGCTCATTAGCTTTCCTTGTCAGATCAGTTTTGTGAAACTGGCTTCGTATGAGGGACTGGGGACTACCGGTAAGGTGAAGGAGCTGATCGGTTTTAATGAGGAGTTGAAGGGACGTACCGTTGTTTTGCTTGAGGACATTGTAGATACGGGTATTACCGTTGAAAACAGTGTGCGTCAGTTGAAGGAGACCGGGGCTGCCGAAGTTATTGTAGCCACGCTTCTGTTCAAGCCGGAGGCTTGTAAGCGGGATGTGAAGCTGGATTATGTGGGACTGGAAATTCCGAATGATTTTATTGTGGGCTACGGGCTCGACTACAACGGCTACGGCCGTAATCTGCCGGATATTTACAGTCTGGTACAGTAATTCTTTATTACTCTTTTTCTTCTGTTTTTTTTAAGAGCTTCCTACAAGTGGGCGCCTGCGGCGACCTGTGTTGTGGGTGCTTGATGCAAATTTGGTTTTATTGAGTTTTAACTATTATACCACAATGCTTAATGTTGTAATTTTTGGCCCTCCCGGGTCAGGTAAGGGCACGCAGAGCGAACAGATCATTGACTATTTTGAGTTGGGACACATTTCCACCGGAGAAATTTTGCGTGCTGAAATTAAAGCGGATACCGAGCTGGGCAAAATTGCTGCGTCGTTTATCGATCGCGGTGAGTTGGTACCCGATGCCACCATTATTGGGATGTTGGAAAACAAGTTGAATTTTTTGAATTCTTCTAAGGGAGTCATTTTTGACGGTTTCCCCAGAACGGTGGCTCAGGCGCAGGCTTTAAAAGAGATGCTGGCCAAAAGAGGGGAGCGCATCGATGTGATGCTGAATCTGGAGGTGGAGCGTCAGGAGCTGATAGCCCGACTGCTGAAACGGGGAGAAACCTCGGGTCGCAGCGACGACAATCTGGAAACCATAGAGAAGCGCATTGCTGTTTATGAAGCTCAAACGGCACCGGTGATGGACTTTTATAAGGCAGAGGGTTCGTACCACGGCATACAGGGTGTGGGCAGTGTTGCTGAGATTTTTGAGCGGATTAAGGAGGCCATCTCGGCCTGTGCCGCTTAGTTCATAGGATTTTATTTTCTTGTAGAGATTGAAAGGGGACACGGCACAAGTAGTTCCCTTTCAATCTTTTTTGCATAACTTTGCACCCGCCGGAGGGTGCCGGCTTCCCGGGAGGGAGGAGGAGATTTTCGGGTTTAATTATTGGAAGAGGATTTATGGCAGGAGGTAATTTTGTTGACTACGTCAAGATTTTTTGTCGCTCGGGAAAAGGCGGACCCGGTTCAACGCACATGCGTCGTGAGAAGTTTGTGCCCAAAGGGGGGCCCGACGGTGGTGATGGCGGACGTGGTGGTCACGTGATTGTACGCGGCAATCAGAATTACTGGACCCTTATTCACCTGAAATACCAAAGGCATATTTTTGCCGGCCATGGTGCTTCGGGCAGTCGCCAGCGTTCGTCCGGTGTGAGTGGGGAGGACAAGTACATTGAGGTGCCCCTGGGCACTGTGGTGAAGGATGCCGAAACCGGGGAAGTGTTGTTTGAAATTACCGACCACGGTGAAGAGCAGGTCCTGGTTCGGGGTGGCCGGGGCGGTCTGGGCAATTGGAACTTCAGATCTTCTACGCACCAAACGCCCCGTTTTGCACAACCGGGTGAGCCCTCAATAGAGTTGGCAGCCATTATGGAACTTAAAGTGCTGGCCGATGTGGGCTTAGTGGGGTTTCCGAATGCGGGCAAGTCCACTTTGTTGGCTGCAGTAAGTGCGGCCAAACCCGAAATTGCCGATTATCCCTTTACTACCCTTGTCCCCAATCTGGGGATTGTGGCCTACCGTGATCATAAGTCTTTTGTGATGGCCGATATTCCCGGAATCATTGAGGGTGCCCACGAAGGGCGCGGCATTGGTCACCGTTTTTTGCGCCACATTGAGCGCAATTCGGTTTTGTTGTTTATGATTCCTTCGGACAGTAAAAGCATTAGGGAAGAATATGGCGTTTTGCTTAATGAGTTGGAGCAGTACAATCCTGAGTTGCTCGACAAAAAGCGCTTGCTGGCCATTACCAAGACCGACTTTATTGATGCGCAGTTGCAGCAGGAGCTTGAAGAAGAGTTGCCGGAGCTGCCGCATGTTTTCATTTCTGCTGTAAGCGGTACGGGCATTTCTGAACTTAAGGATATGCTTTGGTCTGCACTGGAGGCTTCTATTCTGGAAAGATAACATTCTGGAAAGATTGTTTTTGGGGGATTGCTTATATTTGTTGGCAGTGAACCTGCAAAAACCAAAGCATGAACGCAAAACCGGCCAAACGTCCGCTTAAGGCGGTGGTGATTTCCGACGCACACTTGGGGACTTACGGGAGTAAGGCTGCGGACTTGCATGCCTATTTGCGGACCATTCGTCCCGAAACGCTGGTGCTTAATGGCGACTTTATCGATGCCTGGCGTTTTTCTGCCCGGTATTTTCCGCCTGAGCACCTTAAAGTGGTTCGTTATCTCTTTAAGATGGCCGAGGAGGGAACACGCCTGGTCTATATCCCGGGCAACCACGATGAGGTGGCCCGGCGTTTTGCCGGTATTGATTTTGGTTTGCTCAAGGTGGCCAATAAACTGGTATTGTCGCTCGACAATACTACGACCTGGATTTTTCATGGCGATGTGTTTGATGTGGTTATGCACCACTCCCGTTGGATGGCGAAGTTGGGTTCGGTGGGCTTTGGCTTTTTAATTGCCCTCAACCGTTTTGTAAATGCCTTCCTGGTGTTTTTTGGTGGCAAGAAGATTTCACTGGCTGCCCGCATCAAGGATATGGTGAAAGGGGGCAAGAAGGAGGCGGTGACGCAGTTTGAGGCGACTGTGGCGCGACTGGCCATTCGTAAAGGCTATCATTACGTGATTTGCGGACACATTCACCGACCGGTTAAAAAGCGGATTATGAATCAGGCGGGGGTGACCACCTATTTGAATTCGGGCGATTGGGTGGACAACAATACGGCTTTGGAGTATGAAGATGGCGATTGGCATTTGCGCTACTGGAAGGGGGAAGGGGCCAACCTGACCGAGGAGACCGCCGTGGAGGAAATCCTTTCGGAAACTGCGGAGGAGGTATTTGTGCGGGCATTCAGAGAGGTGCTCAAAAGTTGAGGCACAACTTTTGCAGTTCTGACTTGTTTGTCTCACATACCAATAAAAGAAAGAACAATGGAATTTAGTGAAGATATTTGGAACGAGACAGAATTACGGGTAAGTAAGCATTTTAAAGTTACTGCCGATTTTGATTTTATGCTTTTTGTCATAGGTATTCAGGAGTTGGGGACCGGGATGACGGAATATACCCGGGATGAAAAGTGGGACATCATTAATCTGGGGAAGTGTCGCCTGCTGGAGCGCCTGGGCTATCTGCAGCAGAGTGGCAAGGATCGGGAAGGCTGGCCCGAGTTTGAAGTCATAAAAAACGTGCGCAGTCTGAGTCCCAACCTGCAAAAACGTTTGTTGAAGCAGGAAATGGTGCTTTATTTTAACGAGGTTTTGGAACCTCTGCAACAATAGTTGTGATTAATGTTTGAGGAAACGGGTATGAAACGAACTTCATTTTTTCTGGCCGTATTGGTCTTGAGTCAGCTTTTTGTGTTTTGTGGGGCCAAGCAAACGCTGGTCGAAATCACTACCGACTATGGGGTGATGGAGGTAAGGCTTTACGATGAAACGCCCTTGCATCGTGATAATTTTATTAAGCTGGTGGAAGAAGGATTTTTTGACGATCTCTTGTTTCACAGGGTGATTCCTGAGTTTATGATTCAGGGCGGCGATCCGGATTCGAGGGGCGCCGATTCGGCGGCTATGTTGGGCGCGGGGGGACCGGGTTACCAGTTGGATGCGGAGATTTTGTATCCGCAGTTTTTTCACAAAAAAGGGGTGCTTTCGGCTGCTCGTCAGGGCGATCAGGTGAATCCGGAGAAAAAATCGTCCGGTTCCCAGTTTTACATTGTGCAGGGTAAGGTCTTTGAAGAAGGGGAATTGACTCAGTTGGAACAGATGCACAGCGAGCGAAAGCAGCAGCAGATTTTCATGAAGTATGCCGAGCCACACCGGGCCACTCTCATGGGGTTTCAACAGGCCGGCGATCGTGCCGGTTGGGAGGCTTTGATGGCGGAGATTCAAGAGGAAGCGGCCCCCGAATTGGAGGCGCTGACCCCTTTTGTGCTGCCGGAGGAACACAAGGCGGTTTACACGACCCTGGGCGGTGCGCCCCATCTTGATGGGGAGTACACGGTTTTTGGCGAGGTGGTGAAAGGTTTGGAGGTCATCGACAGCATTGCTGCGGTAGCGACCAATCGGATGGATCGTCCGGTGGAGGATGTGAAAATGCAGATGAGACTTATAAAAAGGTAGTTGGGGATGATGCGAATGATGGTCAAGAGTCTTTTGGGTATTTTTTTTGCTTGGTTTTTGTTGGGTCAGGGCCTTGAGGCACAGGAGGTGACCGTGCGCATAAAAACCAATATGGGCACCATGCGGGTGAAGTTGTACAACGAAACGCCCCAGCATCGGGATGAGTTCATTAAATTGGTGGATGCCGGTCACTTTAACGGGACTTTGTTTTATCGGGTCATTGAGCATTTTGTCATTCAGGGTGGTTCTTCTGATTCGCGCAACGCGCCCCCGGGCAAGCACATTGGCTACGGTACGGCTCAAAACATCAGTTCTGAGTTTTCATCGGATCTTTTCCATAAAAGAGGGGCGCTTTGCGCCCCCAGGCAGCCTGAGGCCATCAATCATTTCAGGATGTCGGACATCTCGCAGTTTTATATTGTGCACGGAAGGGTTTATACGCATGAAGAGCTGGATATTCTGGAAAAACGGGTGAATAATCCCATTTTGCGAGAGCTGCGCGAATTGTATTATCTGCCCCATAAGCCGGAGCTGGATCGCTTGAGGGAGGAAGATCCACACGCGTTTAATGCCTTGATTCGTGAAATCCGCGCCAAGATTGATTTTGAGTTCAGCGTGTCCGACCACCTGAAGTTCACCGAGGCCCAACGCGAAGCTTATACCACTGTTGGTGGTTTGCCCGATTTGGATGGGGACTATACGGTATTTGGTGAGCTGATAGAAGGGATGGATGTGCTTAATCGCATTGCGGCCCTGCCTACCGACAAGAACGATCGCCCCCTCAGCGACGTTAAAATCACCATAGAATAAGACACTTTGGCTTATGTCCGATTCGATAGGGAAAGGAGTTTTGTTATTGTTGGTAGCGCTGCTGACCTCATGTGGCGGCCGGTCGGCCGGGCCCAATGAGGCGAATACGCCTGCCGTGCGCGGATCCTACACCGCTAATGTGCAGGGCATGGTGGAATTGCAGCTCTCCGATCATTACACCCGTTCGCTGGGGAGGACTTACGGGTTTTATGTGGCTCCGGATTTGGTGGTGGCCAACCTGAGTGCGGTTAAGGGGGCTTACCGGATTCGGCTGACTGCCCTGGAGACTACGCAGACTTACCCGGTGCAGGGTTATACGGCCTACGATCTTGATAGGGACCTGGTCTTATTGAAAGTAGGGCGCAGCAACAAGAATTTTCTGAAAATTTTATCGCCCGATGCGCAGTCGGACACCTTGTACACCCTGCTTCGACCGGAGGGCCGTTTGCAGGTCAGGAAGGTGCCCATGGGGCCCGCTTTGGCTGAGGACAGTTTGGGTGTATATCCCTTGGCGGCTGCCTTAGCGCCCGGGAAGCCTGCTTTTTTTGAGGACCATGCCCTGGCCGGAATCGTTCAGGAAGGCGAGGAAGGTCCCCGGGTGCTTAAGGCCCAATGGATAGCTGAATTGATGAAGAAGCAGGAGGGGGTGCAGGCGCCGATTGGCCTGAGCGCTAAGAGCAACAAAGTTTATCCTTCGCACGAGCGGATTGCGGCTTATCGCATGGTGACCAATATGGGCAACATTGTTTTTCGCCTGTACGACGAAACCCCGGAGTATCGCGATAATTTTATTCGACTGGTGAGCGATCAGTTTTACGACAGCCTGACCGTACACCGTGTGCTGCGCGGCTTTTTAATACAGACCGGAGCGGCCGACACCCGCGACGCCGGACCCGACGAGGTGGTTGGCTGGCAGGGCCCGGGCTATACCCTGCCGATGAAGGTAGTGCCGGGTATTTTTCACAAAAGGGGCGCTTTGGCGGCCTCCAAATTGCCCGATGCCAAGAATCCGAGAGACGAATCGGATGGTTCCCAGTTTTACATTGTGGCCGGAAGGGTTTTTCTGGACCGGGAACTGGATGAACTGGAGACGCAAAAAGGAAGGAAGTTCAGTGCGCGACAGCGCGAGGTTTATCGTACGGTGGGTGGTGCACCCCATCTCGATTGGGATTACACGGTTTTTGGGGAGGTGTTGGAAGGCATGGAGCTGGTCGACCGGATTTCGATGCTGGAGACCTATCAGACCGACCGTCCGGTAAAGGATGTGCGGGTTTTGCGGATGGAATTCATTTACCGCGATTGACTTTTTCAGGCGCTGCGCAGTAGTGTTTCAGTTTGGGCTTATAACTCTTTCAGTCGGACGGAGCTTTTGAGTACTTCCCTGATGGAGGCATAGGTTTTGGACAGATGTTGTTTTACTTCCTCTGGTTTTACCCAGAATACCTGCTCGATATTTTCTTCGCTCTGCGGTCGGGGCAAGTCACTGCCCCGGTACTCCATTTCGAACCAGCGGGTTTCTTTTAAAATGAAGTCTTCGCCCAGCTGATAGGTGTGGAAGGTGGTGCAAAGCGGGTGAAGCAGCCCGACCCTTAGGGCACATTCCTCTTCCACTTCACGCAAGGCGGCAGTTTCAAAGCTTTCTCCCTGCTCTACCTTGCCCTTGGGCAAATCAAAATGCCCCAGTCGATGCATCCCCAGGAAGGCCCCGGTGTCGGCATGCCAGACCAGGCCGCCTGCCGCCGGTAAACAACGGAAAAGCGCTTTCACCTTGGTCAACAGTTCGTTCAAATGATGATGGTAGATGTAGGCCCGGGCTTGTTGGCTGTTGGCCGAAAAATCCATGATGAAATTGCGGAGCTCGCCCTGATTGGCGTATTTCAGTATGCTGCCCACCCCCTGGCTCAGGTCGCGTTCGATATTGGCTGTTAATACCAGCACCCGGTCCTTAAAAAAGATTTTATACATTTGCAGGAATAATCTTTTAGGATAAGTAAACTTTGTATCGCGCTATGAATATTCAAGAAACCGTTGCTGCGCAATTGTTGCAAATTAAGGCAATAAAATTGCAACCCGCAAACCCCTTTACCTGGGCCTCCGGCTGGAAATCGCCCATTTATTGCGACAATCGAAAAACACTTTCTTTTCCGGAGGTGCGCGATTATATAAAGACTTGTTTTGCCGGGCAAATCAAAGAGCGTTACCCCGAAGTGGATGTGGTGGCCGGCGTGGCCACGGGAGCCATTGCACAAGGCGCCCTGGTGGCCGATGTGCTTAATAAGCCCTTTATTTACATTCGTTCGGCTGCCAAGGGGCACGGGTTGGAGAATCTGGTCGAAGGGGTGTTGGAGCCGGGACAAAAAGTGGTCATCATTGAAGACCTGATATCTACCGGAGGCAGCAGTCTCAAAGCGGCCGAAGCGGTGCGTGCACAGGGCGGCGAGGTCTTGGGTATGCTGGCCATTTTCTCCTACGGTTTTGCCACCGCCGTGCAAAATTTTGAGCAGGCAGGCATCGCCTTGTCCACCCTGAGTGACTACGAAACGCTGTTGAAAGTGGCGGTGGCCGAGGGAGCGATTTCGGCAGACGAGCTCGAAACGCTGGCCCAATGGCGTAAGGACCCGGGCAGTTGGGGGGTGTGAGACGAACTGCTTTAGACTAAGTATTTACTGTAAAGACCCTGGAAGGGAATGACAACATTTGAAGGTCCGGTTAAAGCGATGCCCCAGCCGGCGGGCGTTGTTTTTGATTTTTTGTCCAATTTCAATCATTTTGAGGCTTTATTGCCTCCCCATTACATTAAGGACTGGGAAAGCGACGGCGATGCCTGTCGCTTTAGTGTGGAGGGTGTGGGGGAAATAGGTCTGCGCATTGTGGATCGGGAGCCCAATAAGACCATAAAGTTTGCGGCCGACGGCAAAACGCCCTTTCTTTTTCATTTGTGGGTGCAGCTTAAAGAGCTGGCTCCCGGCGACACGCGGGTAAAGTTGACCATCAAAGCCGAGCTTAACCCCATGTTGAAAATGATGGTGAGTCCTGCGATCAGCAAATTTTTGGATGTGGTGACGACCGCCATCGCGAGTTACGACTACCCGCCTTTGGATGCCTCTTCAGCCTCCCTGGACGAATCTTTTTAAGGCAAAAAGCGGACTTCTTTGAAAGCGTAGCGGCGGGTATGCCCGCCGCTGTCGCGCAGCAACAGATGTCCATCGGGCGCTATTCCTTCAAAAGTGGCCTCAAAAGAACCCTGCGCATCGGCATAGCGGTGCCAGCCGTCCCGGCGATAAAGGCAGCCCAGGTATTCGTCTGCCAATTTGTCGCTGTTTCCGCTTTCCAGCCAATCGACATAACGGATGGTCAGTGCCTTCAGAAAAAGTCCCAGCAGCTCTCTGCGACTGTGCTGAAGTCCGGTAAGCTGGCTGAGTGAGATGGGGTTTGGGGCCTCTGATGTGAAGTGTATTTGGTTGAGGTTGAGTCCTATGCCGATTATGGACTGGTCGATGCTGTTGCCTTTCAAACTGTTTTCGATGAGGATGCCTCCCAGCTTTTTATCTCCGGCATAAATGTCGTTGGGCCATTTAATGGCAATGTTTTTGCTGAATGGACGCAGCACATCCATCAAGGCCAGGGTAAGCAATTGGGTGATGCGGAATTGTTGGCTCACCGGTAAAAAATCGGGCCGAAGCAAGAGGGAAAAGGTGAGGTTTTTTCCCTCCTCGCTCTCCCAGCTGTTGCCCATTTGGCCACGGCCGGCCGTTTGCTTGTCGCACCACACCACCGTAAACTCCGGCAGCTCTTTTTTCGTCAGCATGTCGCGCAAACGGGCATTGGTAGAGTCGACCGCTTTGAAATGATGAATCTGAAAAAGTTCGTTGTTTTTCATAGAATGTAAGGGCATGCAGCAGGGGCCATTCGCATTTGAAATAGGCCTTTATGTGCTTTTTAAGTATTATCTTTGGGCAAAATTATAATTTATAGTCAGCAAAACCACAACGAATGACAGATAAGCAGCAGGCAAAGGCAACAAAAGCGTTGGTCGATGCCGTAGTAGAGGGTATTCAGGAGAAGAAGGGAAAGAACATCACAGTGCTCGACATGACGGGCATTGAGAACACTATTACCAGTTATTTTGTTATATGTGACGGGGACAGTAATGTGCATGTGGATACCATCGCCGACTCGGTGGAGGACTATGTGCGGAAAAAGTTGGACGATAAGCCGCTGCATATAGAAGGTAAAAGCAATGCCGAGTGGGTGTTGGTCGATTATATGGATGTGGTGGTGCACGTTTTTCAGCGACCGGTAAGGGCGTTTTACAACCTGGAGGGCCTTTGGGCCGATGCCGGCAGAAAAGATTTAGCCGATTTGTTTTAAAAGAAATTTAATTGTTTGCACAGCATGGCAGAAAACAACAAAAATATGGACGGACAGAAGGGCGACAAGCCCGGTGGCCCTAAAATGCCGCAATTTAACGCCTATTGGATATACGGCATCATTTTGGTGTCGCTGGTGGCCATCAGTCTGTTTAATGTAGGGCAGAGTCCCCAAACCGTTCCGTGGAGCGTTTTTGAGGATAAAATTTTACCCGGGGGCGACATTACCCGTGTGGTGGTGGTGACCAATGAAGGCAAGGCTGAAATTACGCTTAAGGAAGAGGCGTTGGACAGTTATGCCGAGGTGTTAAAGGACCAGAGCAGTTTGCCACGTACCGGCCCTCATTTTGAGGTGCGGATACCTACGCTGGATAAATTGGAAGAAGCCCGGAAACTGGCTGAAGAGGAAGGGAGCATGAAGATCCCGATTGAATATGAGGAACGCACCAACTTGTTTCGTGACTTTTTTATGATGATGTGGCCCATTCTGCTGATTGTGGCCATTTGGATCTTCATTTTTAGAAGGATGAGTTCCCAGGGTGGTGCCGGAGGCGGTGGCAATATCTTTAATGTGGGCAAATCGAAAGCCCGTATGTTTGATAAGGAGACAGGCATTAAAGTAAACTTTGATGATGTAGCCGGATTGGTGGAAGCCAAGACCGAACTCGAAGAGATTGTTGAGTTTTTAAGAAAGCCGGAGAAGTTTACCGAACTGGGAGGAAAAATTCCGAAAGGGGCCTTGCTGGTCGGCCCTCCCGGAACAGGAAAGACCTTGCTGGCTAAGGCTGTGGCCGGAGAAGCCAATGTGCCGTTTTTCAGTATGTCGGGTTCCGATTTTGTGGAAATGTTTGTGGGGGTAGGCGCCTCCAGGGTGCGCGACCTGTTTAAGAAGGCCAAGGAAAAGGCGCCTTGCATCGTTTTTATCGACGAGATTGATGCCATTGGTCGCGCCCGTGGAAAGAATGTAAATTTCAGTGGCAACGACGAAAGGGAAAATACCCTGAACCAGTTGTTGACCGAGATGGATGGTTTTGCCACCAACAGTGGCGTTATTATTTTGGCTGCGACCAACAGGGCAGATATCCTGGACAGGGCCTTGATGCGCGCCGGCCGTTTTGACCGACAAATCAGTGTGGAATTGCCCGATTTGAATGAGCGTAAAGCCATTTTTGAAGTACACCTGCGGCCCTTGCGACTGGGAGAGGATGTGAAATCGGAATTTTTGGCCCGACAGACGCCGGGTTTTTCAGGGGCCGATATCGCCAATGTATGTAATGAGTCGGCCTTGATCGCTGCTCGTAAGGCTAAAAAAGTAGTGGAGAAAGAAGACTTCCTGGATGCGGTGGACCGTATTGTGGGGGGACTGGAGAAGAAGAATAAAATTATTTCTAAAGACGAGAAACGTGCGGTTGCTTTTCATGAAGCGGGGCATGCAGCCATCAGCTGGTTGTTGGAATTTGCCCATCCTTTGGTTAAAGTGACCATTGTGCCCAGAGGAAAAGCCCTGGGTGCGGCCTGGTATCTGCCCGAAGAGCGCTCACTGAATACCTATGAACAAATGTTGGATGAGATGTGCTCTACTTTAGGTGGCAGGGCCGCTGAGGACCTGGTTTTTGGTCGCATCAGCACCGGTGCGCTGAACGACCTGGAAAAGGTGACCCGCCAGGCCTATGCCATGGTGTCCTATTTTGGCATGAGTCCCAGGATCGGTAACCTGAGCTATTTTGATTCAACCGGACAGAATGAGTACGCCTTTAGCAAGCCTTACAGTGAGCGTACCGCTCAATTAATTGACGAGGAGGTCTCGCGTATTGTGGAAGAGCAGTACGACAGGGCCAAGCAGATTTTGCGGGATAATGCAGAAAAGCACACCCAGCTGGCCGAGTTGTTGCTGGAGCGGGAGGTTATTTTCAGTGAAGATCTGGAGCAGATTTTTGGCAAGCGTATGCCGGCCGGACACGTTATTCAGGAAGGGCCTGCCGATGCCAACGGGGATGCAGACGCCACTTTGCCTGCTGAGGATGCAGAATAGCACTTTTTTTATTAAATTCTTTGTGTTATTTTTGCCGGCTGAATTTGGCTCATTAACTTAGGGTGGATAGTGTACATTAAAGCAACGTGGAGTGAATAATTTTTGGCAACGCATCCTGACCGGAATTGTATTTGTAATAGCTATCATCGGCGGGATGTGGTGGCACCAGTATTCTTATCTGCTCATTTTTTACACCGTTGTTTTGCTGGGGATGTTGGAGTTTGCCGAATTGGTTCGTGCCCGACCGGTACATGCACAAATAGGATGGGCGCTGGTGCTGGGTTCCTTTTGGTACCTGGCCTCCTTCTTTGTCCTGGCTGGCATCATTTCAGAGCGCTGGCTGATGTTTGTGGTTCCCCTGATCATGGCGGTATTCATTACCGAGCTTTTCCGGAAATCGAACACGCCGCTTCTGAACATCGCTTGTACGCTTATCATCCCCTTTTATGTAGCCTTGCCCTTTTCCTTTCTGCACTTTTTGGTGTTTAAAGGGGGGAGTTACGACTATCTTCTCTTGCTGGGCTTTTTTCTCTTGGTCTGGGCCAATGATTCGGGGGCTTATCTGATAGGGGTACGTTTTGGAAAGCATCGTTTGTTTCCGCGCATTTCTCCCCGAAAAAGCTGGGAGGGAGCCGTAGGCGGCTTTGTCTTTACCCTGGCAATCGCTTTTGTGCTTTCGCTGTTTATTGAGCAACTGTCCTGGGGCCACTGGTTGGCCATTGGTGTTTTGGTTTCGGTTATGGGGACTTTTGGCGATTTGGTGGAATCCATGCTTAAGCGCAGTGTAAATGTAAAAGACTCGGGTTCGCTGTTACCCGGTCACGGTGGCGTTTTGGATCGTTTTGATGCCGTTGTTTTTGCGGCGCCTCTGGTTTGCGGTTATCTGATTCTTATAAGGTACATGTTTTAACTTTTGTATTAATTGCGTGCTATGACCATTCACAAAGAAGGATATCGCATCCTGGTTGTTTTGCTTTTGGTGCTGGTAGGAATTAATGTGGTGCTGGCAATATTGATCGGCCCCTGCCTGCTGGCTGTGCTCCTTTCTGCACTGATTTTTTTGCCCGTACTCAATTTTTTCCGTAGCCCCAATCGTCAGCCTTTTATAAACGATAAGGCCATTGTGGCGCCTGCGGATGGTAAAATTGTGGTGATAGAGGAGGTGGAAGAGCCTGAGTTTTTAAAAGGGAAAGCCTTACAGGTCTCGGTGTTTATGAATGTATTTAATGTGCACATCAACTGGTATCCTCTTGCAGGTATTGTTCGTTATTTTCGCCATCACAGTGGCCGTTTTATGGGTGCCTACCTTCCCAAGGCTTCTACCGAAAATGAGCGGACCACTGTAGCTTTGGAGCACAGCAGTGGGAAAACCGTCGTGGTGCGACAAATTGCAGGTGCTGTAGCCCGCCGTATTGTGTGTTATGCCGAAGAAGAAACCAAGGCAGAGCAAGGAGCACAGATGGGGTTTATTAAGTTTGGTTCCAGGGTAGATATATATTTGCCCTTGGATGCACGTATTGATGTAGCGCTTGGCCAAAAAGTTAAGGGCCGACAAACCATCATTGGCTGGCTCGAGTAGCGCTGTTCCTTTAAGAAGATTTTGCCACAAGGGATGTTCCATAGGGGGAACATTCCTTGTGGTTTTGTTTTAATTAAAAATGTGAATGGTATGCTGTCAGGGGTCATGATGAAACCTGTGGATGAAGTATTGGCGTCGCCCATTGTACAACAAACGGCCTTTTGGTCGGAAGTAAAAAAGAATCTGGGCGTGGGTACCGGAGCTTATGCTTTTAAGTTGCCCAAATCGGATGTGGCCGGATGCAGTGGGCAGTCGGGGTCGCAGGAGGCCGATGTAATGGTGGTGCAGCAGCAACTCGATGCACAACATTCGATAGCCTACGTGCCTTACGGACCCGAAATTGAACCGGTGGACGGAATGCATGGTCCCTTCCTGGAGGAACTCTCCGAGAGTTTGCGCGCTTATTTACCCTCCAGTTGTATTGCGCTTCGTTACGACTTGTGCTGGGAGTCTTTCTGGTCGGGGGAGGAAGATTTTTATGATGAGCGGGGACAGTGGCAGGGTCCTCCCGATGCCCCGGTTCAGGAAATGCGTTTCAATTTTGGGACCCAGAATTGGGGTTTCAAAAAGGCACAGAGCAATCTTTTACCGTCCAATACGGTGTTTTTAAATTTGTTGCAGAGTGAAGCGGCTCTTCTGGCCGGGATGAAGTCCAAAACCCGTTACAACATTCGCCTGGCTGCGCGCAAGGGGGTGGTGGTCGACGAGCTGGGGATGGACCAACTGGATCTTTGGTATGCGCTTTACAGTGAGACGGCAAGGCGCAATGGCATTTATTTGCATGAATTGGAATACTTCAGAGCAGTTTTGGAGGCGCGAAAAAGCCGGAATGCGCAGCCCACGGAGGTGATTCTGCTCCTGGCCCGGCGGGACGAACTGCCGCTGGCGGCTATGTTTCTGGTGGTGAGTGGCAGCAGGGCGACGTATTTGTATGGGGCATCTGCTACCGAAAACAAAGCGCTGATGGGCAGCTATGCCCTGCAGTGGGCTGCCGTGCAGAAGGCAAAACGCATGGGCTGTACCGAATACGATATGTTTGGTGTGGCGCCGAATGCCGATCCGGAGCATCCCATGTATGGTTTATATCGTTTTAAAACCGGATTTGGCGGACGATTGTATCACCGCATGGGCAGCTGGGATTACCCAATACAAGATGAAGCCTATACCTATTTTTCGGCCATGGAAATGACCAGTAGAGGCTATCACCTGTGATGGTCCCTGCCGGATTTACACGCGAAGGCCCAGAAATACCACATCGTCCACTTGTTCCTGGTCCCCCTTCCATTCGATAAAGGTGTCGCGCAAACGGCGGGCCTGCTCTTCCATCGGCAGATGATGGATGTCGAGTAACAGTTTTCGGATGTTGGCGGTCATAAACTTCTTGCCCTCCGGTCCCCCAAACTGATCGGCATAGCCGTCGGAAAATAAATATATACTGTCGTTCTTATTCAATTGGTAGCTCATGTTGACAAAGGCACTGTCGTCTTCCATAATGCTGTCGCCGATGCTTCGGCGAATGCCCTTATAAACATTCAGCTCTCCATTGATAAATAGAAACACGGGGCGTTTGGCAGAAGCCAGTCGCACGGATCGTTTTTTCGGGTCGATTTCTACAATGGAGATGTCCATGCCGTCGCGCGTGGTATGGCCTTCATTTTTTTGCAGCAGGATTTTAATTTCTAAATCGAGTCGATGCAGGATGTCTGCCGGCGAGTTGACCTTATTGTGCTTTACAATGTCGTTCAAAAGCGTGGTCCCGATCATCGACATGAAGGCGCCCGGAACGCCATGGCCGGTGCAGTCTGCTGCACATACCATCATTTTTCCGTTAAAGGGATGAAACCAGTAAAAGTCGCCACTAACAATGTCTCGGGGTAAAAAGAAGATGAAGGATTCCTGAAATTGCCCGGAGAGCATTTCCTGGGGCGGCAAAATGGACGATTGTATGCGTTTGGCATAGGTAATGCTGTCTGTAATGTCCCGGTTTTTGCGTTCAATTTCTGCTTTTTGTTCCCGAAGTACTACGGTTTGGCTGTCCACCTCCCTTTGCAGCGCCTCTTTTTGCTTCCGGAGCTTGCGTTCGCGCAGGTGAATAAGGCTGAATACAGCCAGGACCATTGCAGATAGGAGCAATATATAAAACCACCATTTTTTCCAAATGGGTGGTGCTATGACGATGTGCATGCTCAGGGGGGTCTGGTTGTAAACCCCGTCGGCATTGGCTGCCCTTACTTCCAACAGGTAATCCCCGTCGGGCAAAAAGTCGTATTCTCTGAAAGTGGTGGCGCCCAAATCGGCCCATTCCTGCTCCGCTTTGTCTCCTTTGCGCGTTAAGCGGTATTGATAGCTGACTGCCTTTGGATTTTTAAAGCTGATGCCGATGAAGTCGAAGCGAAACTTATAGCTGTCTTTGTAGGGGAAGGGCAGTACCAGACTTTTATTGGGGTCAAAGTCCTCATCGGACACTTTTATGGAGGTGAAATTGAGCAGCGGGGCGACTTTATTTTCCACGTCCTTGTCGGGTCGGTAACGGATTACGCCCTCATTGGAGGCCAGCCATAGATCTTGCGCGGGGTCGCGACTGATTTGATGGAAGTCGACCCCCAGGTTTTGTTCATAATCGTAAATGCGAATCCTGTCTTTGGCCGGTTCAATGGCACTGAGTCCCGGAAAATGGGTCACCCAGAGTCGGCCCTGGCTGTCTCCTGCAATGCTGTAGGCAAAATTCCGGGCCAAGCCATTGCTGATGTCCAGTACATTTAGAGAATCTTCATGGTATTGGATAAGGCCCTTGCCCAGGGTGGCCAGCCACAGTCTCCCTTCCTTATCCACGGTCATGTCGTTGACATCGGTCGGCGTGTCCGTGATGCGGTGAATTTCTATACTCTTATCTTCAATGCGACAAATTCCGCTGTTTTTGGGTCCTATCCACAGCCCGCCGTTGCCGTCGGGGTAGACAAAATTGATGTTGTTGTGGGGCAGTCCGTTTTCGGTGGTCAGGTGCCGCTGTTCCCTGGTTTTTAGATTGATTTGATAATAGCCACCGACAGTGGCTAAATACAGAAAATACCCCTGGCCACTCAGGTCGTTTATTTTTTTGCCGGGCTGAGTACGTGTGTAGAACCAGGGTTGAAAGTTGGCTTGCTCGTTTTTCTTGTAATACAGTCCGTGGTTCTCAGTGGCAGCCCAAAGGGTGCTGTCGGGATCCCTGTACAGTCCTGTAACTGCATCCTGGGGCAGACCCATGGCCGGGTCATAGAATTCAAAGTCGGTAAAGCAGAAGGGGTCGGCCCTTATCAGGCCATTTTCCAGACCAATCCAGAGGTCCTTGCCGTCGTGCAGTACCGAACGGGCTTTATTGTCCTGGAAACCGATCTGGTCCAGGTCGTAGAAGATCATACTTTCATCGGTGAGGCACGAAAGCCCCCCTCCGTAGGTAGCAAACCAGTAATTGCCTTCCTTGTCGGTCAGCAAATCCCGAATAAAGTTGTTGCTCATCCCATTTTCGGTAGAAAAAGTAAAGGACTCGGTGAAATCTTGCTGCTGCTGGTCGTAGAATAGTTTGACGACGCCCTGGCCCCAGGTGGCCAGCAGCAGGTGTCCCTCTTCCTCTTCCTCAATGTCCTGGATGTTTTCATATTGCAGGTCGAAGCTGAGACAAAGGCTGTGGTCAACAATCCGGGTAGCTTCATCGCGCTCGGGGGCAAAACGAAAGAAACCTTCGCTTTCTGTGGCTATCCAGAATTCCCGATCAAAGCCCTTCCTCTTCTTGATGGCTGTGATGGTGGTCATGGGCATTTGATCGAAGCGTTCAAAGCCCTGGATTTTCCCGTTGCTGCCTGCCTTAACACGCATCAAGCCTTCGGAAGTACCCAACAAAACGGTGTTGTCGGACAAGGGGTAAATTGAATAAAAGAGGGTGTAGCCCAGACTGCCACTGTCGAACCAGGTGGTCAGGTTGTTGTAGCGGTCTACCTTGGCAAAGCCATGGTTTTGCACGGTGAACCAAATGTTGCCTTCGGCATCTTCGTGCAGGTCGCGAACCGGACTTGTGGTGTTTTCTACCCTGAGGGTGTGAAACTGTTGGTTGCGATAGTAGCTGAGCTGACCATTGTTGTGACCTACCCAGAGTGTTCCGTTAGCGGCCACGTGCATCGACATAACAAAGTTGTCGGCCAGGGAATCGCGGGTGCTGAAGGAGCGGAAACGCAAGCCGTCGTAGCGCACCAAACCTTCTCCCGTTCCAATCCACATAAAGCCGTCTGGAGTTTGTTCAATGGCATAGATGAAATTTTGCGGCAATCCCATATTGGCATCGAAATTCCTGAACCGGAAGGTCTGGGCCGATGCCTGGTTAAAGGTCAGCAAAAACAATAAGGTCAGGAGGAGGCCGGGGACGCTTTTACTCATCGGATGGGTGCTTTAGGTTTAATGCCTATGCTGTATTTGTATTTGGGAATACCGCCAATGGGGATACTGTAGAAGGGCAGCAATTCGCCGTACTGGTTTTCGAGATAGATCACCACATTGTTGTTGCGGACCCGGTTGTTGCGGTTTTTGATCATCTGGATATCGAGGGAGGAATTAATGTCGTCGGCGGTGATCTCATGACGGCTGGTCGACCAGTGATCGTCGCCCGATACCGCCATGCGTTCTCCGTTTTTCGATGGGGAAATGATGCGGATGATGCCGTCGTTGTCCCAATCGAAATTGCTTTGCTGAATGGCCACGACCCTTTCATCGATATAGGGATAGATGTGCGACACCTCTGCTACATTGTCGTGCATACGGAATTTGTACTTGAAGTAGAAGGCGAAGGCGCCTTCTACAGGTCTGTTTTGTTGTTGGTCCGTGCTTAAAAACAAACGGTAAAGATTGCCATCGTCTCCTTCGAGTCCCTCTACCACCAGTTTGAAAATATAACCTCCAAATTCGGGCAGCAGTTCTCCCTCGGTGGGATTAAAAGGGCCAAAGGTGTACCAGCTTTCGTCGTAGCGGGCGTCGTTGCCAAAGCTGCGGGATGCCAGCATGGTGCCGCTTCGATAGTTGCCGTCGCGTTCTATGCGTTGGGCGTCGGTATTGGAACAGGCCCCGTCTCCGCCAAAAACCGAAAAATTGGTACGGGTGTTCCAGGCGCCCTGTTGCTCGTCAAAGGCGCCACCGGTGTCGGGGTCGTATACGCGTATAAAAATGGGGTCCTGAAAGGTTTCCGGTATGCTGAAGAAAATGATTTGAATAAAATCGTCGTCGCCCCAAGCGGTGTCGGCATCTTTGCCAAAAGTTACCAGTGCCGGGATGTTTTCGTCAACGGCAGGAACGGGCTGAGCCATTAAGCCCAGGTGGACCCAAAGCAGGAGGAGCAGAAGCGCAGGGCGATGGCACACAGGCATAAGTAATCAGTTTAGGTTTTTACTCCACAATAATAATCCGGTACGAACACCAACGCTGATCGTCCCAGTAGGCTTCACAACGGATGGTATGGCTTCCCTTGCTAAAACTATGCCGAATTGAATTTCCTTTTAGTTTCTCCGTTCCGGGGCCAAAGTCCCAAAAATATCGAACGTCTTTTACATCACCAAATCCACGGAGCTCAGCTTGCAGAATTATTTCATTACGGGCGTCTGGAGATGTTGGGGCTGTAATGTAAACCTGCCGGGTTTCTTCCAGCAGCAGATCGTAACTGGCTACTTCGTAGAGCTCTTCTCCGCTGAGTGAATCCTGAACACTTAGGATTATTTCGTAGAATCCGGGTCCTGGGAAGCAGTGGTCGACTTCAGCGCCCAGGGCACGACCGCCATCACTGAATTCCCAAATGTAGCGATGCGGCAGGGTGTCGCTGTCGAAGGGACTGTCTTCAAAAAAGGTGAAGCAATACTGGTCCTCCACCACTTCCTGGGCTTTTTCACAAAAGGAAAGTTCGTATTCGAATTGGTAGAGTTGGTCACGGCCTTCCCGGTTGGAGGCAAAATAGCCACTGGTTTCACCGCTCAGCACAAAGCTGCTGAAGTCGTCAAATTCCGAATTGATGGGGGCAGGCAGGGGGATGGGTCGACTCCAGGCCCCATGACTTTCTTCACTGTAGTAGAGGTCCATGCCTCCCAGGCCAGGGTGCCCGTTGGAGCTGAAGTAGAGGCGGCCTCCCGCAGTCACCTGGGGAAAAACCTCGTCGCCCGGGGTGTTGATGGCAGGGCCCAGGTTCTGGGGCGCTGCCCAGCCCGATTCGGTGCGTTGGCTCACCCATAAATCTTTTCCGCCTTCGCCTCCCGGCAGTTCGGCAGAAAAATAAAGGTGCTGGCCATCGGGACTCAGGCAGGGGTGAGCGATGGAGGCGGAGCCGGCAGCCATTTCTATGGCTTTGAAGGACGACCAGTTTTGATTTCGTTTGTGGGCTTCGAAAAGGCCCAGTCGCTTGGGTTCCGTTTCCTGGCGCAGCGCCGTGGGGTTTCTGTTGGTGTTGAGGGTGGCAATGAGGGTTTGTCCGTCGGCTGAAAAACTAAGCGGACCCACAGTGAATTGTTCCTGGCCGGGTACCTCGAAGATGCGTGGATGCCCGAGTCGCCCATTTTCGCCGATGGCTGCCTGGTAAACTTTATAAAGCGGTTGTTCGTTTTGGTCGGTGCGGTTGACCAGCCACGTGCTTTTTCGATTGGATACAAAATACAGGGTGGAATCCTGCACAAGCGGTGCCATTTCGTCGGACCAGGGGGTGCCGACGGGCAGCTTTCGGAGGCTGATTTCCTGGGCCGACAGGATAGGGATTGCGGCAAGCAGGAGCAACAGGGTATGTAAAGTTTTTGCAGCCATGCGATAGCGTTGTTTAAACATTAAAAAAAGCGGGGGTTTACCGTTGCTGTTTGCTGTCCCCAGTCGAACTGCAAGCTGATTTCATGACTTCCGTTGCTGGTTCCTCTGAAGTCGCCCAGCGGTACATCGTAGCTGTAGGTCACCGTCCATTGCCTGGTGAAGCGCCAGCCAGCCGTTACAATCAGCTCCTGGTTGCTGCGCCAGGTCAGACCGCCCCGGTAGAGCCGGTTGTACCAGGCGCTCAGCGAAAAGTCGGCCAAAGCACCCTGGTCCTTACGCCAGCGTACCAGGGTGGCCGGTTGCAGCGACCAGGAGGCATTAAGAAGGTGCTGGTACCCGGCGGTAAGCAACCAGGTGGTTTTGAAGGGCTCGAAGCTTGCGTCTTCATTTTGAAAGGGTGCCTGGTAAAAGAAATCGGGGACGGAGAGGCCGGCAAAGAATTGCTTACCGTACCAGGCTGCGCCAAAACCCAGTGAGGGCTTAAAGCGCACTTCCCGCTCATTAAAAGCATCATCGTCTTCGTCCTCCAAGTGCAGCTTGTCCCACCCGGTTCGGGCGTTGTAGAGTCCACCTGAGAGACTAAAAGCCAGGCGCTGGTGTTGGCTTAAGGGAATGCGATGGGCGTATGCCGCCGTAAAGCCGGTGTTCTGAGCAATATTAAAAGTTTCATTGTAAAAGGTCAGGCCCACCCCAATTCGCGGGTTGCGCAAGGGGGCATGTAAGGCAAAGAACTGGGCCCGGGGGGCACCTGGAACACTGCTGTATTGTTGGCGGAAAGCGGCAAGCATTGATAAGGTCTCCCGTGCGCCGGCAAAGGCCGGGTTCAGGGCAAACTGGTTGTCCTGATATTGGGTCATCAGTATTTCCTTTTGCGCAAAACCCGAAGTTTTCAGCAAGCTCATCAGGAGGATTATGGTCAGGAGGTGTTTCATACAGGCCGGGGTTTAGCGTTTGCTGCGCTTAATGATGAGATAGTCTTTGATGTGGGTATTCTCACCGGTAAACAGATAGTAATAATAGCCGTCGGGCAGGTCCTTGCCCTCCTGGTCGGTCCCTCCCCAGTCATTATTGTAGTCTTTTTTTCGATACACCAGTTTGCCCTGCTGATCAAAGATACGTAATTCGTTGTTGTTTATGGTCGTTGCTCCCCGAATCACCAAGTAGTCGTTTTTGCCATCTCCATTGGGTGAGATGCCCGTTGGGGGTTCCTTCACGTGAATGGTGGTTTGGTCAGATAGCGGGGGGCAGTTCCCGCGTTTTACTTCCCATATGAGAAGGGTGGTATCCGGGCTCAAACCGGTAATTTCGCTGTGGGGGTTGTCGGGATCGAGCACGTTGCCGCTACCGCTCTCAATAGTCCATAAACCCACAGCTCCCTCAGGGAGACTGGCCTGAAGGCGGTACTGGTCTCTTTGGTACAGGGTGGTGTCGGGCCCGGCTGTAAAATCTGTGGCCTGCAAGGGAAAGAAAAAAGTCGTTTCGAAGTCCGCCTGCTTTTCGCAGCCCTTGTTGTTTTGGGTCCACCGAAAAGCATAGCTGCCCTGGGTGTCGACGCTGACCAGTGTTTCAGGATCGTTTACCTCGGAGAAATCAGCTGTGCCTGCGCTGCCGGGGAGGAGCGACCAGCTGCCCGATCCGGGATGGGCCTCGATGTGGAGCGTAATTTGTGAGCCACAGATTTCGCTTTCGCCTGTTATGGAACCAAGCACCGGGGTCAGGTCCACCACCTCCGCAACTGTTCCTTCTTCTCCGCTGTAAAGCGTGCTGCAGTTGTTGCTGTCGGTGACTTTTGTGATGCTCAGGGTAGACGGTCCTTCGATTGCTCTGTTGAACAGATGTTCAGGGTCTTGGATGGCATCGATGCTGCTGTCGTCACTCAGTTCCAGCTTCCAGGGGCCCTTGCCTTGCAGGCTGGCAGTAAACTCTGCCTGACCGCTGCCACAAATCTCGCTGTCGCTGAACAAGGAGGCAGCGGGCTGGCCCAGCAGGGTCAATTCCATTTCATCACTGACCCGGCAGGGGCCGTTTTCCTGCACAAAAGTGAGGGGGTAGGTGCCCGGCTGATTGGCGCTGACCTGAGTGGCAGCAGCCTGAGGATCGGAAATATTCAGGCCATCTGCCGCTTCCCAGTAAATGGCGGTGCTGGCTCCGCCGACAGTGGCCTGTAGCTCTGCACTCAGGCCACAAAGACTTTGGTCGTCACCCGCACTGTAGCCGCCTGGCGTTTTGTACAGATTCACCAGGGTTTCTCCTTTTATGAGGCCACTTTCAGGAAGAAATACGATGCCTTCTCCATCGATTACTTTGGAAATAATAATGCGCAGGCCTTCGCCATTGAAGTTCTGCCCAACATGTATTGGGCGCTGGTAAGTGTAGTTGTTGTCGTAGTCGGAGGGGTAATAACCGGATATCAATTCATAAGCAGTTGTGAGGGAATCTCCTGTCTCAGCGTCGTAAATCTCAATATTTGCATCGAAGGGGGCTTCGTAGCTGTCGCCAAAGCGAATTTGTATGTTGAGGGTTCCGTTTTCACAGAAGTCTGTATCGGGGGTCAGCAGTTCTGCAACAGCTTGTACTTCTTGGCCTTTGGCCGGGGTTGTGGTGCTGATTAGCAGGCAGGTAATCAGTGGGAAAAGCAGCCGTTTGTGCATTTTGGTTGTTCTTTTTAAAGGGCAATCCGCTTTGTAGGTCTCTTAAAGTCCTGTTGTTTTGCAGATTAGAGGGTAATTTAAGGAATTTTAATAGAATAAAAAAGACCTGCACAGAAAAAAGTGGGTTTTACTACCTAAAAATACTGCGTTCGCGGGGTGGGCTCCTTCGTAATTCTTCACGACGGAAGGAGCGGAGTTCGCGGGTAAAGCGTTCGGGAAAGTTTTCGCCGGGTGCAGGACCGGGCGATAGGACCAACTGACCATCGGGGCGAATTAAGAAGTAAGCAGGCAGTGCTTCAATGCTGTAATCTTCAATCACCCTGGCCGAGCCGCCAAAATGGAGGAAGTCCCAGTCGTAATTGTAGCGGTCCAACAGCCGATCCATGGCTGCTGCATCCTCATCCAAAACGATGGTGAGTACATGCAGATCGCGTTGCATTAAGCGATGAAAACTCTCCATTCGCATTAAGTCCTGAATGCAAGCGTAGTTTTGGGTGTGAATGAAATTAAGATAAACGAATTTGCCCTGGTAGTCCTCGAGTGTTTTAAGCTGTCCTTTGCGATCGCGCAGTGCAAAGGGGGGCGCAGCGCTGCCGGGGCGCAGTCGTGTAATTCTTTGGTAGAAGCTTGTGGCCATTTGTTGGAGCAGCGGGGTGGAGGCTGTTTCAGCAGCTTCCTGTAAAAGCCGGTCTGTAGTAGCCGTTGTCAGCTCTTCTTTGAACCATGCCTCGTAAAAATTGTAGAGTAAAATAAGCTCGCCCACTTCTTGGGAGGGAATCAGTGGGTCTGAGAGGGCAAGTGTGCTGAGGCTGTCGAAGGCGGCTTGTTGCCCCAGGGCCTGAAGCAGGGCCTGGCGCGTTTCCGGCGCAAAGCGCTCTGGAAAGAAAGCTTTGAAAAGGGTTTGGACCACTTCCCAGAAAACGGGCAGCTCCCAGGCGGGCTGGGGCAAATGCTGCAATATCCCTCTTTCATTTTGCGGGCGGGAGGCCTGTTGAAGCTTAACGAAGGACCAGGCCTTGTGCTGGTCGAACAAGGGGTGACTAAAGGAATATTTGTCGTTCAGTTGCTTTTGGAATTCTGCCGCCAGGGCAGTATCTCTGTGCATAAAGAGCTGCCGGGCGTGGTTGGCCATGAAATAATCGAACTCGGCATCGAACTCAACCATGTTCCGATTCAGCTCCCTGCTTTCGGCGTTGGCTATACCCAAGGGCAGCTCTTCCTGAGGATAGTGGGGATTGAATCGGTCCACTTCACTTCGGGGCTCAAAGGGTGGCAGTACCAAGTGATAGCTTTTTCCTGGTTCAATGAAAAGAAAGCCCTTGTAACGGCCCAGGTCGACTTCGGCCTGAAGGGGTCCGGGAACAGGAAAGCTGAGGTCGAAATGCCCATGCTGGTCAATGGGGACTACGGCCAGCGGGGCCTTTGAGGGTATGAGGGGGTTTACTTTGAAGTCAAACAGGAGGTTGATGCCGGCATAGGCAGGTGCCGACCCGAAAAAGCGCACGCTGTCGACCGGGGTGTTGGCAGCCAGGCTTGTGCCCTTCAGCAGCATTAAGATGCTGAGTATGCGGACCAGTTTGCGCATGGTTTGAGGTGCTTGGTTTTTCAGCCGGCTTGTCCTTTTTTCTTAATCAGTTGGTAAATCGTGTCGGGAATAAACTTAGAGGCATCGCCACCATGTTTGAGGATGTCGCGCACGATGGATGAGTTGACCGGGGTGTGCTCCGGGGTGGTGAGCAGAAATACGGAGTCGATGTGGGTCATCAGACGGTTCACCTGGGCAATGGCTCTTTCGTACTCAAAATCTGCCGCCGTACGCAGTCCCCGTAAAATACTGTCGGCTTTCTTTTTAATGGCAAAATCCACGGTCAGGCAATCGTAGGCTTCCACGCTGATGCGGGCTTCGTTGGCAAACTGGGCGCGGATAAATTCCACCCGTTCCTCGAGGGAAAAGTAGTAGCGCTTGGCCGCGTTGTGCCCCACGGCAATAATGATTTTATCGTAGAGTTTGAGTCCCCTTGTCACGATGTTTTCGTGTCCTACAGTAAAAGGGTCGAAGGAACCCGGGAAAATGGCAGTTCTTTCCATGTTTGGTTTGTTTGAAAGGGCTAAAATTGGCAAAAATACTGGAATGCGCAAGGAATTTTATAATTTTGACTTTTTGACGGACTTGAACCGAGTTTAGAATTACTTAAAATCAGGAAGAATGCAATACAGACAACTTGGAAAATCAGGCATGAAGGTTTCGGAACTTTCTTTGGGAACCTGGCAGGTAGGCGGCAAATGGGGGTCGGGTTTTGACGATGCCAATGCCGACCGGATTTTAAATGCCGCCATCGATCAGGGGGTCAATTTTATCGATACCGCCGATGTGTATGAAGACGGAAGGAGCGAGAAGGCTGTGGGACGCGTGGTGCGCTCGCGTTCAGAGGAGCTGTTTGTGGCTACCAAATGCGGACGACAAATTCAGCCGCATGTAAATGCCGGCTACACGCCCGATGTTTTGCAGCGCTACGTCGAGGACAGCTTGCGACGCACCGGACTGGAGCGTCTGGATTTGATACAGCTGCACTGTCCCCCCACCGAAGTATATTACCGGCCCGAGATTTTTGAGCGCTTCGAAAAATTGAAGCAGCAGGGAAAAATTCGTAACCTGGGGGTGAGTGTCGAAAAAGTGGAGGAAGCCCTCAAGGCCATTGAATATCCGAATGTTACTACCGTACAGATTATTTTTAATGCCTTTCGTCAGCGCCCTGCCGAACTCTTTTTTAAGGAGGCGCAGCGTCGTGAGGTCGGCATTATTGTTCGAGTGCCCCTGGCCAGCGGTCTCTTAACCGGAAAGTTCAGTGCCGATACGCAGTTTGATGCCGGCGATCACCGCAACTTCAATCGCAAAGGGGAGGCTTTTGATAAGGGGGAGACCTTTGCGGGCATCGATTACGATTTGGGACTGAAGGCAGTAGCGGCACTCCGGAAAGCTTTGCCCAACAGGAGCAATTTGGCTGCTGTAGCCCTGCAATGGATTCTGCAGTACCAGGAGGTGGGCTGCATTATTCCCGGTGCCTCCCGCGAAGAGCAGTTGCGTGCGAATCTCTCCATTTACCAGGAACCCCCGCTGACTGGAGCAGAGGCGGAGGCCATTAACGATATTTATAAACAATACATCCAACAGGGGGTGCATCACCTTTGGTAGGAGGACGTTTTATGACTCAACTGGGACTCACTACGCCGGCGGTTTTGTTTTCGGCCATTTCGCTGATTATGCTGGCCTATACCAACCGTTTTTTGGCCTATGCCTCGCTGGTGCGCGAGTTGCATGCCCGTTTTAAGCAATCGCACGACGCCGTTTTGTTGCGTCAAATCATCAATATGAAAAGGCGCCTGCGGCTGACCCGTGCCATGCAGATTTTGGGTATCTCCAGTCTGCTTTTTTGTGTGGTGACCATGTTTTTGATTTATGTGGAGTGGACCACCATCGCCGAAGTGGTGTTTGGGGTGGCCTTGATTATGCTGATCCTTTCTCTGGCTATTTCGATCAGGGAAATTCAGATTTCTTCCCAGGCGCTGGACTTGCAACTGGGAGATATGGAGGAGAAGAAGCAGTCTCTGGCGGATTCGCTGATGAATCCCCGGCGCGGAAGACTGTAAAAGTAAAGCCATAAAAAAAGCCCCGAGGGGCTTTTTTTATTTTACGCGCATTACGCCAAAGAGGCGGAACATCCAGCGCGGAAGTGGCTTTTCGCCCCGTTTTTGCAGATTCAGAAACCAGCCAATTTTCTTGACGAGGGGAATCTTGTGGGTTTCTACAAACTCGATGAGGGTGCCTTCTGGCGCCTGTATGTAGGCAAAGTTACCGGCGGCTTCGCCCATGTCGAAGCTGTCCATAGCGCGTGCGCTGTCCACTGTAAAGGGGAAGCCTTTTTCTTTCACTTCTTCGCGCAGTTCATCCATACCGTTGATGTCGTAGCACAAGTGAATGAAACCCGGGTCGCCCCAGATGCGCCCTTCGTAGATGTCGCGCGCCGGTCGCTCGGTGCTTTCTACCAACTCGATGGTGGAGGGGCCGAAGAAGGGGCTGAAACTGCCTTTGTAGGTGGCGGAATGGCGCAGCAGCACGCGTCGGCAACTGCTTTCCGCACCCGGCACGCCCTGCCAGTCGTC
>Ga0209075_1001003_pt1 | contig 27054 bp, 24 predicted proteins | sample Stecom2011_FD_187523 | JGI IMG/M metagenome (GOLD analysis project Ga0209075, IMG submission 187523) | Agricultural soil microbial communities from Utah to study Nitrogen management - Steer compost 2011 (SPAdes) (version 2) | ecosystem: Environmental > Terrestrial > Soil > Agricultural land...
AAAGGAAACATCCTTTTTAGCCCGATAAACGTCATAGGAACAACCGGAATACCAAAATCGATTGCCAAACGAAAAGCACCATCTTTAAAATCATCTAAAATCACAGATTCATCATTTGGTACACCACCTTCGGGAAAAATACAAACACTTAATCCGCTGGCTAACTTTTCGGCTGCCCTAATCATGGTTTTTTGTCTACTTACCGAACTCGATCGATCCACCAAAATACAGGCTCTTTTATAAAAATAGCCAAACAGAGGTAGTTTTGCCAATTCTTTCTTCCCAACAAATACAAACGGATTTTTTACCAAAATCAACATCAGCATAATATCCATCATTGAGGTATGATTTGCCGTTAGCATATAACTTTTGTTCGATTGAAATTTTTGTTTGATTACTACTTTCTTTCGAAAACCCATGCCATAAAAAACACAATGTGCCCAAATACGTGCTAGTAAAAAAAAGAATCGGTAGAATTTATCGGTCGATAATGAGATAATTAAAAAGGGAGATAACACCAATATCACAATTAATATCAGGGTATAAAACCACACTTTCCATAAAAACCAGGCAATTTTTTTAAGCAGCATTGTTTATTTAGTTTGACCTTGCAAATTAATGAATAAATAAATTTTACAACCTACGTATAATACTTTAAATTTGTCAAAAAATAATAAGCGATAAAATGGCAAAAGTATTAACTGGCGTTCAAAGTACCGGAACACCACACTTAGGAAATCTTTTAGGAGCTATTTTGCCTGCAATTGAAATGGCAAACAATCCTGAAAATGAAACGTTTTTGTTTATCGCCGATTTGCATTCGGCTACACAAATTAAAGACGCTAAAACATTAAAAGAAAATACATACAGTGTGGCTGCTACTTGGCTTGCTTGTGGATTAGATACCAACCGAGTAACTTTCTACAAACAATCGAGTGTACCACAAACTTGCGAGCTTACTTGGTACTTAAGCTGTTTTTTTCCTTTTCAACGATTAACATTGGCACATTCTTTTAAAGACAAAGCCAGTTATATAGAAAATGTAAATGCCGGTTTGTTTACCTACCCAATGTTAATGGCGGCAGATATTTTATTGTACAATGCAGAATATGTACCTGTTGGAAAAGATCAGTTACAGCACTTGGAAATTACTCGTGATGTGGCTGCGCGTTTTAACCACCAAATGGGCGATGTTTTTGTATTACCCGAAGCTAAAATAGCCGAAGATATCATGATTATCCCAGGAACCGATGGGGAAAAAATGAGCAAATCTCGTAATAACTTCATTAATATTTTTGAAGACGACAAAAAATTACGCAAGCAAATTATGGCGATTATTACCGATACTACTCCGTTAGAAGATCCTAAAAATCCCGATACGTGTAACGTTTTTGCTTTATACAAATTATTAGGAACAACGGAACAAGTAAGCCAAATGCGCGCCAACTACGAAGGCGGAAACTACGGTTACGGACACGCAAAACAAGCCTTGTTTGAATTGATTTGCGAGAAATTCAAAGTACACCGTGAAAAATACAATTATTATATGAGCAACTTAGAAGAAGTTGATCGTTTGTTAAACGAAGGTGCTGCAAAAGCCGCTGTCATAGCAAACGGAACTTTAGCGAAAGTTCGTGAGAAGTTGGGATATGAATAACAAAAAAGGTTGTCTAAAAAAACAACTTAACGAATGAGGGAATGATTTTTCATTCCGACGGAGGAGGAATCTTTAATTATCTACAATTTAAGATTCCTCCTCCATTTCATTTCGTTCGGAATGACACTGCTTTTTTATTTCAATTGAAACATTTTCCCAGGCAAAGCTTCTGTGATTGCATTCAATTCTAACATCATCAATTCAGCATTCAGAACCGACATATCTAAACCCGTTTCAAAGGCTAAATCATCAATATGCTGACTTCCTTTTTCCAAACATTTTAAAATCATTTGTTCCGTTGGCGAAAAAGCATCTAAATTCAGAACTGACTTGGGCGTCTCATTCACTAACACTTTACCTGCAGAAACCCAGCCTAATTCATACAACATCGGTTCTATATCAAATAATAATTGTGCTCGATTTTGCTGTATTAATCGCAGACAACCTTTACTGAATTCGTCATTAATTCTTCCTGGAATTGCATAAACATCCCTATTGTAGTCATTTGCAAAAAAAGCAGTAGAAAGCGATCCGCCTTTTTCTGCACTTTCAATGATGATTGTTGCTTTGGTCAGTCCTGCAATGATGCGATTTCTGCGCAGAAAGAGTTCAGGTGCTAATTTATTAAAACCTGCGTATTCAGAAAGTATCAAGCCGTTTTCTTCCAAATCGTAATAATACCTTATATGTGATTTTGGATAATATTTTTTAAAACTTGTCCCCATGACAGCTACACTAGGTAAATCATTTCTCTTTGCTTGATGATAAACGCTGACATCCACACCATAAGCCATCCCACTGATTAATGTCGGTTGATAAGGTGCAATCCTTTCTATAAAATCTTCTATTGTCTTTTTGCCATGAGGAGTAATCTTTCTTGTTCCCACTATTGCAATTGATTTTCGATTTAAAAGTGCCAAATCTCCTTTATAAAATAGAACGATTGGCGCATCGGGACACTCCTTTAATAATTTAGGGTAATTTTCGTCCAAAACACCAACTACTTTAAGTTTATTGTCAGAAATAAACTGTAATTCTTCCTCGACCAACTTCTGATTTAAGGTAGCAATTGATGCTTTTAACCTCTTTTCTAAAACGGGATTTTCCAGAGAATCAAAACTTTGATTTTCATCAAAAACAGCAACAACAGACCCAAAGTGCTCTATTAATTTACGGGCATTTAACACACCAATACCTTCGCAGGCCAAGAGTTTGAGATAAGCAGTTAACGTTTCTTCTTCCATAATTTTTAAATATCAACAGGATAAATATAAGACATTTTTTTATCATTGGGAAAGGCACAAAAAGTAATTAACATTCCTGAAAAATTGTTGATAAAATTTGCAGAAAAAATTGTGCTAACTGTTCTTGAATGTTTATTTTTGCTATATGATGATTGAGAAACATATTTCAGCTTTACTATATCGTTACCAATGCGTAATGGTACCAGGATTTGGAGCATTTGTTACTGAAACGATTTCTGCACGCTTAAATGAAAACAGCGGTGCATTTACACCTCCAAAAAAAACGATTTTGTTTAACAGTTTGTTGCTACAAAATGATGGTTTGTTAGCGAATCACATCGCTTTGCAAGAAAACATTTCTTTTGGACAAGCATTAAATCTCATCCATGAGCAAGTAGCGAAATGGAAAATGGCTCTAAAACGAGGAGAAACCATTTATCTTAAAAACATCGGAGAACTAAGTCCTAATTCTGATCAGAAAATTATTTTTGAACCAATCGGTTCTACCAATTACCTTACCTCCTCTTTTGGTTTGGCAGCTGTACAAACCTCTATAATTACACATGCGGAAGAACAAACAAAGGTCGTGGAATTACCAAAAACCAACCGTCGACCAAACCTTCAATGGTTACGTTACGCTTCGATTGTTGTTGCCGCTATTGGTATTTATGGATCCTATGCCACTTACCAAGAATACGAGGTATATCAAGAACAAAAATTAGCAGTAGAAAAAGACGTTCAAACTCAAATTGAACAAAAATTACAACAAGCTACCTTTGTAATTGAAGCTCCAAAAGCAGTGAAGAAAAAAATTGCTGAAGTAGTAACAGAAAGTGTATCAACAAATACTAAGCCGTTTCATATTGTAGCTGGTGCTTTTAAAACGGAAGCCAAGGCACAGATATTGACTGATGAATTGAAAGCCAAGGGCTATGTAAATGCCAAATACTTATCAAAGTCAAAACATCATATGCGTCATGTTGTTTACAACAGCTATGCTACACAAGAAGAAGCACGCAAGGATCTTCGCTTGATTCATGAAAAAGTCAATCAAGACGCATGGATTTACGTAGAAAAATAAAAAAAAGAGGTTCGTTTGAAAACCTCTTTTTTAATAATTAATTATTTCTGATTTAAAAATGATGCAACCTAAGACCCCAAAAGACTCACTTACAGTCATGACTGATTTGGTTTTACCAGGAGAAACCAATCCTTTAAATAATTTATTCGGCGGAGATTTATTGGCACGTATGGATCGCGCAGCAAGTATAACTGCACGCCGTCATTCTCGAAGAATTTGCGTAACAGCCTCAGTCAATAGTGTCGCTTTTAATAAAAGTATCCCCTTGGGAAGCGTTGTTACAATAGAAGCAAAAGTTTCGCGTACTTTCCGGACTTCTATGGAAATTTTTTTAGATGTATGGATTGAAGATCGCGAATCGGGCGAACGCCAAAAAGCAAATGAAGCTATTTATACTTTTGTAGCTGTGGATGAAACGGGAACTCCAGTGGCAATTGCACCTATCATTCCTGAAACAGAGGAAGAAAAAAGTCGTTTTGATGCAGCGCTACGTCGCAAGCAGCTTAGTTTGGTTTTAGCTGGAAAAATGCAAGCAGCTGAAGCAACCGAACTAAAAGCCTTATTTCTTTAAAACCGTCTGTTTTTAAACAATAGCTCCCTGTAAATCACATTCCTAGTTAATTTATAAAACCCTGAATAAAACTGACATATAGGTAAGAGTTTCTTTGCTTTCTGATTGTACTAACTATTTTTGAGCTCAATAAATAAAAACGAGTGTTGTTAAAACACTCGTTTTTATTTATTAAAAAAGTTTTATTACCTTCCTCCTCGGCTTGAGTTGCTACTTGAGCTTCTTCCACCACCTGAAGCACCAGAACTTCTATTGGTTGAAGGTGATGAACTTCGCATCGTAGGAGTCGAGCTTCCTCTTGAAATATTGGTATTAGAACGACTAGGTTGACTAAAACTTCTACTAGGCTGAGACGATATTCTTGATGAACGCTCAATTCTTGAATTTGAATTTGAAACAGGAGCTGACTGTCTTTGAGTTGTAACCGTAGAACTATTGTTTGATGCTCTATTATTTCTAGACGTTGCTCTATTAGGGGTAACCGCATTGTTCGTTGAACGCGAAACCTCATTATTATTATTTGCACGGGTTCTAGAGAACTCCTGTGAAGATACACGTTCTCGAGACGTTTGTCTAGTATCGCTTAATCTTGTATTTCTACTCACTTCATTTGAAGTACTTCTACTTACGCCCTCTGCTCTGTTCGTATTATTTCTTAAAGTTGTTCGATCGTTGCGTCCTTCACGAGTTTGTAAATTAGAATTTCTAGTTGAACGTGTTGTTTCTAGAGCTCTTCGATTGGGCATGTTTTCATTTCTGCTTACAAACGAGCGATTAGGATTTTGACGTTCTATGGCGTTTCCTCTAACATTGCTATACATTCTATCTGCTCTAACCAAACGGCGGCTATCTGTATAACGGTATTTGTTTCTTGGATTCACATAAGTATGTACGTGTCTATGGTATCTAAAAACCGGCATTGGACGCCAATAACTATAATATGTTGGATAATATCCCCAATACCAAGGCGAATAATAGGGACGATAAGTCGCCAGCCAAAACATATCAAAAAACACTGGACGTGTATAATAATATGGCTCATAGATATAGTTAGGTCCATAAATATAGGAATTACCTACAATCTGTACATGGACGGTTTTATCACGTTGACGTTCGAGTTCAATAGTTGCAACATCTTGAAACAAGTCCTGACCTAAAACTGCTTGAATAATGATGATGCGCGCATCACCCTCAACTACTTCAAGTACTCTAAGGTAATCCACATAATTATCACCATTTAAGTCTAAGTTGGAAATTTGTACCGAAGGGTCGTTTAAACGACGTTCAAAATCTTCTAAATCTTTTGATTCACCAAAAATTGACGCGACAGCTTGTAGGTCAAGGTTATCGGATATATCGTAATTTTGAGCCACAACAGTCGCATGACCTCTGTTGTATTGTGCAATGCTGAAATTTACTGTCAACAATGCCATTCCTATAAATGCGAGTTTAAATATTTTCATTTTATAGCAGTTTTTAATTGTTATCTTGTACTATGAGAATATCAACTACTATGCCAAAGATTGTTAAATCAAAAAAAGACCTCGTTTCGAGGTCTTTTTTTGATTATCTTATTATTATTATTATTATTATTTATCGATTATAAAAAACTCAGAACGTCTATTGATTGCATGCTGTTCTTCTGTACAAGCATCTCCACAATCAATTTTCGGTTGGCTCTCTCCATAACCTCTAGCTTCTAAGCGTGATGCTTCGATTCCTTTAGAAATCACGTATTGTCTTGTAGATTGTGCTCTTTGATCAGACAGCCTCAAGTTATAGGCATCGCTACCTCTGTTATCGGAATGCGATTCAATTTTAACTCTCATTGCAGGATTTCGTTGCATGATCTGAACCAATTTATTCAATTCGAAAGCACCCTGTTGAGTGATGTTGGACTTATCAAATTCGAAGTAAATATCTCCTAAGATAATTTTATCCTTATCAACAATAATCATCTCGATTGGCCTTAGAATGACATCGATAGGATACTTGCCATGTCCCCATTTTTGAAGCTCCACATTTCTGCCGATATAACCTTGCGCTTCAACTTGAAGTTCAAATACTTTATTACAATCTGTTTCATAGCGTACTACACCGTAGGCATCTGTAAAACGGGTTTCAATAACATTTTTATCGTAATCCATAATAGCTACCTCTGCGTCTTTGATGATCGCTCCAGTCTTTTCGTCTTTAACAGTAATAACCAATTCTGTTAAACACACAGGACGTACTTTGTAAATATCATCGCGACCTACTCGATTTGTAGAAAGGAAGCCAATTCCTTTTTCTGTATAGAAAGACAAATGAAAGTCGTCTTTTTCTGTATTTATTGGATCACCAATATTTCTAACTTTTGCGTTTGGATCAGTCAGGTCAAAAATATATAAATCCATTCCACCAAAACCTTTATGAGCGTCTGAAGAAAAGACAAGTTTGTTATCTTCAGTGACAAAAGGGAAAGACTCTCGTCCTTCTGTATTGATAATGGTTCCCATATTTTCGGGTTCTCCGTAAGTTCCATCTTCGTGCAGATCCACTCTCCAAATATCCATACCCCCTACTGTTCCTGGCATGTCGGACGCAAAGTACAATTGAGTACCGTCTGGAGTTACTGCTGGGTTACTGACCATATATTCGGTTGAATTAAAAGGAACAGGCTCAATATTTGTCCAACGTTTTCCGTTGTATTTCGCACGATACACACTAACTTTACCTTTTTTCAAGCGATTTCTACGATCTCTTTCAAACTTGCCACCTCGAAAGCTTTCGGAAGCAAAAAACATTGTTTGTCCGTCTTTTGTGATGGTTACCGGTCCGTCGTGATGTTTTGTATTGAGTTCATCTACGGGCTTAATGTCTTTAAACTTCTCCTCATCATCAATGTAAGATGCAGAATAAACATTCAAGAATGGTTGATTATCCCAGCCGTATTTTCGTTTTGACTCGTCACGAGCAGAAGCAAAATATAGGATATTATCCTCATGAGTCAAAATACCTCCGAAATCAGAAAATTGAGAATTATTCATTCTACTATCTTCAAAAGTAAACAAAGCTTCTTGACTACGAAGCGTTGGAATATAATCGGGATCTTGTAGAAACTGAATGGAACGAGAATCTTCCGGCCTTAAATCTGCAAAAACCTTCATGATTTTGTTCGATGATGCGTATCGTCCGCTTGCCTTAAGCATTTGAGCATATTTGTAATACACTTCTGGATCTTGATTGGCATTTCCTTCGATTGCTTTTGCATACCATTTTGCGGATTCTACGGTATTAAAAATATTATAATAGCTTTCTGCCAATTGTAACAAAACATAATTATCTGTTTTATCTCCTCGAACCAGCTTACTGTATTGATCAATAGCATCGATGTACTCTAATCTTTTAAAAAGCTCATCGGCATGTTTCAATCGTTCTTGTGGATTGTGTATATATGCTGTGTTGGGTTGTGCTTGACCAATGTATAAGCTTCCTAACAATAATAATGACAAGTATATTTTTTTCATAATGTATATTTACTTAATTAGAAATAACGTGGTGATGCGTGGGTTTTTTTCTTATAAAAAATGTCAAATAAAACAAAAACTTCATGTGAACCGTTGGTGTAAGGTGCCAATTTTGATGTAATAAAATCGTAGGCATATCCCACACGAAGCTTGTTATTTATCCTATAATTTGCCATAGCTCCAAATGAATCTTGCAAACGGTAAGTCACGCCAAACTCAACCTTATCAGCATAGAAAGCATTTAACGACAAATCAAACGAAACGGGACTTTCAACCGCCATTTTCATCATAGTTGACGGTTTCAGCTTCCAGTCGTAATTCAAGTCAAACACATAGCCTCCTGTAAGAAACATATGGGCTACATCAGTACCAAACTTTTGATTGTTTTTTTCAATATAAGTATTTTGCATAAAGTTAGGGACACTAAAACCCACATAATATTTGTTGGTAAAGTAGAAAACCCCGGCACCTACATTAAACAATGTTTCACTGGTATCTTCGTTGAACGCAAAATCGCCTCTATCGGGTAAGGTGTGGTTAATTTGGCTAAACAGTCCAATATCTTGCATAGCAATTCCTCCTTTTACACCAAAAGCCAAGCTGTGTCCTTGACCTAAACGCAGAGTATAAGAAACATCAACAAATGCACTATTTTCGGTTACTGGGCCAATGTTGTCATTTATGAATGAAATTCCAGCACCTAAGTTTTTAACGATAGGAGTATGTAAAAATGCAGTCGCTGTTTTAGGAGCTCCTTCAACGCCCTGCCATTGTGTTCTATATAAAACCCCAGTTGACATATAATCATTAATCCCTGCATATGCTGGATTCAGAATACTCTGATTGTACATATACTGCGTATAATGTGGATCTTGCTGAGAGAATCCGTTAAACGTACCTATTAAAACACAGGTCGCTGCAACAATACTTTTATTTATTTTCATAAGACTGAATTTATATTACAAATATATTCTATTTTATTTTAATTCGACATTTTTCTTGTTTAAACTACACAGACCTTTTTTCTTAACGTCTCTTAAGAAAACACTAAAATAGGAATATTAATTTAATAACACCCAAATTTTCTTCAATATTAAAAAAAAAATAGTTGCTATCAAATTATTTTAGACGAAAATACACACAAAATTAGTATTTTTGTACAAATATCAATCCCAAATCTTATTGAATGCTAGAAAAAGAAACCATTTCCTATGAAAACGCTGTCTTAGTTGGTGTCATCACTCAAAATCAGACGGAAGAAAAACTCACCGAATACCTTGATGAGCTGGAATTTTTGGCTCAGACAGCTGGTGCTGAAGTTCACAATCGTTTCACCCAAAAAATGGAACAACCAAACCCTAAAACCTTTGTTGGAACAGGGAAACTAGAAGAAATAGACACTTATATTCAAGAAAACAATATAGATACTGTTATTTTTGACGACGAATTATCACCGGCACAACAACGAAATTTGTCAAGACTATTAGATTGTAAGGTTTTGGATAGAACCAATTTGATTTTAGACATTTTTGCACAACGTGCACAAACTTCTTATGCCAGAACGCAAGTAGAACTGGCTCAATTTGAATACCTACTACCAAGGTTGACCGGAATGTGGACGCACTTGGAACGCCAAAGAGGAGGTATTGGCATGCGCGGCCCAGGGGAAAGAGAGATTGAAACGGATCGAAGAATTGTACGAGATCGAATCGCACTTTTGAAAGATAAACTTCGTAATATTGACCGTCAAATGGCCATTCAAAGAAGCAATAGAGGAGCGCTCGTTCGTGTCGCTTTAGTAGGCTACACCAACGTAGGAAAATCGACTTTAATGAATGCGCTTGGCAAAAGTGAAGTGTTTGTAGAAAACAAGCTTTTTGCCACATTAGACACTACTGTGCGCAAAGTTGTAATCAAAAACTTGCCGTTTTTACTAACAGATACCGTTGGTTTCATTAGAAAACTTCCCACTCAATTAATAGAATCCTTCAAATCTACTTTAGACGAAGTTAGAGAATCTGATTTATTACTCCATGTCATTGACATTTCTCATCCAGACTTTGAGGACCACATAGAATCGGTACAACAAATTTTGAAAGACATAAAAAGTGATGACAAACCCACTTTAATGATCTTTAATAAAATTGATGCTTATGAACCAACTCCATTTGATAAGGAAGACTTAACAATTGAACGTAGTTCGGAACATTATTCAATAGAAGAATGGAAAAAAACTTGGATGAATAAACTGGGAGATGAACGGACTATTTTTATTTCCGCCACTGAAAAAGATAACTTTGAAGAATTAAAACAAAAAGTTTACGAGGCTGTTCGTGAAGTCCATATTACACGATTTCCATACAACGACTTTCTTTACCCTGAATATACAGAAAATGATAATGATTAAAAAAAGAGGTGTTTTTTAAACACCTCTTTTTCATCTTATTACTGTTGCTGCTTTATTCTATCTTGCAACGTTTGCCATATCAACGTATGGTCGTATTTTGTTTTTAATTCTTCGTAAAGTACTTTCAGCCTATTATTTGCATCGTCTAAACTTTGCTTTGCTGTCAATAAGTTTTGATACGAATCCACGGCTTGTTGTGCAGATTGAAACGAAAGTCTCGAATAATTTCTCTGCAACCAACGCTCCTTGTCCTTACTATCATTAAAAGCTTTAAATCTTTTCTGATCGTTTGTGAATTTCATATAAAATTCGCTCGCAGCCTGCTCATACTCTTGGCCATATTTAGTCCGATCTGCATTGTTTAAGTACTCAGCCTCATACTTTAAATACAATTGATCTGTTTCAATAGGCGCTTGTGCATACATTCCTGTACTGAAAACGAAGGCTAGGATATAAAATATTTTTCTCATCTTTTGTTCTATTTAAAATTATCAAAATATGTTAAGATATATTAATTTTCAGCTTCATAAATCAATTGTATCCAGTTTTGATACTCATAATTTTTAGTTCTTACATACAAGAAGTAAGTTCCAGCAGGCAATAACCTATCATTCATATCTTGCCCAGCCCATTCTCTTTTATAAGTATCTCCAGCTTCATAAACCAATTTTCCATGGCGGTTGTATATCTTAAGTTCTTGGACGTTATTGTAGGTCAAATCTAAATAGTCGTTATCTCCATCGAAGTTAGGCGAAATTCCTTTAGGATACGTACAGCTTTCTACGTACAATAAATAAGATTTAACGTTCTCACATCCGTATTTATTATCTGTTTTTACGTACACATAGTAATAACCTGGTTCATTAATCGTCAAGTTTTCATAAACATCAGGAATTGTTTTAACCACATATTCTGCAAACTCGTCCAAACGCTCAACTTTGTAGTAGTACTCGTTATTATCCAAGACAGGAAGCGTATATTCATCACAAATAAAGACACTTACTTTATCAATAACTTCTACTGGAGCTTTGATAATATTTGTTTCCAAAATCTCAAAACACTTTTGAATTTCTATACCTCTAGGCTCAACACGTACGTAAACCTTATTTTCCCCTTCGATAATTGGATAGTCTCTGATTTCACCTCCTGACACTTCATTTATTCTATTAAGCGCATCTTCCTCGCTTCTAAAATACAAGAAATTCAATGCATTAAACTCCTCACATAAAGAAGTTCCTTCATCACTAGACTGCCCTTCTCGTATCATTTGCGCCAATCTATTTAAGTCATAAAACTCTTGTTCTTTATCACAAACAATTGGCTCCAAATCGAGTTTATCAATCTCAATTGCCGGTCTAAAGCTTACGTCCCAAGCTTCATCCCATTCCTCTTCACAAGTTTCAACTACTAATCTTGCTCTGATTTCTTTCTTACGATCAATCATTACATCAAAAGACTTGTCAAATTCTGTTCCAGGAACTGTGTATGTTAATACATCGTCAACATAATATTCGATTTTATATAATTCATCGCCATCAGGACCAAAACGCCAAGATTCTCTTTGTGCATCCCAAGGACCGAATGAACGGTTTGGTGCTTCGTACGAATCGGCTCCAGTATGTGAAAGAATTCCAAGCAAAGCAGAAGCGTCATAAGGTCTATCTGCTGGGCAGGCGTTATGCTGAATAATATTTACGTCTATTACGTTTGTTGTTTCGTGCAACACAATTTGATGGTGTTGTAAAGGTTGCGGTGGTGGACAATCATCTGGAAACAAACCTGCAGGCGGCATGTTATAAAAAGTAACTACCATTTTTCTACAAGGGGCATCTCCATAAACATGATATGAGATTCTTCCTTCGGGGGTGTCATTTAAATTCCAATGCGTATGCTGATACGTTCCAAAAACACCTCCTCTATAATAAGCCGGCATGGTAGGGTCATTTATCCCTCCATCCGGCGGCCAAGACTGTCTTGTTGATCCATTTGGACACTGCAATGTTCCGTCATAAAAAACCAAAATACCATTTGACCAAACTACAAATTGATCGTAAGTTTTATCGAAGAAACAAAACTTAAAAGGCAAATCGATCACACATGAACTAGCGTCGTCCCACGTCACATTTGGTCCGCCTTGACCCCAAATATCCGTTCCTGGTGCTGTAGGTCCATAAGGAAAAACAGCTTCGTCAAAGTCATTGGATGTAACAGTATATCTATCTGTTTTTTTTAAATATTCGACTCCTAACCTAGGCTGGATGTTAACGGTCTCATTCAGACACACAACGTACTCATTTGGTTCCAGTTCACAGTTTGCGTCTCGTTCATGCTCAAATGGAAGATCCCTCAAGTGAATGTCGAAACATTCGTGATCGTCTCCAATTCTTTGAGCCGAGCCAACATACCCCGCAAGAAGTAGAGTTAAGAAAAGTATTTTTTTATACATAACAACTTAAAATTACATTAATAATCGCTAAAGATAAAACTATTTTTTTTATATACAAATATTAAAACAAATAATTTAATCCAACTCCCAAAGTGTGCCTTGTTTGAAATCCTTTGTAAGCATTGTCATCATAAAGCGCTTGAAAAGTAAAATTAGTTGATATATACTTATTTACCTTTAAAACAGCGTTTAATTGATAGTCAATATCTATGTTTTTTGGTTTATCTAAATAGTTTGAATAAAGGCTTAAAATATTTTCAATTGTAAAGTTTTCCATCACCTGAAATTTATAGTAAGCATTTACAGAAGCACCAAACTCAAATCGCATCCAGTCTCCTTGTTCCACACCAAAGGATTCTCCAAATTCTGTAAAGTGTGAATGAACAAAAATAAGTCGCGCAGTCGCAGGCGCAATATTCACTTTCAAATTGTCGTTTTTCTTCCACAACATACCTGGTCCAAACTGCAGATAAGCAGGTGACATAAAATGCGAAATTCTTTGTTCCAGACTGTCTGGATTCATTCCTGCGTCAAATTGTGTTTTGAAATTTAAAAATGCGGAATAATACCAATCACCCGATGCTTTCTTCCCTAATACCGAATTAATTTCTAAACGATCGTCCGTCTTCTGTTGCTTTTCGCCTTTGAGCTTATTAATTCCGTACATAGCGATGAACTTATTGTCCCAAGTCCAATCGTCTTTTTTGTAATTGACATCATAATTCAACGAGCCATTGACAGCCAGATTATTAGAACCTCCGGCCTGCCATTTCGAAAAACTAGATTGACTCCCCAAGATCGCTATAGTTCCATTTTTGGTCCACAAACTATCCGCAACCACCTCTTTTTCTTGCGCATAAAAAAACTGTGAGGTAAAAAGCACCCCTAATATTAAAGTGTTTTTCATTTTTCTATTTTTTTTCTCTTATATATAGGTACTGACGAACAAGCTTCGCCAAACATAATTGATCGTGCATAATTCATCATTTTTTGTGTTGCCATTACATACGCTTCTTCTGGTATCGGCTTTTTGGCACAACCTTTAATTATTACAGGCTTATCTTGATAAATTGAAAAGTCCAACTGGGTTATGACTTTTTGGTAAAACGCAAGGTCTAATTGATAAAAATCTCCTTGCACCACTATTTTCGCATAGGGCTGCAGATAAGACGACACAAGCATTAAAGCCCAAGAAGGCAAAATAGCTTCTGTACTACAATTAATTGCGACCAGATGATCTTGATAAACTCGCCAATCAACAGATTGTAAAGCAGCACGAAATTCCTTTTCTTTCAATATAAAACCTTCGTACAGCCACGGAGAAATATCGATGTTGCTTCGGGTTTCTTTGGGGTAATAATCTTCTAAATCAAAAACCATTAAGCTACTTTGAGCCACTTTATTAACGATTTCATTTTCCATAATTACAACATCCCCAATTCAAATTTTGCTTCTTCACTCATCATGTCTTTTTCCCAAGGTGGATCAAAAGTCAATTCGACTTCCACGTCTTTAACCATATCAATAGACTTCACTTTTTCTTGTACTTCCATTGGCATGGTTTCTGCTACTGGACAATTGGGCGAAGTCAAGGTCATTAAAATTTTCACATCTCTGTCCTCATTAACAAAAACGTCATAAATCAACCCCAATTCATATATATCAACTGGAATTTCTGGGTCGAAAATAGTTTTTAAGGTTTTTACGATATTTTCACCCAATTCGGTCATGTCTATTTGTTCTTCCATAATTTATTGGTTTGATTGAAGAGCTATTGCATAAAGTTTTATTTGTTTCATCATGGATACCAACCCATTGGCCCGTGTAGGAGAGAGATGTTCCTTCAGACCGATTTCATCTACAAAAGACATATCGGCATTCATAATCTCTTCTGCAGCTTGATTCGAAAACACTCGAACCAAAACAGCAATGATTCCTTTGGTCAAAATAGCGTCACTATCGGCGGTAAAAACCACTTTATCGTCGTTTTTTTCAGCATGTAACCATACTTGTGACTGGCATCCTTTGATTAGATTTTCTTCCTTTTTATATTGTTCATCTATCAGAGGCAATGATTTTCCAAGTTCTATAATATATTCGTAACGCTCGGTCCAATCATCAAACATAGAAAACTCGTCAATTATTTCTTCTTGTATTTCTTTTATTGTATTCATTCATCATTTGTTTTAACGAAGCATTGTCAAGGCTTTCTTTAACGCTTCCATCATACGGTCGATTTCTTCTTTTGTATTATAAAACGCAAACGAAGCCCGAACCGTTCCGGGAATTTGAAAATAGCTCATAATTGGCTGTGCGCAATGGTGACCAGTTCGAACAGCAATTCCCATTTTATCTATGATGGCGCCAATATCATAAGGATGCACACCTTCGAAGTTAAATGAAACTACGGAAGTTTTATTAGGGTGCGTCCCATAAATCTTGATACCATCCAATTGATTCAATTGTTCTGTGGCGTAATTCAACAACTCTTGCTCATGAGCTTGAATCTGCTCAAAGCCAATTGAATTGAGGTAATCTAACGCGGTCCCCAAAACAATACCTCCAGCGATATTTGGTGTTCCAGCTTCAAATTTATGAGGAAGGCAAGCATAAGTTGTCTTTTCAAACGTGACTTCCTTAATCATTTCGCCACCTCCTTGATAAGGCGGGAGCTTATTGAGCCACTCTTCTTTACCATACAAAACACCAATCCCCGTTGGCCCGCACATTTTATGCCCTGAAAAAACATAAAAATCACAACCCAATGCCTGAACATCAGGTTTTAAATGCGGTACAGCTTGTGCTCCATCGATCAAAACTGCAGCTCCAAACTCGTGAGCTTTATCAATAATTGACTTGATGGGATTGATGATTCCAAGGGCATTGGAAATATGGTTGACCGCTACAATTTTTGTTTTTGGACTCAACAATGCGATATAAGCATCGATATTGAGCGAGCCGTCTTCCAGCATAGGAATCACTTTCAATACCGCACCTGATACCTCACACGCCATTTGCCAAGGTACTATATTGGAATGATGTTCCAGATATGAAACTATTACCTCATCCCCTGGCTGAAGAAGCCTTGCAAAACCATTTGCAACCAAATTGATTCCGTGAGTTGTTCCGGGGGTAAAAAGAACTTCAAAACTACTCTTTGCATGGAGATGCTTTTGAATTTTAACCCTTGCTTCCTCATAAGCATCTGTAGCGACCTGGCTAAGGTGATGGACTCCCCTATGGATATTTGCGTTGACTTTACTATAATAATGCACTTCGGCATCTATCACTACTTGTGGTTTTTGAGAAGTAGCACCGTTATCAAAATACACCAAAGGTTTCCCGTTGACTTGTTGCTGAAGTATCGGGAAATCTTCACGTATTTTATGTATATCAAAATTCATTTTCTTCACAAAGTTTACTACAAAGGTACTAATATAAAACCAGATGACCTTGCTTTGGATTTAGGTTTTTTAAAACAAATCTAAATAATTAAAACCATAAAAGGTGTTTTAAAAAGACACTCACATTTACCTGATTTAAATCGTGTTTACAGTTCTTTGGCTTTCCCTTCAAAATAAGTTCTTATTTTAGCTGCTCTGCTTTTGCCTACAACTTTTTCGATAGCTTCAACTGGCGTTTCATTTAAACGCTTGATCGATTTAAATTCCTTCATTAGCTTTTCCATCGTTTTCTCACCTATTCCAGGAATTTTTGTCAAACCAATATTCATTGCATTTTTACTGCGTTGATTTCTATGAAAAGTAATACCAAATCGATGCGCTTCGTTTCTCAAATGCTGGATAATTTTTAAAGTCTCAGATTTTTTATCTAAATATAAGGGAACGGAATCGCCAGGATAAAACAATTCTTCGAGACGCTTAGCGATTCCGATAATTGCTATTTTCCCTCTGAGATTCAATCTTTCTAAACTTTTTAAAGCAGCTCCTAATTGTCCTTTTCCTCCATCAATAATAATTAAATTGGGGAGTGCTTGATTTTCTTCAATCAATCTTTTGTATCGACGATAAACCACCTCTTCCATCGAAGCAAAATCATCAGGGCCTTCGACTGTTTTAATGTTAAAATGGCGGTAATCTTTTTTACTTGGTTTCCCGTCTTTAAACACCACACAAGCAGCCACTGGGCTAGTCCCTTGAATATTAGAATTGTCAAAACATTCAATATGCCTCGGCTCTACACTCAATCGCAAATCCAATTTCATTTGTGCCATAATCCGGTTAGTATGCCGATCTGGATCTACAATTTTCATTTGCTTCATCTGATCCATACGATAATAACGGGCATTGCGTTCAGATAAATCCAATAATTGTTTTTTATCGCCTAACTTTGGAGTGGTAATTTTTAAACCTTCGCCTAAATCTACTTTAAAGGGCACAATAATTTCTTTGGCATACAATTTAAAGCGTTCGCGTAACTCAACAATTGCCAAGGTAAGTAGTTCATCGTCGGTTTCTTCTAATTTTTTTTTAAATTCCAAAGTATGAGAACGAATCACTGCCCCGTTTTTAATTTGAAGCATATTTATATAGGCACTGCTTTCGTCTGAAATGATTGAAAATACATCAACATTTGAAATTTTAGGATTTACCACCGTTGATTTTGCCTGATAATTTACCAACAGATCAATTTTTTCTTTCATTTTCTGCGCTTCTTCAAATCTCATTTCTTCCGCATATTTCATCATTAGCGACTTAAATTCACGAATATTTTCTTTAAAATCGCCTTTTAAAATCGCTCTGATTGCGTGAATTTTGCGTACATATTCTTCTTCACTTTCCAAACCTTCGCAAGGGCCCAAACAATTACCTATATGAAACTCTAAACACACTTTGTATTTTTCATTTCGAATATTCTGTTGTGATAAATCGTAGCTACACGTACGCAATGGATACAATTCTCGAATCAAATTTAGCAAGGCATTCATTACCTTCCCATTTGTATAGGGACCAAAGTATTCTGAACCATCTTTAATAAGATTTCTTGTAGGAAAAACTCTTGGAAAACGTTCGTTTTTAATACAAATCCACGGATAGGTTTTATCGTCTTTCAACAAGATATTGTATCTAGGCTGCAGATTTTTGATCAAGCTGTTTTCCAGCAGCAACGCATCCATTTCTGTTTCGACTACAATGTGTTTTATTTTAACAATTTTTCTTACTAACACATTGATTCTAGCTGTATCGTGATGCTTGTTGAAGTACGAAGTCACTCTTTTTTTTAGATTTTTTGCTTTACCTACATATAAGATCCTGTTGTCTTTATCAAAATACTGATAAACACCAGGTGCCTCAGGTAGCGTTTTCAATTGAATATCTAAATTCATCGGTCCTTTTATTTCTACAACATTTTTACAAAGTTAATCTAAGATTTTATATTATCTTCGTTAACCGAGTTAGATTGCAAAGAATATATGGAAATAGTAAATACAGAGCTTGTCTTATTGGACAAAAAAATCATCCCAGGCGAGACCAAAATCATTCATTTAAACATCGCTAGACTTCACACTATGACTGATTTAAATATCCCAATCATCGTATCTCGTTCAATATACGACGGACCAACTGTTTTGCTTTCTGCAGGTTTACACGGTGATGAATTGACTGGTATTGAAATCATACGAAACATCATACATGAAGGAATAAACTACCCAGCTTGTGGCACTATTATTTGTATTCCACTCATCAATGTATTTGGATTTGTGAATCAAGACAGAAATTTTCCAGACGGTCGAGATTTAAACAGGGTTTTTCCTGGATCAATAAATGGTTCATTGGCAAGCAGATTCGCATACAGACTCATGGAAGACATTATTCCCCATGTAGATTATGTAATTGATTATCACGCAGGCGGACGCAGTAGATTCAATGTACCCCAGATTCGCATTGAACCTGAAAACAAAGAACTCTTTAGTCTTGCCGAAGCATTTTCGGCGCCGTTCTTACTGTATTCGTCAAACATTAGCGGCTCGTTTCGCGAAGCTTGTGACTTAGCGAAAGTCAAATATTTATTATTTGAAGGAGGAAAAGCGATGGATATTGACACTTCAGTAGTTCAGACAGGAGTCCAAGGAACGATTCGATTTCTAGACCACCTTCATATGTTGAATAATAAGTTTAGTGCACAATTACCAGATCATCCTATGATCCGTATTTCAAATTCTGTATGGGTGAGAGCGCAATATTCTGGAATGTTTCATAATTTTGTAAAAAATGGTGCTTTTGTGAAAGAAGGCGACGAATTAGGAAAAATAACTGATCCCTATGGCTCAATAGAAGAAGCAGTTTTAGCACCAAACAATGGATATATTATATGTATAAATCAAGCAGCAATTGTCTTTCAAGGTGATGCCGTTTATCATATTTCAACAATGTTAGAATAAATGACAAAAAAGGAATTACGTAAAAAATACAAAAAACGACGAGACGACTTGAGTCTTGAAGCAATTCAAGATTTAAGTCTTCAAATAGCCAACCGGTGTTTAGAATTACCTATTTGGCATTACGAGAATTATCATATTTTTTTAACCATCGAAGAACACAAAGAAGTTCAAACCGATGCTTTATTACACATTTTGAGTGGAAAGGACAAAAACATCATTCTATCAAGGTCGGAATTTGACACTTTAAAAATGACAAATGTCTTACTCACCGACAATGTTGTCATTAAAAAAAATCATTGGAACATACCTGAACCTCAAAACGGAATTATTATAGACAACCAAATCATAGATGTAGTCTTTGTACCGCTTTTGGCATACGATCAAAGTGGGAACAGAGTAGGATACGGTAAAGGTTTTTACGATATTTTCTTATCGGAATGTAAGTTGGAAACCCTTAAAATAGGCTTGTCATTTTTTGATCCTGAAAGTAATATAAAAGAAGCCGAAGCACATGATATTCGGCTGGATTATTGCATAACACCAGAAAATAGTTATATATTTACACCAACAATTGATAAAAAAAACACAAAATGAACCATCTTTTAGAAATCATTATTTTAGCCTTTCTGGCTATTACATTTTTACAATCGGGTTATGATAAAGCTACAGATTGGAAAGGGAATGTTTCTTGGTTACAATCACATTTTTCAAAAACTTTTCTAGCAGACAAAGTTCCTTTTTCATTGGCAATTATATTACTACTAGAGATTTTGGCAGGTATTTTTGCAATAATCGGAATAGTAGCATTTTTTATTAATGGATCCGCTGACTTTGCACTTATTAGCGCTCTATTATCGAGCATTACACTCTTGCTTTTATTATTAGGGCAACGACTTGCAAAAGATTACGACGGTGCCCGAACTATAGTCATTTATTTTATACCCACCATTTTCCTTCTTTTTTTATTAAAGTAACAACTCATTTGTTAATCTACATTAATTGTTTTGAACTTGATAAAATCTAACTTTGTCATAAACAAAATAATGTATTATGGATTTAATTAATGCTTTAAATTGGAGGTATGCTACTAAAAAGATGAATGGAAAAAAAGTAGCAGAAGAAAAAGTAAATAAAATTATAGAAGCCGCCCATTTAGCTCCTACCTCATCAGGCATTCAGCCTTTTGAAATCATTTCAATCAGCAACCAAGAATTAAGAAGAAAAATTCAACCAATAGCTTTTGGTCAAACACAAATTGTAGATGGTTCACACGTATTAGTATTTGCTTCATGGGATAAATATACCGATGAACGAATTGACGCTATTTTTGATCACATGAATAAAGAAAGAGAGCTGCCTATGAACGGAACCGATGCGTACAAAGCTACATTAAAAGCGCAATTGTTCGCTATGACCGAAGAACAACAAGCCTCGCATACGGGTAAACAAGCTTACATAGGATTTGGAACTGCCATCGTAGCTGCTGCTTTTGAGAATGTGGACGCAACACCAATGGAAGGATTCAACAACGAAGAATTAGACGAGTTATTAGGTTTAAAAGAACGAGGTCTTAAGTCCCAAACTATTTTAACCTTAGGCTACCGTGCTAATGAAGGCGATTGGTTACAAGGAATGAAGAAAGTACGTCAACCAAAGAAAGTATTTTTGACTGAAATTAATTAAAACGGACTTTGGCACGAAATTTGATGCATATTAAGTATCTATGAAAAAGAAAGTTTAATTACAGTTAGTTTGTTAAATAAAATCCTGCTTTGGCAGGATTTTTATTTAAACACACTTCTGTTAAAAAGAATCAACAATCCCACTCCTACAGAGATTGCCGCATCTGCTACGTTGAAAATCGCATTAAAGAAGCGGAAATAATTCCCTCCCCAAATCGGAAGCCAATCTGGTAAATACCCTTCCCAAATAGGAAAATAAAACATATCCACTACCTTGCCATGAAACCAAGTTCCATAAGGCTGCTCACTAAAGATTGTAGCAACCTGACCGTGACTGTCATTAAAAATAACACCGTAAAAAACAGAATCAATAATATTGCCCAAAGCACCAGCTAAAATCAAAGAAATTGCAACTATTAATGTGAAAGACCCCTTCTTTTTAACAGAATCATGCAACCAATATAGAATACCTCCTACAGCTACAATCCTGAAACTGGTAAGCAATAATTTTCCATAATCACCAGGCAATTTCACACCCCAGGCCATACCCTCGTTTTCAATAAAACGAATTTGAAACCAGTCCCAGCCATTGACCTTAATAAAGTCATCCAAAGCAAAGTGGGTTTTGATATATATTTTTGAAACCTGATCAATCACAAGGATTATTAGCACTAAAATCAACGCTCTATTAAACGACATACTGTATGCTTCTTAATTTGAGCACAAATGTAAGGTATTCTAAACAAAAAACGCTCCTTATTAAGAGCGTTTTATCATTTAACGTTGTTGTAATTTAGCTTCCATACTCATTGTGGCGTGTGGAACCAACTTTAACCGTTCTTTTTCGATGAGTTTTCCCGTTACACGGCACACTCCGTAGGTTTTGTTTTCAATCCGAATCAGAGCATTCTTCAAATCACGGATAAATTTTTCCATACGAATTGCCAATTGTGAATTTGCTTCTTTTGAAAGCGTTTCACTTCCTTCTTCAAACGCTTTAAACGTAGGCGACGTATCATCTGTTCCGTTGTTTAAATCGTTCATATAAGCACTTTTAATCAGCTCTAAATCCGCTTGTGCTTTGTCAATTTTCTTTAAAATTAACTCTTTAAATTCTGCTAATTCAGCGTCTGAATATTTTACTTGTACATACTCTTTTTCCATAACTAATCAATTTATTTGTCCACAATTATCATAGTTTTTAAATTATCAAACTCAATTTCTATGCCATTTTCTAATTGTTCAACAAAGGTTAATGAATCTGTTAGCGTCTCTGTTTTTATGTAATCTAAATTTCTGTTTACTGCTAGTTCCATACTTTCATTACACAGCATTTTTACATTAATTTTGTCGGTCACTTCAAATCCTGAATCCTTGCGAATATTCTGAATTCTGTTAACCAACTCTCGTGCAATTCCTTCACTTCTGAGCTCATCTGTTATGGTTATATCCAACGCCACGGTAATTCCGTTAGCATTTGCAACCAACCATCCTTCGATATCTTGAGAAGAAATCTCTACTTCTTCGAGTGTTAATTTAACTCTATTTCCCGAAACCTCCAAATAAATCTCATTATTTTTTTCAATTTCATTGATTTGTTCCTGAGAAAAACGTTGAATCTCTTTAGCAATCACCCCCATATCTTTTCCAAATCGAGGTCCTAAAACTTTGAAATTCGGCTTGATTTGTTTCACCAAAACTCCAGAGGCATCATCCAACAATACTACTTCTTTCACATTGACCTCAGCCATGATTAAATCTGCAACCGCCTCTATTTCTGCCCTTTGATCTTCATCTAAAACAGGAATCATTACTTTTTGTAACGGTTGACGTACTTTTATCATCTCTTTCTTTCGCAATGATAATACTAAAGAAGATATGATTTGTGCTTTCTGCATTTTACTTTCTAACGATTTATCAACAATTCCACCGTTGTAGCTTGGAAAATATGCCAAATGTACCGATTCAAACGATTCTTTCTGTGTCGCTTGCGTTAAATCTTTGTAAAGTCTGTCCATAAAGAACGGAGCAATTGGTGCCGAAAGCTTCGCAACCGTTTCTAAACAGGTATATAAGGTTTGATACGCTGCGATTTTATCTTGTGCATACTCGCCTTTCCAGAATCTTCTTCTGCATAAACGCACGTACCAATTGGATAAATTTTCTTGAACAAATTCAGAAATTTCTCTTGCTGCACGCGTTGGTTCGTAATCAGCATAGGCTTCGTCAACCGTTTTTATTAACGAATTTAGTTCTGATAAAATCCAACGGTCTATTTCCGGACGATCTTCTAACGGAACCTCATCTTCACTGTATGTAAATCCGTCAATATTTGCATATAAAGCAAAGAACGAATAGGTGTTGTACAATGTTCCGAAAAATTTACGGCGCACTTCGGTGATTCCGTCTAAATCGAACTTTAAGTTATCCCAAGGATTGGCGTTCGAAATCATGTACCAACGCGTAGCATCAGGTCCATGTTCTGCCAATGTTGTAAATGGATCTACGGCATTACCTAAACGCTTAGACATTTTTTGTCCGTTTTTGTCTAATACCAGTCCGTTTGAAACAACATTTTTATACGCTTTTTTATCGAATACTAATGTACCTATTGCATGTAACGTATAGAACCAGCCACGCGTTTGATCCACTCCTTCTGCAATAAAATCAGCTGGAAATGCCTCATTTTTATCAATCATTTCTTTGTTTTCGAATGGATAGTGCCATTGCGCGTAAGGCATTGCTCCAGAATCGAACCAAACATCAATTAAATCAGCTTCGCGTTTCATAGGCTTACCTGAAGGAGAAACCAATACGATATTATCAACTACATTTTTATGTAAATCGATTTTATCATAGTTTTCTTCACTCATATCACCTACAACAAACCCTTCAAAAGGACTATTTGTTTGTAATCCTGCAACTATAGATTTTTCAATCTCAGCAACTAATTCTTCAACCGAACCGATAATCAATTCTTCGGTTTTATCTTCTGTTCTCCAAATTGGCAAAGGAATTCCCCAATAACGAGAACGAGATAAATTCCAATCGTTTGCGTTTTTCAACCAATTACCAAAACGACCTTCTCCGGTAGCTTTAGGTTTCCAATTAATTTCTTCGTTCAATTCAAACATTCTATCTTTTACTTCCGTCACCTTGATGAACCAAGAATCTAACGGATAGTACAAAATTGGCTTGTCTGTTCTCCAACAATGTGGATAACTGTGCACATATTTTTCAACCTTAAAGGCTTTGTTTTCTTCTTTTAAACGGATGGCAATCTCTACATCAACTGATTTTTCAGGAGCTTCGCCTTCGTTATAGTATTCGTTTTTAACGTATTTACCCGCCATGTCGCCCATTTGAGCCACAAATCGACCTTGCAAATCTACTAATGGCACGGCATTTCCGTTTTCATCTAAAACCAACATTGCCGGCACACCTGCATCTTTAGCCACCTTGGCATCATCGGCACCAAACGTTGGCGCTGTGTGAACGATACCTGTACCATCTTCAGTAGTCACGAAATCACCAGGAATTACTTGAAAGGCTTTATCGGCATCTTCGTAAGGCAACGCATAAGGCAATAATTGCTCGTAACGAATACCCACTAAATCGGCACCTTTACATTCTGCAACCACTAAGTAAGGGATTTTTTTATCGCCTTCGTTGTAATTGGCTAATTCTTCTTCTGATTCTACAGCGAAGTATTTACCTGCAAATTGTTTTGCAACTAAAGGCTTACCCAAAATAACGTTTATTGGTTGATTAGTGTATTGGTTGAATGTTTTTACCAACACATAATCAATTTTTGGACCAACAGTTAATGCGGTATTACTTGGCAACGTCCACGGTGTGGTTGTCCAAGCCAAAAAAGCCCCCTCTAACTCCCCCGAAGGGGGAGAATAATTAAAAGCTTTAGACAAGGTGTTTTCTCCCTCTCCTTTGGAGAGGGTTGGGGAGAGGACTTTAAACTGCGCTACAATAGTGGTATCGGTAACATCGCGGTAAGAACCTGGTTGATTAACTTCGTGAGAAGATAAGCCAGTTCCGGCTTTTGGAGAATACGGTTGAATGGTGTAGCCTTTGTACATTAGCTGCTTGTCATAAATTTCTTTTAACAGCCACCAAACCGATTCCATATATTTTGGTTTATAGGTAATGTACGGATCTTCCATATCTACCCAATAGCCCATTTTTTCAGTTAAATCGTTCCATACATCAGTATAGCGCATTACGGTTCGTTTACACGCTTCGTTATACTCTTCAATCGAAATTTTTGTTCCGATGTCTTCTTTGGTAATACCTAATTCTTTTTCGGTACCTAATTCAACAGGTAAACCGTGGGTATCCCAACCTGCTTTACGCTTTACCTGGAAACCTTTTTGTGTTTTATATCGACAAAAAATATCTTTAATAGCACGAGCCATCACGTGGTGAATACCAGGTTGACCGTTTGCTGAAGGTGGTCCTTCAAAAAACACAAACGGTTGATTGCCTTCGCGAGAAGTAACCGACTGTTCAAAAATAGATTGCTCTTTCCAGTATGCCAATACTTCGTTGGCTATGTTAGGTAAATTCAATCCTTTATATTCTGTGAATTTGGTGCTCATGGTACTGTTTTTTAATTCAATGTGCGAATTTAATGAATTTCGTTGACATAGTCATACACTAACTAAAAATTTCAGTTTTCATAAACAAAAGCTGTTTAATTTAACACAAAAAAACTAGTCAAACATGACAAGAGTTTCTTCATACGTTTTAAGAGCTACAATACGTTTCTTTGAAGGACTAAAATCTATTTCAAGACAGCTGCAATTCCTGGCAATGTTTTACCTTCAAGCATTTCCAACATCGCACCTCCACCGGTAGAGACATAACTCATCTTCGACTCAAGATCAAATTGTTTCACAGCAGCAACTGAATCACCTCCACCCACTAAAGAGAAAGTACCTTTAGCTGTTGCTTCGGCAATATAATTTCCTAAGCTGATGGTCCCTAAAGCGAATTTATCCATTTCAAAAACCCCTAGAGGCCCATTCCACAAAATTATATTTGAATCTTTTATGATTTTCTCAAAGTTTTCTAAGGTTTTAGGCCCCACATCCAAACCCTGCCAGCCATTGGGTATCTGATCTGCAGCAACAATCTGAGTGTTCGCATCGTTTGAGAAAGCATCTGCAGCTAGCACATCAACAGGGATGTGTATTTTAACATTTTTCTCTTTAGCTTTTTTCAAAATTTCCAATGCTAACGCCAGTTTGTCATCTTCCACAATAGAATTTCCGATTTTACCACCTTGTGCTTTTATAAATGTGAACATCATTCCACCTCCAATAATCATGTGATCGATTTTGTCTAAAATATTTTCAATGATTGTAATTTTTGAAGATACTTTTGAACCACCTAGTACAGCTGTAACAGGCTTTTTAGAAGAATTCAACACCTTATCGATACTTTCGATTTCTTTAGCCAACAAAGAACCAAAACATTTTTTTTCAGGAAAAAACTGCGCCACAATTGCAGTTGAAGCATGGGCACGATGAGCGGTTCCAAAAGCATCATTTACATAAATATCCCCCAACTTCGCTAAGTTTCGAGCAAAATCCTCATCTCCTTTTTCTTCTTCTGAATAAAAACGTAAATTTTCAAGCAGAATTACTGCTCCACTTTGAGCATTGTTAACAATTTTCTCGACCTCTTGGCCCGTGCAATCGTTCACAAACGTAACTTTCCTAGCCAAAACCTCTTCAACCTTAGATACGATATGTTTCAATGAAAATTGATCTTCAGGCCCATTTTTGGGGCGACCTAAATGCGACATTAAAATGGCAATACCTCCTTCGTTTACAATTTTGTCAATTGTTGGTTTGGCCGCTACAATACGATTATCGTCGGTTACTTGAAGCTGTTCGTTTAAAGGTACATTGAAATCGACACGAATAAGTGCTTTTTTATTGCTAAAATTGAAATCGTTGATTGTTTTCATCATTCTACTTTATATTGTTGATATGGTTTTATTTGCAAATATACTATATTTCAATCTTATGGTTG
>Ga0209075_1001004_pt1 | contig 27053 bp, 26 predicted proteins | sample Stecom2011_FD_187523 | JGI IMG/M metagenome (GOLD analysis project Ga0209075, IMG submission 187523) | Agricultural soil microbial communities from Utah to study Nitrogen management - Steer compost 2011 (SPAdes) (version 2) | ecosystem: Environmental > Terrestrial > Soil > Agricultural land...
CCCGGGTGCGAAAGTGCGAAGGACCAGCGCAGAAGCCAGATGCCGACTGATCAAACCTTGATGAAATGCTCGCGGTAATGGCGCAGCTCGGCGATGGAGTCACGGATATCATCCAGCGCCAGATGGCTGCTTTCCTTCTGGAAGCCATCGCGCACCGCCGGGGCCCAGCGTGCGGCCAGTTCCTTGAGGGTTGACACATCCAGATTGCGGTAGTGGAAGAAACGCTCCAGCTCGGGCATGCCCCGATAGAGGAAGCGCCGGTCCTGGCAGATGCTGTTGCCGCACATGGGCGAGCGGCCGGCGGGCACCCACTGCTGCAGGAACGCCAGGGTCTGGCGCTCGGCCTCGGCGGCATCGACGCGGCTTTCACGGACCCGTTTCACCAGGCCGGACTGGTTGTGCTGACGGGTATTCCACTCATCCATGCCATCGAGCAGCTCGTCGGGCTGTTTGACCGCCAGCACCGGACCCTCGGCCAGTACGTTGAGCTGGGAGTCGGTGACCACGGTGGCGATCTCGATGATGACGTCCTTGTCCGGATCCAGCCCGGTCATCTCCAGGTCAATCCAGATCAGATTGTCGGGGTGTTTCATGGCGGCTCCTGCGCAGTGAAGGTAGCGCATCAGTATACGCTGCCCGTGCTACACTGCGGCGGATTATCCCAAGAAACGACCATGGCCAAGCGAAACCTTACCCGGCGCCAGAAATGGCGCATCGAGAAAATTCAGGAAGAACGCAGCGCCCGCGCCAACCGCCGGGGCGAGCGGGCCGAGGAAACCCTGCTCGGGGGCGACCTGGGCCCGGAACAGGAGGGGCTGGTGATCGCCCATTTCGGCGTCCAGGTGGATGTCGAGGTACTGGAGGGCGAGGACCGCGGTCAGGTGCGCCGCTGCCACCGTCGCGCCAATCTGCCGGCCCTGGTGACGGGTGACCGCGTGGTCTGGCGTGCAGACAACCAGCAGAGCGGCGTGATCGTTGCCCTGCAGCCCCGCCGCACGGAGCTCTACCGCCCGGACCATCGGGGCCAGCTCAAGCCGGTGGCGGCCAATGTCGACCGCCTGGTCATCGTCTTCGCTCCCCTGCCCCAGCCGCACCGCAACCTGATCGACCGCTACCTGGTGGCCGCCGAACAGGCCGGGCTCGAGCCTCTGCTGGTACTGAACAAGGCCGACCTGCTGGCGCAGCCGGAGCATGCGCAGATCCGCGGCTGGCTGGATGATTACGCCGCCCTCGGCTATCGCACCCTGTGCCTGTCGGCGGACTCGGGCAACGGTCTGGATCAATTGCGCGAGGAGCTGCGCGGGCACGTCAACGTGTTCGTCGGCCAATCCGGCGTGGGCAAGTCCTCGCTGATCAATGCCCTGCTGCCTGATGCCGATCTGCGCGTCGGCGCCCTGTCCGAGATGACCGGCAAGGGAACCCATACCACTACCACCGCCCGGCTGTTCCACTTCCCCGCAGGCGGGGACCTGATCGACTCCCCCGGCATACGCGAGTTCGGCCTGACCCACATCAGCCATGCGGACCTGCTGGAAGGCTTTATCGAGTTCCGTCCCTTCCTCGGCCACTGTCGCTTCCGGGACTGTCAGCATGTCCATGAACCAGGCTGCGCCCTGCTCGATGCGGTGGCCAGCGGCGCCATCTCCGCAGGTCGCATGGAAAGTTACCGGCACATCCGGGGCAGCCTGACGGAGGATTGAAGCGCAGGGCCGGACACTGCCGGCCAGCGCACTCAGGGACGCAGCTGGCGCAGCGGATTGTCCGCCTCGAACAGGTTGCGCGAGGTACGGGGCTCTGCGGGCGGCGGTGCGGGCTGGCTGGCTGTAGCCGAGACGGGCTGCGCAGCTTCCGGCGCCGGAACCGAAGAGGAGTCCGGGGTCTCCACCGCGGCAGCGGGCGGCACGCCGGTCTGGCGGACCAGATCCTGCTCCGCCCGGCGGTTCATCACCACGATGTCGATCCGGCGGTTGATCGGGTTGAGCGGATTGCCCGCGTCAAACAGGGCCGAATCGGCATAGCCCACCACCCGTGCTATCTGGTCCTTCGGATAGCCCGCCACCTCCAGGGTGCGACGCGCGGCGTTGGCACGCTGGGCGGACAGTTCCCAGTTGCCGTAGTCAGGTCGCCCGATGAAGGGCATGGCGTCGGTATGGCCGCTGATGCTGATCTTCTTCGGCGACTTCGCAATGGTGTCGCTCAGCGCCAGCAGTATGTCCTCGAAATAGGGCTGCAGATCAGGACTGCCACTGGCGAACATCGGCCGGTTCTCGGCATCGACGATCTGGATGCGCAACCCTTCCATGGTGAACTCCATGAGGATCTGTTCGCGGAACCGCTGCAGCACCGGTTCGGTTTCGATCTTGTTCTGCAGCTCCTGCAGCAGCAGGTCCAGCTCGCGCAGCTCCACTATATCCGGCGTCTGCTCGGCCTCCGGCGCCGGCATCTCCGGACGCGGTTCGCTGTCCACCGTCAGTTCGTTGAGGGTGCGCTGGGGGGCCGGGGTCGGCGAGCCGCCCAGGTCGATCGGATGCGGGCTGCCCCCGTCGAAATTGATCGGATCCTTGAAGTACCGGGACACCATCTTCAGCTGTTCCGGCGTCGCCACGGTGACCAGCCACATCACCAGAAAGAACGCCATCATGGCAATGGCAAAGTCGGCAAAGGCGATCTTCCAGGAGCCACCGTGGTGGCCGCCGGCCCGGCGGCTGACCCGCTTGACGATGATCGGCTGTTCGCTGGCGGACACGACTCAGCGCCCCTTGACCGAAGCTTCCAGCTCGGCAAAGCTCGGGCGGGCCGCTACGAACAGAGCCTTGCGCCCGAACTCCACGGCCAGCGCCGGTGGCAGACCCTGGGCACTGGCGACCAGGCACATCTTGATTGCCTCGTAGGTATTGGCTTCCTCGTTGGCATCCTGCTGCATGGCCGCGGCAAAGGGTCCGACGAAACCATAGGCGGCAAGGATCCCCAGGAAGGTACCGACCAGGGCGGTGGCCACCTTCTCGCCGATCATGGCGTTGTCCGCCTCACCGAGGATGCTCATGGTGATGACGATGCCCAGTACCGCCGCGACGATACCGAAGCCCGGCAGGGCATCCGCCACCCGGTTCAGTGCATGGGACGGCTCGCTCAGCTCCTCGGTCAGGGTGGAGATTTCCACATCGAACAGCGCTTCGAGCTCGTGCGGCGCCATGGTGCCGGTGGACATGATGCGCAGGTAGTCGCAGATGAACGCCGTCATGCGTTCATCCTTGAGAATGGCAGGGTACTTGGCAAAGATCGGGCTCTCCCGCGGCTCCTCGACGTCCGCCTCGATGGCCATCATGCCCTCGCGGCGACTCTTGTTGAGGATCTCGTAGAGCAGCCCGAGTACGTCCAGATAGAAGGGCTTGCTGTAGCGGTGACCGAAGATGATCTGGGGTATCTTGGCAAAGACGCCCTTCACCAGTGACAGGTTGTTGGCCACCAGGAAGGCGCCGAAGGCCGCACCACCTATGATCACTATCTCGAACGGATGCCACAACGCGGCGAGCGCGCCGCCGGACATGAGAAAACCGCCCAGCACACTGGCGATGACAACCACATAACCCGCAATTTTCAACATAAGAACTCACGATCCCTGAACAGCAACTCGGCCGCTTTCGCGTTATAGTCTGCAGTCGGCATGCCGCAACCACACGCAGAGGACTGCGCCGACTCCCTGCTATCGGCCAGCCCCGGAAAATTTTGAGCGCATTATAACGTCAGCCGGTCACCGGCTGGCGCACCGGCACAGGAATAATTGGAACAGATCATGACCGACACCACCCTTCCCCTCCTGCTGGAGCCCACCGATCTACCGGCCGAGCTGGATCCGACCCGCTTCCGGCTGGTGGATCTGAGCCGCTCGGAGCAGTACCTGGCCGGCCATATTCCCGGCGCCGTGCACCTGCCGCCGGGCAGCCTGACCTCCCCGGCGCCGCGCCCCGGCCTGCTGCCCGATGTGCAGAGCCTGCAGCATATCCTCGGCAGCCTGGGCCATCACGACCAGCTGCATTACATTGTCTACGACGACGAGGGTGGCGGCTGGGCCGGCCGTTTCATCTGGCTGCTCGACAGCGTCGGGCATCACAGATACAGCTATATCAACGGCGGCCTGGTGGCCTGGCACGACGAGGGTCTGCCCCTGGAGCGCCAGATCAATCAGGTCGAGCCCACCCAGCCGACCCTGCAGATAGATACCAGCCCCACCATAGACGTGGATACCCTGATGGCTGATCTGGACAACCCGGACCGGGTCATCTGGGACGCCCGCTCCCCCGCCGAGCACCAGGGTGTGCGGGTGTTTGCCGCCAAGGGCGGACATATTCCCGGGGCGATCAACTTCGAGTGGACCTCGGGCATGGACCCGCAACGCGGGCTGCGCCTGCGCGAGGATCTGGCCAGCCGTCTGCAGGCGCTGGGTATCACGCCGGACAAGGAGGTGGTCACCCACTGCCAGACCCACCACCGCTCCGGTTTCACCTACCTGGCGGCAAAAATTCTCGGTTATCCCCGCATCAGGGCCTACGCCGGCTCCTGGTCCGAATGGGGCAACCACCCTGACACCCCCGTAGAGATCTGAGGCTGCTGACGCATGCGTGACCGTTTATTCATCCTGTCCCAGTACCTGTTACCCCACCATCTGCTGTCGCGCCTGGCCGGAGCACTGGCCAACTGCACCTGGGACTGGGTCAAGAACCCCTTCATCAACTGGTTCGTCAAGCGCTATCAGGTCGACATGACCCAGGCCGTGGAACAGGATCCCACCGCCTATGCCTGCTTCAACGACTTCTTCACCCGTGCCCTGGTGGCCGATGCCCGGCCGCTGGACCCGGGCGCGGACAGCATCCTCTGCCCGGCCGATGGCGCCATCAGCCAGCTGGGCCGCATCGAGCATGGCCGCATCTTCCAGGCCAAGGGCCACAGCTTCAGCGTGCTGGAACTGCTCGGCGGCAACCCGGAGCACGCCGCGCTGTTCCAGGGCGGCGAGTTCGCCACCGTATACCTGTCGCCGAGCGACTACCACCGGGTGCACATGCCCCTGGGCGGCACCCTGCGGGAAATGATCCATGTGCCGGGCAGACTGTTCTCGGTCAACCAGACCACCGCCGAGAATGTGCCCGAGCTGTTCGCCCGCAACGAGCGGGTCGTCTGCCTGTTCGATACCCAGGCCGGCCCCATGGCCGTGGTGCTGGTCGGGGCCATGATTGTGGCCTCCATCGAGACAGTCTGGGCGGGGCTGGTGGCACCGCCGCTTCGTCGGGTCCGCAGCCAGCGGTATGACACCCGCGCGCCCGAGCTGGAACGCGGCGCGGAAATGGGCCGTTTCAAGCTGGGTTCCACCGCCATCGTCCTGTTCGGCCCCGGCCAGGCACGCTGGGAAGAGCATCTGCAAGCCGGCGCCCTGGTGCGCATGGGCCAGAAGCTGGGCCAGATCGCCCACTGAGCAAAGGCCGGGGCCGCCGCCCCGGCCGGCGCCCGCCCCACCGGCCGCTGTCGCACCACCCGCGACGCCTCCCCAGACATGAAAAAACCCCGGTACGGGCTGGCCCGTACCGGGGTTCTGACTGGCGTGGTTAGCCGGGTCGGCTGATTACATCATGCCGCCCATGCCGCCCATACCACCCATGCCGCTCATGTCGGGCATGGCCGGCTTTTCTTCCGGCAGCTCGGCAATCATGGCCTGGGTGGTGATCATCAGGCTGGCAACCGAGGCAGCGGCCTGCAGCGCGCTGCGGGTGACCTTGGCCGGATCCAGGATACCCATCTCGATCATGTCGCCGTACTCGCCGGTGGCAGCGTTGTAACCGTAGTTGCCTTCGCCAGCGCGCACTTCCTGCAGGACCACGGCAGCTTCCTCACCGGCGTTGGTGACGATCTGACGCAGCGGCGCTTCGATGGCGCGACGCAGCAGCTTGATGCCCACGTTCTGGTCTTCGTTGTCGCCCTGCAGGTTTTCGAAGGCCACCAGGGTGCGCACCAGAGCTACGCCACCGCCAGGAACCACGCCCTCTTCCACGGCAGCACGGGTAGCGTGCAGCGCGTCTTCCACGCGGTGCTTCTTCTCTTTCATTTCCACTTCGGTGGCAGCGCCAACCTTGATTACGGCAACACCGCCAGCCAGCTTGGCCAGACGCTCCTGCAGTTTTTCCTTGTCGTAATCGGAAGTGGTTTCTTCCACCTGCTTGCGGATCTGGGCAACGCGGGCTTCGATGTCGGACTGGGCACCAGCACCGTCGATGATGGTGGAGTTGTCCTTGTTGATCTGCACGCGCTTGGCCTGACCCAGGTGCTCCAGGGTAGTGGTTTCCAGATTCAGACCCACTTCTTCGCTGATCACGGTACCGCCGGTCAGGATGGCGATATCCTGCAGCATGGCCTTGCGACGATCACCGAAGCCCGGGGCCTTGACCGCAGCCACCTTGACGATGCCGCGCATGTTGTTGACTACCAGGGTAGCCAGTGCTTCACCTTCAACGTCCTCGGCGATGATCATCAGCGGACGACCGGCCTTGGCCACAGCTTCCAGCACCGGCAGCATTTCGCGGATGTTGGAGATCTTCTTGTCAACCAGCAGGATGTACGGGTTGTCCAGCTCGGCGGACATGGTATCGGGCTTGTTGATGAAGTACGGGGACAGGTAGCCGCGGTCGAACTGCATGCCCTCAACCACGGACAGCTCGTTCTCCAGACCGGAACCTTCCTCAACGGTGATCACGCCTTCCTTGCCAACGCGATCCATGGCTTCGGCAATGATCTTGCCGATGGACTCGTCGGAGTTGGCGGAGATGGTGCCTACCTGGGCGATGGACTTGGAGTCGGCGCAGGGCTTGGCCAGGTTCTTCAGCTCGGCAACAACGGCAGCGGTAGCCTTGTCGATACCACGCTTCAGGTCCATCGGGTTCATGCCGGCGGCAACCGCCTTCAGACCTTCGGTAACGATGGCCTGGGCCAGGACGGTAGCAGTAGTGGTACCGTCACCGGCGTCGTCGTTGGCGCGGGAGGCAACGTCCTTGACCAGTTGCGCACCCATGTTCTCGAAGCGGTCTTTCAGCTCGATTTCCTTGGCAACGGAAACGCCGTCCTTGGTGATCAGCGGAGCACCGAAGCTGCGCTCGATCAGAACGTTGCGGCCCTTCGGCCCCAGGGTGGACTTGACCGCGTTGGCCAGAACGTTAACCCCTTCCAGCATCTTGTTGCGAGCGGCGACGTCAAACAATACTTCTTTAGCAGCCATTTTCACTTTCCTTCAATGAATTCTCTTGCGGATGAACGGTGGCGTCTCAGCCTTCGAGGACACCGTAGATTTCGGATTCGCTCATGATCAGCAGTTCTTCACCATCGATCTTGATGGTGCTGCTGCCGGAGTAAGGGCCGAACACTACCTTGTCACCTTCCTTCACGGCCAGGGAACGTACTTCACCATTGTCCAGCAGACGCCCGGTACCAACAGCGACCACCACACCGGTGTTCGGCTTTTCTGCTGCAGAGCCAGGCAGAACGATACCGCCAGCGGTTTTGGTTTCTTCTTCGCTGCGACGAACGACTACGCGATCGTGTAACGGACGGATTTTCATCGTTGTGAGTCTCCCAATAGTAAGCAAATCGCCGGTCTCCCGGCATTCCAGTAAAAGCTCAGGCCAGCGGCCTGAAGGGCGCACGCGCCCCTGTTCAAACGGCCCCCGTCACCGGGGGCCGGAAATCTCGTGCATCCTTTATGGGGACCGCTTTGCGCTTTTCAAGGGTCGAACCCGTAAAATTTTCAGCGATCTCCCAGACGCGAGGGATCCTGCTCGCGGGACGGCTCGCCGGCCTGCCACTCGCCCTCGATAATGGTGTATTCACCGTGTCGGTAGGTCCGCGGACCCTCGTCGCTGCCGGCACCCGGCCCGGAGCCGCCGCCACGATGACGCAGCGCCATGATCAGGCAGGGGACCGCCAGCACGTCGCTGACCAGTCCCGGGAATGCGATCAGCGCCCCGGCCAGCACGCCCCACATGCCGGACTTGAGCACGGCACCTGGATTGCGGTTGGCCAGCATCTGCTGTTGCAGCCGCTGGAACATGCCCCAGCCCTGCCGCTGGATGAGCATCAGACCCAGAACACCGGTAAACAGCACCCAGAACAGCGTCCAGCCTACGCCGACGGCCTGACCCAGCAGGATCAGACTGGCCAGCTCGATCAGCGGGAAGGCCAGCAACAGTATGCGCAACAGGGGCATGAGCACCTCGTGTGTGATTGCAAAGTTTCTATATGGGGCGTATCCCCGGCGTTTCAAGGCCTGAGGTCATGCTCGACCTTTCGGGTATTTCATATTGCGTACGGTCTGATGCATGCTTGTGGCTCCAAGAACAAGCACCCCGTTAAGGAAGTATCCGCATGCAATTGAAAGACAGCGTAATCATCGTCACCGGTGGCGGTCAGGGCCTGGGCCGGGCGATGGCTGAATATCTGGCCGGGCGTGGCGCCCGCCTGGCTCTGGTGGACCTGGATCAGCAGCGCCTCGACGAAGCCGTCGCCGCCTGCAAGAGCGCCGGCGGCGATGCCCGCTCCTACATCTGCAACGTCGCCAATGAGGATCAGGTGAGCAACATGGTCAGCCAGGTCGCCGGCGACTTCGGCACCATCAACGGCCTGATCAACAACGCCGGCATCCTGCGCGATGGCCTGCTGCTCAAGGTGCGGGACGGCGAGATCCAGAAAATGCCGCTGAATCAGTGGCAGTCGGTGATCGACGTCAACCTGACCGGGGTCTTCCTGTGCACCCGCGAGGTCGCCGCCAAGATGGTCGAGCTGCAGAGCAAGGGCCTGATCATCAACATTTCCTCGATCTCCCGGGCCGGCAACATGGGCCAGTCCAACTACTCAGCCGCCAAGGCCGGCGTCGCCGCCATGACCGTGGTCTGGGCGAAGGAACTGGCCCGTTACGGCATCCGCGTGGCCGGTATCGCACCTGGCTTCATCGAAACCGAGATGACCGCCAGCATGAAACCCGAGGCGCTGGAGAAGATGACCGCCGGCATCCCCCTGCGACGCATGGGCAAACCCGAGGAAATCGCCCACTCGGCGGCCTACCTGTTCGAGAACGACTACTACAGCGGTCGCATCCTCGAGCTGGACGGGGGGCTGCGTCTGTAAAGCGTAACCGAGAGGGACGAGCCCCGGCTCGTCCATCATCGAGCTGGTGCTCGACGTTCCCAGGAGGCTCGACGTTACCGGCAAGAGCCGAGCCAAGGCCGGGCGTGCGACAGGACGCAGCGTTTCACCGCAGGCACGGCTTGATCCCGGGAGGGGCGAGCACCAGCTCGTCCGAGGCACCGCGGGCAGCTCCGCCCATCGAGCTGGTGCTCGACGTTCCCGGGAGGCTTAACGTTCCCAGGGGGCGACGCTCCCAGGGGCTCGACGTTCTCCTGCCCCCTCCTACCAGTTGACCCCCAGCCCCAGCTTGTAGCGCCGCTCGTTCTGACTCTTCTCATCCGAGCTGCTGATGTAATCCCACTCGGTCATCAGGCTCAGCGACGCCCAGCTGTTGAGCAGGTAGCGCAGACCCAGTTCGGCATCCACCAGATAATCCACATTGCTGTCGTTGGGAATGATGGTTTCCGCATTGTGTACCAGCTGGAAACGCTTGCCCCACAGATAACGGCGGTAATCCCAGTTCAGACCCAGACCGTTGGTGCGGCTGTCCGAACCATCCCGGGCATCCATGCGGATGTGCTCGAAGCGGGCCGAGGTCTCGAAGCGGCCCAGGGCATTGTTCCACCACTCGTAACCGGGACCGGAACCGATCTGAATCTGCCGCTCGATATCACCCAGATGATCACGCATGTAGCTCACCCGGTTCTGCCAGAACCACTTGTCGGCAAAGAACCAGCTCAGGGTATAGTCGGTCTCCCACCAGTGGCGGCTCTTGATGTCATCGCGATAATCACGTTCGAACTCGCTGGACAGCACGTGACGCCAGTCGCCATGGCGCGCCTCGGTGGTCACATCGATATCCAGATCGCGCTTGCGCGATTCGGTGTTGTCCAGCTCCAGCGAGAAGGTGGCCCGGCCGTCCCAGACCCAGTCCTCGATGATCGGCTGCGGCTCCATGATCTGCCGCAGGTCGGCAATCTGCAGCGGCTGCGGTGGGGTGTCGCCATTAACCAGCACTATCTCCCCTTCCGTCTCGGACGCTTGAATGCGCCGGGCCTGCTTAGTATCGTCACGGGTCTTGATCAACAGCGGACCGTCGCTCTCCAGGGTACGTATGCGGCGGATATCCACCGCTACCTGCCCGGCGAATTCGGTCTGCAGTATGAGTCGATTGCCCTCCATCAATTCGATACGGCCGGTCAGGCGATCGCCGTTATCCAGCCAGAGGGTATCGGCCATGACCGGCCAGGTGAACAGCAACGACAGCAACCACAGAAAACGCGACATCGGCAATCATCCGCAACAGTGAACAGAACCAGAGACATTATCCATGATTGAACGTTCCGGCGCTGCTCCTGACGGCACCGACCTGCGACGGGAAGCGGTGTGGCAAGCGCTGGCTGCCATTCCGCCGGGGCGGGTCACCAGCTACGGTCAGCTGGCCCGGATGGCCGGGCTCGGCCGGGGTGCGCGGCTGGTCGGGCGTTGGCTGGGGCAGCTGCCGGAGGACACCCGTCTGCCCTGGCACCGTGTACTCAACAGTCAGGGCCAACTATCATTGCCGGCGGACCACCCCGCCGGGCGCGAGCAGCTGCAGCGACTGCTGGCCGAGGGGGTGGTGGTGCGCAACCGCCGCGTCAGCATGGCCCGATATGGCTGGCCGGATCATCCCCATTCCATCGAGACAGCTTCAGAATGAATGACACCACGGCAGAACCAGCGCGCGAGGGCTGGAAGGTCTACCTCAAACCCCGCGTGATCGGCATGCTGTTTCTGGGCTTCTCCGCCGGCCTGCCGCTGCTGCTGGTAGGCGGCACCTTCAGCGCCTGGCTGCGGGATCTGGGCATAGAACTGGCCGCCATCGGTTTTCTCAGCTGGGTCGGCATGGCCCACTCGATCAAGGTGCTCTGGGCACCGCTGATCGACCGCGCCCCCCTGCCCCTGCTCAGCCGCCTGCTGGGGCGACGCCGCTCCTGGATGCTGCTGGCCCAGCTGGTAATTGCCGGTGCCCTGCTCGGCATGGCGCTGACCGATCCCCGGGAGAATCTCAGTCTGGTCGCCCTCTGGGCAGTACTGGCGGCCTTCGGCTCGGCGACCCAGGATGTGGCCATCGACGCCTACCGGGTGGAAGCCGAGGCCCGCCATCGCCAGGCGGCAATGGCCGCCACCTATGTCACCGGCTACCGGGTGGCCATCCTTGCCGCCGGCGCCGGGGCACTGCACCTGGCCTCCATCGACAGCTGGATGCTGGCCTACGGCACCATGGCGGTACTCATGGGTGTAGGTGTAGTGACCACTCTGGTGATTGCCGAGCCGGCGGTGGCGGTGGACAGCACCACGGTGCGCTTCGAGCAACGCGTGGCGGACTATCTGGACCGCACCGACCACGCTGGCTGGCAGCGCACCATCACCGCCTGGTTCATCGGCGCCATCGTCTGCCCCTTCGCCGAATTCTTCCAGCGCTACGGCAAGGCTGCGCTGCTGATCCTGGCCTTTGTCGCAACCTTCCGCATCAGTGACATCTTCATGGGAGTGATGGCCAACCCCTTCTATCTGGATCTGGGCTTCAGCAAGGCACAGATCGCCAATATCGCTGCCGCCTTCGGTCTGGCCATGACTCTGCTCGGTGCGGCACTGGGGGGACTGCTGGTGGCGCGCTTCGGCATCGCGCCGATACTGCTGCTGACCGCCTTCATGGCGCCGGCGACCAATCTGATGTTTGCCTGGCTGGCCTACACGGGTCCGCAGACCCAGGGGCTGGTGATGGCCATCATTGCCGACAACATCACCGGAGGGCTGGCGATCTCGGTGTTCATCGCCTATCTGTCGAGTCTGACCAATACCGCCTACACGGCGACCCAGTACGCCCTGTTCAGCTCACTGATGACCCTGCCCGGGCAATTCGCCGCCGGCTTCACCGGGGTCATGGCGGCGGCCATGGGCTGGGTGCCCTTCTTCATGGTCACCGCTCTGACCGGCCTGCCGGCCATAGTGCTGGCAGCCCTGTTGATCCGTCATGCGCACCCGGACCGGGTGCAGCGTCCGGGACTGGATTGAGCGGCCGGGGCCGCCGGCCCCGGGCAGCGGTCAGTCGCGGAAGTTGGTGAACTGCAGCGGCATGTCGAGCTTGGCACCGCGCAGCAGGGCCATGGTTTCCTGCAGGTCATCGCGCTTCTTGCCGGTAACCCGCACCTGCTCGCCCTGGATGGCGGCCTGGACCTTGATCTTGGAGTCCTTGATGGTGGCGACAATCTTCTTCGCCAGCGCCTGATCGATGCCTTCGCGCAGCACCACTTCCTGTTTCATGTTCTTGCCAGAGGCATAGGCATCCTTCACCTCCAGGCACTGCACATCGATTTTGCGCTTGGTCAGGCTCAGGCGCAGGATCTCCAGCATCTGCTCCAGCTGGAACTCGGCCTCGGCAGTGATGGTCACTGTAAGCTGCTTGTCGTTGAACTCGAAACTGCCCTTGCCCTTGAGATCGTATCGGCGATCCAACTCCTTCATGGCATTATCGACAGCATTGGTGACTTCGTGTTTGTCCAGCTCGGACACGACATCAAAGGACGGCATGATGGAACCTCAAATAAACATGATTTTATGACCGTTATGGCAGAATAATAGCCGCACGTCGTGGCATTATAGCGATGTCGCTGATAATACAGGCAGCAGGGAGCTCAGACATGCCAAACCCGCAACTCAGCATAATGGTGGTGGACGATACCAAGTTCAGCAGCGCGGTCATAGGCCATACGCTGTCCCAGGCTGGGTACACCGACATCCGCTTCGCCAGCTCCGCCATGGCAGCCCTGGCGATGCACGAGGAGCGGGCCGCCAGTGTCATGGTGGCGGACTGGCTCATGCCGGAAATGGATGGCCTGCAGCTGACCACGCGCATACGCCAGCGCGACGAGCAGACCAACCACTACACCTACGTCATGCTGTTGACCGCCCGGGAAGGCGACAACGTGCTGGGACAGGCCTTCGACCGCGGCGTGGACGACTTCATCAGCAAGTCGGCAATGAGCGAACAGCTGCTGCCGCGCATCTTTGCCGCCGACCGTATCAGTCAGCTGATCAATCGCCTGCTGGAAGAGAATCAGCTGCTGGCCCGCAACAACGCCCTGCTTGAAGAACACAATCTGATCGACAGCCTCACCGCCCTGGGCAACCGCCGCTACCTGCTGCAACGTCTGGCCGATGCACTGCAGCGGGTCGAGTCCCGCGGTGGTTTCTGCTCCCTGCTGGTACTGGGCATCCAGAATTACGAGGATATGGGCACCCGTTTCGGCGAGCACGTGCAGCAGGAACTGCTCCGCGGCGCGGCCAGACGCCTGCAGCAACTGGTCCGGCCCATGGATGTGATAGCCCGGATCGGTCCCGGCACCTTCGGCATCTGCACGGTGGGCAGCGACGCCGACGAATGCAAGCCCAACAGCTTCCGCCGCCTGCATGACGGCCTGAACCTCAAGGCGTTCAAGACCAGCGAGGGCTACCTGTCCCTGCGCGCCGGCATGGCTTTGAGCACCCTGGGCAAGAATGATCCGCGCATCGATGCCGACCAGATGCTGCAGGGTGTCGAGGCCCATCTGGAACAGGCCTGGGCCACCAACCTGATCACCGAAGTGCGGATTCCCCAGCTTGTCTGACCCGCTGCACATTCTGGGGGCCGGCAGCCTGGGGCTGCTGCTGGCCGCACGCTGTACCCTGGCCGGTGTTCCCTGCCAACTCATACTGCGAACCCGGGAAGCGGTCTGCGCCTGGCGGCAGCGCGACAACCTGCTGCTGCTCGAGCAGCAGGGCCGGAGCACACCGCTGAAGGTCGCCGGGGAGCTGGCCGACGAATCCGCCCAACCCATACGCCTGCTGGTGGTAGCGACCAAGGCCTGGGCGGTGGCCGATGCCCTGGACAGCGTTGTTCACCGGCTCACCCCGGACAGCCAGATACTGCTTCTGCAGAACGGCCTGGGCAGCCAGCAGGCCGTCAGCCGCCGGCTTCCCGACCACCGCGTTCTCTACGCCAGCGTCACCGATGGCGCCTGGTTGCGCAGCCCCAACCAGGTGGTCTGGGCCGGTTCCGGGCAGACCCTGATCGGTGACCCCGCCGCCGGCCCTGCCCCGGACTGGTTGCAACGGCTCACCCGTGCCGGTATCGACTGGCGCTGGGAAAGCGACATACTCCCGGTGCTCTGGCTCAAGCTGGCGGTCAACTGCGCCATCAACCCGCTCAGCGCCCTGCATGATTGCCCCAACGGCGAGGTGCCGGAGCGGGCCGGCGCGATCTTCGAACCCCTCCTCGCCGAGCTGCATGCCCTGCTCTCCAGCGAGGGCGTGAGCCTGTCACTGGCCGAGCTGCGCGAGCGCATTCTGGCAGTGATCCGAGCCACCGCCAGCAACAGCTCATCCATGCGCCAGGATGTGCTCGCCGGCCGCCGTACCGAGATCGACTTCATTCTCGGTCACGCCTGGCGCAGTGCCCGGCAGGCCGGGTTGAGCACCCCCGTACTGGACGCGCTCTACCTGCAGCTGCAGAATCACCTGACCGAACGCGGCCTGCCCCGCAACTGAACTGTCCCGCGCTGCGCCCTGTCCCGCCGCCGCACTTCCGAGGAGACCTTCATGGGTTATCGTCTGAGCAAACTCTATACCCGCACCGGCGACGCCGGCACCACAGGACTGGCCGACGGCAGCCGGGTTCCCAAGGACAGTCCGCGTATCGAGGCCATGGGCACCGTGGATGAGCTCAACAGCAGTCTGGGGGTCTTGCTGGCCGGCATGACCAGTTCCGCCCTGCAGCCCCTGGTCGAGGCGCTGGCACCGGTCCAGCATCGGTTGTTTGATATCGGCGGTGAACTGGCCGTGCCGGGCGTGGACATCATTGAGGAGGAGGACGTGGCCGCTCTGGAGCGGCTGATCGACCGCTTCAACAGCGAGCTGCCACCATTGAGGGAATTCATCCTGCCGGGAGGATCGATGCTGATTGCCCAGGCCCATCTGGCGCGCAGCATCTGTCGCCGCGCCGAACGGCGCTACCTGACGCTGGCCGCCGCCGAGCCGATCAACACCCGGGCCATGGCCTATCTCAATCGCCTGTCGGACCTGCTGTTTGTCATCGCCCGCAGCATTGCCCGGCTGGACAATACCCCCGAGGTGCTCTGGCAACCCAAGCCCCGCCCCGAAGCCTGACAGCCCGGGGCAGGACGGTGGTTCAGACGCGGAAGGTGCTGATCAGCTTCTGCAGCTCGCTCACCAGTTCGCCCATGCGGCTGCTGGCCTGCTCGGTACGGCGGGCACCTTCGGCGGTACGCTCGCCGGAATGGTTGATCTCCACGATGCTCTTGTCGATATCGTGGCTGACGGCGGTCTGCTGCTCCGCCGCCGAGGCGATCTGCTGACTCTGATCGACGATCTGGGTCACGGCGCGCAGGATGTTGTCCAGCGCGGCCTGCACCTTGAGTGAGGAATCAACCGCCTCGCCGGTCATGCCATGACTGCTGCCCATGGCCTTGACCGCAGCGCCGACCCCTTCCTGCAGACGCGCGATCATCTGCTCGATTTCCTGGGTCGACTGCTGGGTGCGCTGGGCCAGGGTACGGACCTCGTCGGCGACCACGGCAAAGCCGCGGCCCTGCTCGCCGGCCCGAGCCGCCTCGATGGCCGCGTTCAGGGCCAGCAGGTTGGTCTGCTCGGCCACGCCCTTGATCACATCCAGCACCCGACTGATGGAAGCGCTGTCCTCGGCCAGGTTGTTGATGACCTTCACCGAGTTCTCGATTTCCTGAGCCAGCTTCTCGATGCCATCCACGGACGCCTCGACCATCCGCCGGCCACTGAGGGTTTCCTGATTCACCTGCTCGGCGTTGGTTGCTGCCAGCGCGGCGCTGCGGGCAACCTCCTGGGAAGTGGCGGCCATCTCGTTCATGGCCGTGGCTACCTGCTCGATCTGGTTGCGCTGGGCATCCACTGCCTGGCTGCTCTCGCTGGAGATGCTGACCACCTGCGCCGACTGGTCGTGTACCTGCCCCGAGGTCCGGCGCACGTGCTGGATCAGGCTCTGAATGCGCTCCAGACTGCCGTTGAGTTCCTGTGCCAGGGCACCAAGCTCATCCCGACTGGCAACCCTGACCCGACCGGTCATGTCACCGGCGGCCACCTGGCGCATCACCAGGGACAGCTCGCCGATGGTCTGGCGGGTGGAGAAGTAGAAGCCCAGATACAGCCAGATGATCAGTACCATGATCACCGCCAGCGCCGTCACCAGCAGGGTCATCGACCGGTTTCCGGCGCTCAGGCGCTGGTCCAGTGCCTGCTGCAGATGGTCCAGCACGGCATGGCTGAAGTCGTAGGTCTTGTTCATTTCCAGGGTGACGGTCTGGAAGAAGTCGTCCCAGGTATCGTCAAAGGAGGATGCCAGGATCACCTGCTCCTCGAAGATTTCCGCCACCCGCTCCAGGGACTCCACGCTGGCCGCCGCCGATGCCCGCAGGGATTGCAGCGAGGGTTGCTGCAGCACCGCCTGGGCCTGGACATACTGTCCCCCGAGTCGCTGGATCTCCTCCAGCACATAGTCCATGTAGCGGCTGGCATCGGAGTTCAGGTAGCCCAGACCGATGGAGTAGGCCCCTGTGGCCCGGCCCAGACCAACGGTGGAGGTGACCTGGGGGGCATGATTGACCAGCAGATCCATCAGTTGCCGCACATCGCGGTCGTAGTCATGGGACAGGCCGCTGTAGGCCGCGCTGAATGTGAGCAGCGACAGCAGGTCCACATGCGCCTGGGTGCTCATCTGACCGCGGTTGCGCAGGGAGGCGGTAGCGGTTTCGCGATAGGCGGCCACCAGGGCGTCGCGCTGCTCGTTGAGTTCACGCGCTTCCGCCGAGTGGCCTTCGATGACCACAGCCTGAAGACCGGAGATGATGCGCTGGCGCACCTCCTGGCTGCGCTGCTCGAGCACGGCTCCCTCATCACCCACACCCAGATGGAAAGCGGCGATATCGAGACCACGGACCCGCTCGGCATCCGGAATCAGCTGTACCAGCTGACGCAGGATGTGCATGGAGTCCAGGGCGTGGCGTGACGCCTGCACCCGGTCCCAGGCCTGATGAACCAGCAGGCCGCTGACCACCACCAGGGGGATGAAGCACAGGGCACTGATCAGACAGAATTTCCAGGCGTAACTGAGCCTGTTCATCAGGGCCATGGCCGGTGCCAATAGACTGTTCAAGCGACTCTCCTCACAACTTGACTCCCTTCAGGAGTATTTCTTGTACTCCTGCCGCCGGTCGCATCCCGGTGGCGCTTGTCATTCTATCGGCGCTGCCTCCCGCTTCTTTAACCCAGCAGGGAAAGAAAGGCGATGATCACTGCCCAGCTGAGTATGCAGCGGACCAGCAGCTGTCGCTGCTCGTCAATCACCGCAATGTCCTCCGCGCCGCGCTCGGTGCTCAGGGCCGCCGCTGCACACCGCGCCACCAGCTCCCCGGCAGACAGTTCCCACTGGGCAGCCAGCGACCTCAGGGTGCGCAGCGTACTCTCGAACTGGCCGACCAGGGCGAAGCTCAGTGCCATCAGCCTGGCGGGTATCCATTCCAGCGCGTGTACCAGCATCCCCGCAGGCTGCACCGCTGCATGCGTCCCCTGCTGCCGCAGCAGCTCCAGCAGACGATAGGCCAATGCCCCCAGCGGCCCGACCAGCAGATACCAGAAGGCCGGCACCAGATAATCCTGCAGGCAGGTCGCGGCCATGCGTGCACGCACCTGGGTCAGCAGCCCCGCCGGCGCGGAGTCGACCACTCCCAGCTGCTGCTCTGCAACCAGAGCGGCCGCCGCCTGGTCGCCGCGCTGCCAGGCGCTCACGAACTCCCGACCGAAACCGCGCAGCGGATCGTGCCGTCCCACGCACAACAGCATCAGTGCCACATGCAGCAACAGGGTGAGAAACCCATAGGCCACCCCCTGCACCAGCCACAACAGCACAGCGATCGGCAGCAGCAGCGCGAGCACCGCCGCTACCGCACGCCAGCCAGTCCCGATGGCACCGGCGCGCAGCACCCATGGCTGCAGCAGATCCCGCGGATAACCGCGCTGCCAGGGTGACCACAGCAGGATCAGTCCAACCAGCAACAGCACCAGAAAATTCATCAGTCTTCACCTTCTTCGAGAGGGGCGTCGAGCCGCGCGAGGTAGGAGTTCCAGTCAAAGGCCGGACCGGGGTCGGTCTTGCGTCCCGGGGCAATATGCTCGTGCCCGGTAATACGTTGCGCCGTGATCAGCGGATAGGCCCGTCGCAGGGCCCGGGTCAGCCTCACCAGGCTGTCATACTGGGCGGCGGTATAGGGCAGCTCGTCGGTGCCCTCCAGCTCGACGCCGATGGAAAAGTCATTGCAGTTGTCACGCCCGGCAAAAGCTGACTGGCCCGCATGCCAGGCGCGCTGCAGGCAGGATACGAACTGGGTGATGGAGCCATCGCGTTCGACAAGGAAATGGGCCGAGACACGCAGATCGGCGATTTCCAGGAAATAGGGGTGGGCTGAGCAATCCAGGGTGCCGCTGAAGAACTGCTGGACGCAGCCGGTGCCGAACTGGCCCGGCGGCAGGCTGATGTTGTGGATCACCAGCAGGGAAATGTCGTCCGAATCCGGACGCTCATTGAAATGGCTGGAGGGGCAATGCGCTGCCTCGCTCAGCCAGCCGTTCTGATCAACCTGCATGGAAACCGCACCCCGACAGCAAAACCGCTATCCTAGGGTGTCCCGGGCCCGGGCTGCAAGCCGGGCAGCCCGCCCCTCAGGAACGGCTGCCGCGCAGTTGCCGCAGATTGCCGATTACCGACTCCAGGGCGCGATCGAACAGCTGATCGTTGGCCAGCAGGCGGATTTCGCCGCGCTGGTAGAGGCTGCTCAGTTCCAGATGCCCATATTCTGCGACCTTCATGCCACTGCGATTGACGAAGATGTACTTGCCGCTGAAGCTGATGATCGCCGCCAGCTTGCAGCGTTGCGCCGGTCGGTCTTCGCTCGCGGCCAGTTCGAACCAGCTGCCGGTATGCAGGCTGTCGACCCAGGCCGCGGCCTCGGCGTCCGGCAGCTCCGCCACGGTCTCCGGCTGCGACTCGGGCAGCGGCTCCTCCAGAACCGGTTCCTCGACCAGCACCATATCGGTCAGCAGCGGAATGTCGACGGCAAGCTCGGGCTGACCCGGCTCGGCTGCCGGAACGGATTCAACGTCGGAGATCGGAGCCGATACCGGCTCGACCATAACGGACGATTCGACCGGCTCGACCACCGCCGGTGCCGGCGGCGCCATCGTGGCCAGTGCCGCCTGCTGCAGCGCCTGAAGCTGATGCAACTGCGGAGAATCCTCCGGCTGCTCCTCGCCAATCAGTCGCAGCCCGTCACACAGTCCTTCGCAGACCTGCTCATTGAGCCGACGCCGCTGCTCGAGGGTTTCCCGAACAGGGATTTCGACACTTTCCACCAGGCGTTCGGCCAGGGCCACGGCATCCTGCCAGGCGCTCGAGTCCCTGCCCTCGCGCAGGTGCGCCAGCTGCAGAACCTGGCTCCAGCGATCGCGCAGCAGGTCCACCACGAATACCGGCAGAGTCCGCCCCATCAACAGACCATTGAGCACCCTGGCAGCCTGGCTGCGCGCCGCCTCGACCCGCGCCCGGCCCTCTTCAGCATCCCGGGTACGCTGCTCCAGCCGCTCTGCGCGACGCTGTTCCAGGCGCACGAAACCCGCCAGCTCCTCGTGCATCTGCTCGAAGAAGGCCGCATCCACCAGCGCCTCGCCGTGCATGCGGTCGACCATGCGTTCAAGCAGGGCATGCAACTGGTCGCGCTGCAGATCATCATGGTCGCTCCAGCCCATGGTCGCCCGAGCCAGCTCGTTGAGCAGCCGGCGAGCCGGATGGGAGGCTCTGTTGAACAGACTCTTGTCGGCAATGGCGACCCGCAGGATCGGCAGCTGCATGCGGCCGATCAGCGCCTTGAGGGCGGCGGGCAGCTGGTCATCATCCAGCACCACGTCAAACAGCATGGACACCAGACTGATGACATCGTCATCCACCCGGTCCAGCTTGCGCACCTCGCCGGTCTGGCGCTGCTGTTCGGTCAACTGGTGATTGATGTGATTGCGCAGATCGCTCAGCGAGGCGCCGGAATGGCTCGCCTGACTGGCAAAGTGGTTGAGCATGCCGAGCAGCTCATCACTGCGCACCGGGGGAGCGCTGGGCGCGCCCAGGGCACTGAGGGCCACATCGCCACTGACGTGCCGCCAGCTGCTGATCAGCTCGCTGAAGATCGACAGGACCTGCTGCTGCTCAGCGCCATCCTCCGCCGCTCCGGTGGTGGCAGCGGGCCGGCTGGCGGCGGGCGCCGGACGTTCGGCCCGGGGCGGGCGCACCGGACCGCCCTGTTTCAGATCGGGGAGCACGCCGGCATTGGCCAGCAACTCGTTGATGTCCGCGTAAAGGGAATCGAGGGAGTTGAACACGTGCCGCTCGAACATCTTGAGGATGATCAGGCGGACCTTGATGTCCAGGTTCAGCGGCGCATAGCCATCGACAAACAGCTGCACCAGCTGGGCCGGCGCCAGGACATTGTCGGCATCGCTGATCCCGCCATTGATCAGAGCATTCAGGCGCAGGGTCAGATGGGTAAGGGCCTGCTGATTACGCGCCAGAACCCGACCCACCATGCTGTCCATGGCGACCGTCTGCTCCAGCTCGTCGGGCTGTACCAGGCTCAGGGAGTCGAGATCGTAGGAGGCGGGCGCCTCGGCGGCGCGACGGTAGCCCTGCAGTTCGTTGAACTGGCGGTCCAGGCCCTCGCAGCAGCTCTTCTCAACCGCGTGACGCTGCAGGCGCAGCAGCCGCATGGCGTCGAAGAACATGCTCTGATCGGCATTGCTGGCGGCGCGATCGGCCTTGGCAAAGAGGGTGTCATCGGCATTGTCGAACAGCTCGCTCAGGCCGACCCGCAGGAAGGTCTGCACTCGGTCGCGGACCGCAGCCAGCGGCGGGGGCAAGCTGCCACGCGACACCGCCCCCTGGCGGCGGACGCCCTGACCCACAGATGCAAGGGAAACAACCTTGTTGTGATCCTTGGACATTGCCATTCTCCCGGCGAGCAGTCCTTCATGGTGGACGCCCTTTAATGACGATTTTCTGACGTCAAAATATAGTGGAAGTATACATGCTTTGCTGACAGCGGTAGTAGCAAGCACTCAATATTTGCTCGGCGTCACAATTTATGAAGGCGCACCGCCCATGTTCCCGGCCCCGACCACGGGGGTATACTGACAGGCTTTCGCCGTACCATCGACCGCAACGGAGTCGCCCATGCCCAATATCACCCTTGAAAGTCTGCAGCCTTCCATACAGGACGAGGTGCGCCGGGCGCTGGCCGAGGACGTCGGCAGCGGTGATATTACCGCGGCACTGATTCCGGCGGATCGTCAGGCGCGGGCGACCATCATCTCGCGGGAACCCGCCACCCTCTGTGGCACCGCCTGGGCGGATGAGGTCTTCCGCCAGGTCGACCCGCAGATCAGCGTCGAGTGGCTGGCCGCCGATGGCGACCGGCTCGAGCCCAACCAGCCGTTCTGCCTGCTCAGCGGCCCGGCGCGGGGACTGCTGACCGGCGAGCGTTGTGCTCTCAACTTCATCCAAACCCTGTCTGCCACTGCGACCCGCAGCCGCTATTTCGCTGATCTGGTCGAAGGCACCGGCGTGAAGTTGCTGGACACGCGCAAGACCCTGCCCGGCCTGCGCCTGGCACAGAAGTATGCGGTCACCTGTGGCGGCTGCCACAACCACCGCATCGGCCTGTTCGATGCCTTCCTGATCAAGGAAAACCACATTGCCGCCTGCGGCGGTATCCAGGCGGCGGTCAGCCAGGCCCGCGCACTGGCTCCGGGCAAACCGGTGGAAGTCGAGGTGGAGAGTCTGGACGAGCTGCGCCAGGCACTGGAGGCCGGTGCCGACATCATCATGCTGGACGAGCTGAGCCACGAGGACATGCGCACCGCAGTCAGCATCACCGCCGGTCGTGCCGGGCTCGAGGCCTCCGGTGGCATCAACGAGGCCAACCTGCGCAGCGTGGCGGAAACCGGTGTGGACTACATCTCCATCGGCAGCCTGACCAAGGACGTCAAGGCGGTTGACCTGTCCCTGCGCCTGAGCATGTAAGCCGCCTCAACCGGCGGACCGCACCTGTGCCAGCAGCGCATGGCAGTCCGGCACATGCAGGTCGGCCAGCGCCGGCCAGCTGTTGTCCGGGTGCACCAGACAGGTATGGCATCCCGCCGCACGCCCGGCCTCCAGGTCGAAGCGGAAATCCCCGACCATGACCGCCTGCTCCCGGCGCAGCTGCCAGCCGGCGAGCAGCTGATGGATACCGTCAGGCGCAGGCTTGGGAGCCGTATCGTTGCGTCCGAGCACATGCTCGGGCGCGAAACATTCCACCACACCTATCCTGTCCAGCGAGGCCAGCGCCACCGTGCGCAGGTTGCGCGTGAGTATCCCCAGCCGCGCGCCGCGGCCGTGCAGCTCGCGGATCAGGTCCGCCGCCCCCGGCGCCGGCTCCACCTGGCTGGCCAGGCGCAGCTCGATGTCGTCGAGACGGGCATTGAGCTCGTCGCGCTCGGCAATCGGCAGACGCCCCAGATGCTCGAGAATATCCTCCTCGGCGGGGATGCCCAGCTCCCGGCGGATCGCCGCGAAGTCATGCTGGGCGATGGTCAGGGTACCGTCCAGATCGAATATCCAGCCCCGCAGCGGCAGGTCAGATACCGTCATTGCGCTCACGCATCAGCGACTCCTGCGCCACCGAGGCCACCAGTTCGCCGGCACGGTTGTACACCAGACCACGGGAGAAGCCCCGGGCGCCGCTGGCCGAGGGGCTGTCCATGGCGTACAGCAGCCAGTCATCCATGCGCAGCGGGCGATGGAACCAGACCGCATGGTCGATGCTGGCTACCTGCATGCGCGGTGACCAGGTGGAAATGCCATGGGGCAACGCCGCGGTGCTCAGCAGGTTGAAGTCCGACGCGTAGGCAAACAGGTAGCGGTGCAGGTGGTCGTCATCGGGCAGCTCGCCTGCGGCGCGGAACCAGATGTACTGCTGCGGCTCGGACTTCTTCGGGTTGAAGGGGTTGTAGCCGTTGACCCGACGGATCTCGATCGGCTTGGGACACAGCACGCTCTCGCGCACGGCCTCGGGGATCAGGTGCTGATGCTCCAGTGCCACGTCCAGCTCGCTCTTCAATCCTTCCGGGCCGACCACCTCGGGCATCGGCGTCTGGTGCGAGACACCCCGCTCATCACCGTGAAAGGATGCCATCAGGGTGAAGATCGCCCGTCCCTTCTGGATGGCGGTGACGGTGCGGGTAGTGAAGCTGCCGCCATCGCGGGGCGACTCCACCTGATAGACGATCGGCAGACGCGCATCGCCCGGGCGCAGGAAGTAACCATGAACCGAGTGCACCTTGCGCTCCGGCGCCACTGTCTGGCTGGCAGCGGACAGGGCCTGTCCGAGAACCTGGCCACCGAACAGCTGGCGAAAGCCAAGATCCTGACTCAGACCACGAAACAGATTCTCTTCTATCTTCTCCAGCGCCAGCAGGCTGACCAGGTCATCCAGTTTTTCGCTCATAGCGGCTCCTCGACTGCCCTGCCGCCAGGGGGCGGGAGGGGACGACGTCATAATCGCGACAGAGTGTCGCACCGAAAAGGGATGAGATTCTAAACCCCGGCGTCGCATTCTGACAGTATCGGCTTGTAAACCGTGCTGTCACTGCGTACTCGCCCGGCTTTGAGGTACACTGCGCCGCAGTTCACACCGGAGCTCCGCATGTCGCCCCAGCCCTCCTCCAGCGCGCCCCTCGTCGCCGTCATCGGCGGTGGCCCGGCCGGCCTGATGGCCGCAGAAACCGTGGCTGGCGCAGGCCTGTCGGTTGCCCTGTTTGACGCCATGCCCTCGGTGGGCCGCAAGTTCCTGCTGGCCGGGGTCGGCGGCATGAATATCACCCACTCCGAGGCAGCGGAGCGTTTTATCAGCCGTTACCGCGAAGCCGCGCCCTGGGTGGCGGGCTGGCTGGAACAACTGGATGCCCCTGCCCTGCGCCAGTGGATTCACGACCTGGGCATAGATACCTTCGTCGGCTCTTCCGGTCGGGTATTTCCCACCGACATGAAAGCGGCACCCCTGCTGCGCGCCTGGCTCAAGCGCCTGCGTGATGCGGGGGTGCAGCTGCACACCCGCCACCGCTGGCTGGGCTGGGATGAGCAGCAGGCCCTGATGTTCGACACTCCTGCCGGGCACCGGCGGGTACAGGCCGACGCCGTGATCCTTGCCCTGGGTGGCGGCAGCTGGGCACGCCTGGGCTCCGATGGCCGCTGGGTATCATTGCTGCGTGAGAAGGGCATGGACATCCGGGATCTGCGGCCGACCAACTGTGGCTTTCTCTGCAACTGGAGCCAGCACCTGAGCAGCAGGTTCGCCGGGCAGCCGCTCAAGCCGGTGGTTGCCCGTCTGAGCACCACCAGCGGCGAGCAGCTGGAGCGCCGCGGCGAATGCATCATCACCGAGGATGGTCTGGAAGGCAGCCTCGTCTATGCCCTGTCCGCGCCCCTGCGCGAATTACTGGAGCGTGACGGGCAGGCCACCCTGCAGCTGGATCTGGCCCCGGACCGCACTCCGGCACAGCTTGCCGAGCTGCTCACCAGACCGCGCAAGGGCCAGACCCTGTCGAGCATACTGCGCAAGCGCGCCGGTCTGGATGGCTTGAAGGTCGCTCTGCTGCATGAATGTCTGGAGCGTGGGCAACTGCTGGATTCCGCGCAACTGGCCGCCGGCATCAAGGCGCTGCCGATCCGGCTGCACGGCACCCGACCGCTGGACGAGGCCATCAGCAGCGCCGGCGGCATCGCCCGCCAGGCGCTGGATGACCAGCTGATGCTGCGCCGGCTTCCCGGGGTGTTCTGCGCGGGGGAAATGCTGGACTGGGAAGCACCGACCGGCGGCTATCTGCTGACCGCCTGCTTCGCCAGTGGCCTGGTCGCCGGCCGGGGCGCCCTGGCCTGGCTGAAGGCGCGCTGAGGCGCCGGCGCGCCCCTCACGGGGCCAGGCGTTCGCGCACCCAGACATCCTCGACCCGGCGATAACGCAACCGGTCATGCAGCCGGCTCGGCCGGCCCTGCCAGAATTCGATCATCTGCGGCACCAGACGGAAGCCGCCCCAGTGCGGTGGACGCTCCGGCTCGGCATCGGCAAACCGCGCTTCGACCTCGGCCAGACGCCGTTCGAGCTCTTCGCGGCCGCTGATCACCTGGCTCTGGGGTGAGGTCCAGGCGCCCAGCCGACTGCCCAGAGGGCGGCTGTGGAAGTACTGGTCGGATTCCTCGGCGCTGACCTTCTCCACCTGGCCTTCGATGCGCACCTGGCGCTCGAGGTCGTGCCACCAGAAGGTCATTGCCGCCCGGGGGTTGGCCAGCAGCTGCCCCGCCTTTGCGCTCTGGTAGTTGGTGAAGAACACGAAGCCCCGCTCGTCGAACCCCTTGAGCAGCAGGGTGCGCAGATGGGGCTGACCGTCGCCGTCGACGCTGGCCAGCATCATCGCATTGGGTTCGGTGGACTCCACTTCCACCGCCTGGCTGAACCAGAGGCCGAACAGACTGAAGGGATCATCGGGGGCCTGCTCCTCCACCAGTCCATAACGGGTGTAGTTGCGGCGCATATCGGCAATGCTGTATTTCACGGGCGAACTTCCTGAAAGATCATGCTGCTGATTCTGGCATATCTGCCTGCGGACGCCATTGACGCTGCTCAACAGAACTCGCGCAGGCAACGGTAGACCTCGCGGCTGAGTTCGCCCGCCCGGGGGTCGGTGAGCACATAGGGCCCCATGGTATTGGTCACATAGCCGAAACCGACCCTGGCGTCCGGGTCGGCAAAGCCCAGCGAACCACCGGCACCCGGATGACCGAAGGCATTGGCGCCCATGCCGAAGCTGCCCCCCTGCCAGTCCTGCTCGAGCATCACGCCCAGGCCGAAGCGGGTCGGACACAGCAGCGTCAGATCGTCCCCGGCACTGTGCTCACGGCGCATCAGTCGCACCAGTTCGCTGTCCAGCAGGCGGACATCCCCGAGCTGCCCGTCGTGGGCCAGCGCTTGCCAGAAACGCGCCAGGGAACGGGCATTACCGGTGCCGTTGGCGGCCAGGATCTGCGCCTGCTGCCATTCCCGCTTGTTGGTACTGGTCTGCAGGCTGCTGGGGTTGGCGAAGGCCTTCCACTGCAGGCCTGCGGCATTGCCCATGGCGGCGAACAGGGCGCGGGCGTACTCGTCCCCGGACTGATTGCGCAGCCGCGACAGGTGCGCGATACGCGGCAGATCCGCGTCGGGGACGCCGACATGGAAGTCCATGCCCAGGGGCAGAAACAGCCGTTCACGCAGGTAATCTCCCGGCATCTGTCCGCTCAGCCGGCGCAGGGGTTCACCCAGCAGCCAGGCATAGGTCAGGGGCGCATAGCCATGCCGGCTGCCGGGCTCCCACCAGGGTTCCTGGGCTGCAATGGCGGCGGTCATGGCCTGCCAGTCGAACAGCTGTTCCGGCGCCATCGGCTCGCTGATGGCGGAAACCCCGGAGCGATGACTGAGCAGCTGACGCAGGGTGACCTGCTGCTTGCCGGCCTGGGCAAACTCCGGCCAGATGTCCGCCACCGGCTGATCCAGCGTGATACGACCGGCCTCTACCTGCTGCAGCAGGGCCACCGCACCCAGCGGCTTGGTACAGGAGAAGACGTTGACCAGGGTGTCCTGTTCCCAGACCCGGCTGTTGTCCTTGTCCATCACCCCGGCCCAGATATCCAGCACAGTGGTATCCCCCACGGT
>Ga0209075_1001005_pt1 | contig 27050 bp, 13 predicted proteins | sample Stecom2011_FD_187523 | JGI IMG/M metagenome (GOLD analysis project Ga0209075, IMG submission 187523) | Agricultural soil microbial communities from Utah to study Nitrogen management - Steer compost 2011 (SPAdes) (version 2) | ecosystem: Environmental > Terrestrial > Soil > Agricultural land...
TGGGCGACTCGGTCACCACCGACCACATTTCACCGGCAGGTTCGTTCAATGCCGAGTCACCGGCCGGCAAGTACCTGCGGGCTCACGGTGTTGAGCCAAAAGACTTCAACTCCTATGGCTCCCGTCGTGGTAACCATGAGGTGATGATGCGGGGTACGTTTGCTAACGTCAGGATCCGTAACGAAATGCTCGACGGGGTTGAAGGCGGATTTACCCGGTTTGTGCCCACCGGCGAGCAGATGGCCATCTACGATGCCGCGATGAAATACCAGGAACAGGGGACACCCCTGGTGGTCATTGCCGGTAAGGAATACGGCACCGGATCAAGCCGGGACTGGGCCGCCAAGGGCACTCGCCTGCTGGGTGTCCGGGCCGTGGTTGCGGAGTCCTACGAGCGGATCCACCGCTCCAACCTGATTGGTATGGGTGTTATTCCCCTGCAGTTCCCGGAAGGGGTAAATCGCAAAACCCTGAAGCTGACCGGTGAGGAGACCATCACCATTGAAGGGCTGGCGGGTGAGACAGTTCCGGGCCAGACCATGACCCTGACGGTTACCTATCAGGACGGCTCAACACAGCGTTGCGAACTGAAGTCCCGGATAGATACGGCCAACGAGGCGGTATACTTCCACCATGGCGGTATCCTGCACTATGTGGTGCGGGAGATGCTCCGCACGGCCTGAGGGAAGAGAGGCGGGGCCGCGCCATGCGGGCCCCGTGTCCTCACTGGCGATTTCAGGTAAGCTGGCGCCCGTTTCATAACCCTCTGTGAAGAAAGGTGCCATGGCGAACTTTCCCGACGACCTCAAAGCAAAACTCAACCTGGAAACCTCGCGGATTAACTGGCACGAATTGCAAACCTACTACGCCCGTGGGCAGGTGGTTCGGGTTGCCGCTGAACTTGATCTGCTGCAGGTAGCGGTCGAACTCACCGCTGATAACAAGCCGCTGTTCGAACAATGGATGAGATCGGGGCAGGTGGGTGAGGTGGAGCCTGATCTGGCGCGGGCCTGGTACGAGCGCAATGCCGAGCTGTGGGCGGTGGTGGTTGCGCCCTGGATTCTGGTGCAAGACCGCGCCCTTTGAGGTCAACATGTTTACCGATGCCCTGCTGATTCTTGCCCCGTTGTTTCTGGGCTTTACCATCGCCCTGTCTGAGCGGCGGTTGATGACCGTGATTCACTACTCCGTCGAAGGGCTGGTGTATCTTATCCTCGCGTTGCTTGGCCTGGGTCTGGGCCAGATGGAAGGCCTGCTGACTCAGCTGGCGGCCATGGCGGTGCAGGTGGGTATTCTGGTAGTGACGCTGCTGGTGCTGAACCTGGCCGGATTATGGCTGCTCCACCGCTGGGCGCCGCTGGATATCGGCGCCGGCTCAGGGCAGGAGCGGCCGGGTTACCGGAGGTTGTTTCTCGCCGCATTGAAACCACTGCTGGCGGTGTTGCTGGGCACCTTGCTGGGTTATTTCGTGTTGTCCTCTCTGCCGCTGGTGGACGAAGTGGCAACGGCGGCGCTGATGCTGCTGCTGTTTCTGATTGGTCTGCAGTTGCGGAATGCGGGCCTGTCCCTGCGCCGGTTACTGATGAACCGTCAGGGCCTGGGGATCGCCCTGACGCTGGCCGGCAGTTCACTGATGGCCGGGCTTGTTCTGGTGCCGGTGCTGGACCTGCCCTGGCATCAGTCCCTGGCCCTGGCCTCCGGTTTTGGCTGGTACTCGTTATCGGGAATTGTCATTGGTGACGCCATGGGCCCGGCCTGGGGCGGGGTGGCTTTCCTCAATGATGTCGCGCGGGAGATCATTGCCCTGGCCCTGATCCCGCTGGTGATTACCCGGCGGCCGGCCATGGCCATCGGGTATGGCGGAGCCACCTCCATGGATTTTACCCTGCCGGTAATCCGCAGCAGTGGCGGCCTGGCCTGCGTGCCGGTGGCGATTGCGTCCGGGTTCCTGTTGTCGTTTCTTTCTCCCGTGCTGATGGGCGTGCTCCTGTCTCTGGGCTGAGCCGGTACGCCGGGCAGGGCGAAGATCGCAGACATTACCGCGCGGGGAAAAAGGTCCTCAGGCTGTTGTGATACGTGTGGTGCAGCACCTGCTCAATCGGCAGCGCTTTTACCTCCGCAATTTTTTCAGCCACGAAGGGCAGGTAGAAGGGGGCATTCTCCCGCCCGCGATAGGGCACCGGCGTGAGAAACGGGGCATCGGTTTCGAGCAGAATCTGCTCGATGGGAGCCATCCGGACAATGTCCCGTACGTTTTCTGCCTTGTTGAAGGTGGTTATGCCGTTAAAGCCGAGGCACCACCCCTGGTCCAGTGCGTATCGGGCCAGCCCCGGGCCGGAGGTAAAGCTATGGATAACGCCGCGCCGTTTGAGTGAGGTTTCAAACTCCCCGAGAATGCTGATGGTGTCATCATCCGCGTCGCGGCTGTGGATAACCACGGGGCGGTCATGGTCGCAGGCGATCTGGAGCTGACGACGGAATACGTCGCGTTGCACCTGCCGGTCGGCGTGGTCGTAGAAATAGTCGAGGCCGATCTCGCCGATGGCAACGATCTTGTCATCGCCGGCGTGTTCGCGGATCTCGGTTTCTACGTCGTTGGTATAGCGTTCCGCCTCATGAGGGTGGATACCCTGGGTGCCGTAGACCCAGTCTGCGTTCTGGCTCAGCTCGCGAACGGTAACCAGATTGTCCGGTGCCACGGCGATGGTGATGACTTTCTCGATATTGACCTTACGGCTCTGGTCGAGGATGTCGGCCAGCGGCTGATCCTTGAGATAATCCAGATGGCAATGGGTCTCGATGATAGGCTGGTCAAAAACCGGGATGTCGCGACGTTTTTTACTCATACTCGGGGACTGGCTCCATCGCAGCCGGTACAGGCTGCTATCCTGAACGTTAGTACTCCGAGTTTACCAGCTTGGCTGCAGGTTGACCTGCCTGACAGGATTTAATGGAGGTAATCCATGCATATTGTCGTTGTAGGTGGCGGGGTTGTCGGCGTGACCACCGCCCGGGAGCTGATCAGGAGAGGGCACCGGGTGACGGTGCTCGAGCGTCACCCGGTGGCGGGTAACGAGACCAGTAAGGGTAATGCCGCCCAACGCTCCTACGGCGTGGTGTACCCCTGGGCCGACCCTGCCATGGTGCCCAGGGCCATCCCCTGGCTGTTCCAGCAGGATGGCCCTCTGAAAGTGCATCTGCCCCCTTCCCTGGACGCATTGCGATTTATGTTTGCCACTCTTCGGTATGCCTGTTCGCCCGGGTTGTTCGGGCTGAACAAGCGGGCCATGCTCCGGCTTGGAGCGTACAGCCGGGAGCGCTTCCTTGCCCTCGAACAGGAACATGGCCTGGCGTTTGATGGTGAGCATAAAGGCCTGCTGCATCTGGCAAGCACACCCGGGATGATGGAGGAATATCGTCAGCTTCACGGATTACTGGACAGCATGGGCATTGCCTCAAGCCTGCTTACACCCGAACAGGTTCGGGAAGTCGAGCCGGGAATGACGGGTAGCGGCCCCCTGTACGGTGCGCTGCACTATCAGACTGACGGTACCGGAGATTGCCACCTGTTCAGCCGGCACCTGGCGGATGTCTGTCAGGAGCTCGGCGCGGTATTCCGGTACGAAGTGGAAGCCGAGGCACTGCTGGCCGACAGCCACCGGGTGAACGGTGTGCAGATCCGGGGCCTGGATGGCCGCTCCGAGGTGATCGAAGCCGATGCCGTGGTGGTGAGTGCCGGCTGCTGGTCTCCGGCGCTGGTGCGGCCGCTGGGGTTGGCACTGCCCATCTACCCGATCAAGGGCTACAGCATCACCGTACCGTTGAGCGACCCTGAGCGGGCGCCGGTCAGCACTGTCCACGACGATAACATCAAGGTGGTGTCCACCCGCCTTGGTAACCGCTTGCGGGCCACGGGTTTTGTTGAGCTGGCCGGCTTTAACCGGGATATTCCCGCGGCCCGTATCGCCACCATCAAAAAATCGGTGGCGTCCCGCTTCCCGGGGTGTGCTGATCTGGACGCCGCAGAAACCTGGACCGGGTTCCGGCCAATGACACCGGATGGCCCTGCGATTATTGGCCGGGGCCCGCGCGAGAACCTGTTCCTGAACACCGGCCATGGTACCTTTGGCTGGACCCTGGCGGCTGGCAGTGCGGCCGTGATTGCCCAGGTCATCGATGGCGAACCGCCGGCGATCCATCTGGATGCTTTCCGGCCGGAGCGCTTCAGCCTCACCACATGAAGCCCGGCAAAAAAGCACCGGATTCTGCAACAAACAGCACAGAGACGAGTTTGATGACTTCAGTTTCCGCGCCGGAACCGCAGCCACCGGCGCGAACCTTCCTGTGCCACTGGCAACAGCTTAACAACTGGCTCGCCGATTACCGGCCGCTGTGGCAGCCCGTGCCGTTTACCGAGCCCGAACCCGACTGGAAATCCGGTTATCCGGCGTTGTGGCAATGGCTCGATACGCTGTCGGATGACGCCTGTGACGGCTTTGAACAGAGCCTGGACCAGTTTGCCCGGCGGGTCGCGGCGTTTGAGCCTGGCCTTGGCCATTACACCGCGTTGGTCACAGTGCCTGAATTGCTGCCGGCAGGTGCCGGCCCGCAGACTGCGCTGCCGGAATCCCGGGCTGTCGACATGCCAGGCCGGAAGCGTCTGCAGGCGGGAGCCTTTACCGCTGCCATTCTTCCGCTGGAGCACCCGCTACTGGACTGGTGTTGTGGCAAAGGGCATCTGGCCCGGACCCTGGCCTGCCAGGGGGATGTTGAGGTGCTGGGCTTTGAGTGGAATAGCGCGCTGGTGCAGGATGGCAACCGGCTTGCGGGACGTTATGACGATCCCGTGCACCTGTGCCGCCAGGACGTGATGTCTGCGCAACTGGGCTGGCCCCGCCAGCCACGACATGGTGTCGCGCTTCATGCCTGTGGGGATCTCCACCGGCGGCTGATGCAGTTAAGTACCGAGGCCCGGGCGCCCCGGCTGAGTTTTTCCCCCTGCTGTTACCACCAGACCAGCCAGGACCGCTACCGGCTGATGGCGCACGCCACCGGGACTGATGCCCGGGCCCTTGAGCTGGACCGGAGTATTCTGCGCCTGGCCGTGCAGGAAACCGTGACAGCGCCGGCCCGGGAGCGCAGGCAGGGGGTCCGCCTGCGGACCTGGAGGCTGGGTTTTGATGCGCTTCAACGGCATCTGCGGGGGGTGGATGAATATCTGCCGGTACCCTCACACCCGCCGGCTCTGAATAGCGGTGATTTTGAGGGCTTTTGCCGCTGGGCTGCACAGCGCCGGCATCTGGTTCTGCCAGAGGGACTGCACTGGCCGTACTGGCTGAAACGGGGTGATGAGAGGGCTCGGCAGGTACGCCGGCACGAGCTGTTACGCCACCTGTTCCGGCGACCTCTGGAGCTGTGGATGGTCCTCGATTACGCGGTGTTTCTGGAAGAGCAGGGCTACCGGGTGCGGTTGGGTACGTTCTGTGAGCGGCAACTGACACCCCGAAATCTCTTGCTGGATGCGGTCCGACGCCCGGCCTGAAAATAAACAGGGCGCCCGAAGGCGCCCTGTGCTCCTAACCGGCCAGCCGGATCAGCGGCGAACCTGGATGCGGGCTTCAACGCGGCGGTTCTGGGCGCGACCGGCCGCCGTATCGTTACTGGCAATAGGCTCTGCCTCACCGTAGCCGACAGCGGTGACCCGATCCGGATCAATGCCCAGCACTGACGTCAGACGGTGAGCTACGGCTTCAGCACGACGCTGGGACAGGAACCGGTTGTACTCGGCTTCGCCCACACTGTCGGAATGGCCGGCAATTTCTACCGTGGTGCCCGGATGCTCTTCCATGAAGTCGGCCGCTTTACGGATTTCCAGATCGTATGTAGCGTCGATGATCGAGCTGTTGGTGGGGAACTGAACCCGCAGGTCGATGGTTTCTATGGTCTCCGTTACGCCTTCGCAGCCATACTCATCCACTTCTACGCCGGCGGCAGTGTTCGGGCAGCGGTCCTTACTGTCCACCACGCCGTCATTATCGCTGTCCAGCTCGCAGCCACGGCTGTCTACAGCGGCTCCCCTCGGGGTGTTGGGGCACTGGTCGCGGCTGTCGGCCACGCCATCGTTATCGGCATCGAGCTCACAGCCACGGCTGTCTACCTGAACACCGGCCGGAGTCCCCGGGCATTGATCCCGGGTATCGGGCACACCGTCGTTGTCGGTATCCGCCGGGGCGGGTTCGGAGGTGTCGCGGTGGAAGGCAAAGCTCAGCCCCAGCGACACCATGGTGTCGAAGGTGCTTTCGTCGATACCATGGAATTCGCGCAGGTCGCCACGCAGGGAGATGTTGTCACTGATGTTGTAACGCACCCCGGCACCCAGGTTTACCCGGGTTTCGTCGTGGTTGGTGCCCGCGGTAAACACCGGGCCGCTGCCAAAGTCTGCGTGGCCGGCGCCGAAGGCGAAGTATGGGTTCCAGGCCGAATCCTGGCCTCGCAGATAGTACAGGCCATCAAGCCGAAGCTCATCGAATTCGGAGTCGCCACTAACGTATTTGCGGTCTGCGTCCGCGCGGGAGTATACGGCTTCTACGGCCCAGCGGGGGGTAAACCGATATTCCAGACCCACGCCGTAGGTGTCGGTTTCACTCAGATCCCGTTTGTCGCCAAAATACTGATAACCGGCAAACGGATTGAGGTAAATGGTTTGTTTATCTGCGGCGAGGGCAGGTGCGGTAAAGGATGTAGCGAGAATGGCCAGAGCGACCGGGCGCATGATCTTCATGCAGAACCTCCTGTTTGTTTCTTTGTCTATTCCTGCAGAGCTAAAAGCGGGACTGCTGAGTTTCTCCGCCAGATCACCGCGTTACCGGAAATCTAGGACACTCTGCGCAAAAATACAAAAAAACACACTTTGCCGGGGTCCGCAATTGTACTGAGAAAAACCCTGAAAAATCATTAACCTGTCGGTGAAAAGTACAGGTGCGCGCTCTTTTTACTAAAGTTTAAGGTATCGCCATTCGTAAAGCGTACCTCGAAAGAGCTCTCATCTTCAGCGGTTACCTCACCGGTACCGAGAATGGCATGGACCAGCCTCGAATGATGCCATACCGGCGTTGACGGTGCCTCGGCGCCGACCGGAGCCTGGCCATCAAGAGTAATTCTGGCCCGCTCGGCATAGCGGAGGCTCACCGGCGTGAGTGGGCTTTTCAGAGTCACGGGCTGGTCCGGCCCGGCTTCCTCCTTATCCAGAGCTTCCCCCAGTTCCTGGGAGAGCGCAAAGCATAACTCGGCCACAAAGCGGCTGGGGCCCTGATCACCGTCCAGGTGGGGCTGCCGGCTCTCGGGCCGGGTAATCAGATGCAGTTGATGGCGGCAGCGGGTCATGCCTACGTACAGCAGGCGTCGCTCGCTTTCGAGCAGGGCCCGGGCATCCTCCTGGGGGCGGGGGCTGTAGGGCAGGTACTTTTCCTGGAGCCCCGGAATGATCACGATCGGCCATTCCAGCCCCTTGGTGCGGTGGATCGTCGACAACAACACCCCGCTGGCCTGCGGTTCCCCGGCCTGTTGTTTGAGGGCTGTGAGGTGCTCAAGCGCACCCTCGGCATCCACGTCCAGGCTTTTCAGGTAATCCCGGAAGCCACGCAGGGTGTCGATCCGTTCTTCGGCGCTGTCGTGGGTCAGGGCCAGGCTGCGAATGCCTTCGTAGAGGTCGGTATGCTCTGCATAGACCGTGATCAGCCCCGCCACCGGGCCTTTGTATGCGCGCAGCTGCATCAATACGTCGCCCAGCTTTTTCAGTTTGCGTCCGGCCATGGGGGCGAGAGCGTCGAAATCCATGGCCAGCAGGCGCTCATGCCAGTGGCTGTCGAAGCCTGCCAGAAACCGGGCCAGATTCTCCAGCTCCGCCTCTTTCAGGCCGACGTGAGGAAACCGGAGCAGTTGCCGGGCAATGTCCAGCCGGTCACTCTCGGGCAGCCGTTGCAGGCGCCCCGTGACCACCATCAACAACGCGGTAATGGCCTGGACTTCACGACTGAACAAAGCGCCTTTTCCGGTATCGATACGATAAGGAATCTGCCGGGCCAGTAATTTGAGTTCGATCGGCACACTCTGGCTCCAGACCCGGAACAGGATGGCCGTCTGGCTGACCTGTCCGGCATCCAGCCCGGACAGCAGCCGCAGTACCTGATCGCTGTCGTTGTCGCAGCGGTGCAGCCGGGCCGTGGTTGCGGGGGTGGAGTGATGGGCGTGGCAGAGTACATCCTTGCGGCCGGTGTTGTGGCAGATCAGGTGGTTGGCCAGCAGCGCTACCTGATGCCCGTAACGAAAGGTGTAACTCAGGGATTGCTCCCGCGGGCTCTCAAACTCATCACTGAACCGGCGTAGGATAAATTCCGGCCGCGCTCCGCGAAACTCGTAGATGGTCTGGTCCGGGTCTCCGACCACGGTTACCCTGGCCCGTTCGCCAGCAACATAGCGTAGCAGCAGGTGCTGGATTTCGTTGGTGTCCTGATACTCATCCACCAGAATCAGGTCCATTTTGTTTCCCACCAGCCGTTGCAGGGGTGGATTCTGATGAATCGCCATCACCGGCTCGTAGAGCATATCGGCGTAGCTGATGCGGCTGTGGCTTTTGCGCCACTGTTCAAAGCTGTGGAACAGGTCGATAAGGTAGTTGTACTTGTCGGCGTAGCCCAGCTCTTCAAAGACGATGTCGGCCGGTGACAGGCCGGTCTTGACCAGGTCGATAAAGGCGGTCCCGGTTTCCACAAACTCCTTCTTGTTGCGGCGCACCTCATCGGCCAGGGAGTCCGGCACCAGCCGGCGGGTAAGCAGCCACACCTGGTAACCGATCTCCTGATCCGACAGGGGTTTGTCGATAAACCCCGGCAGGTAACCGTCCCGGACAAAGCGTTTGTACAGGCGCAGCCCCATGGCGTGATAGGTACGGACCTCCGGCAGGGCGAGGCCCGAATGGCCACACACCTGCAGCAGTTTCTGCTCAAAATCGAGACGAGCGCTCCGGTTGAACATCAGTACCAGCATGCGCTCCGGGTCATGGCCCTGTTGGAGCAGATAACGGATGCGCCAGGCCAGAGTGGAGGTCTTGCCGCTACCGGCCACAGCGGTAATCACCGAGTGCTCGTAGCCGGCGGTAATAATGGCTCGCTGCTCGGTGGTCAGGTAATCGGGCAGGTAACTGGTATCTGGCTGGGGAGGGTGGTTTAACATGACCGTCATTGTACTCGGCTGCTGGCAGCGGGAGTAGCCGTGCCGCATAATCGGGCGGAAGTTTTGCCCTTTACCCCCAGCATCACCCCGGAGTGGAGTAACAACACACGCCATGTCTTCCGTTCAGTCACAGGATTGGTCGCGTTTTGCGCAGCAGCTGGCCCGAAGGGGGCAGCGTCGTCTGGTGCTGGTTGAGGGGCAGCCCGGCTGGGCCTGTGCCTGGGTAACCGCACAACTCCGGACGCTGTCGGCGGGTTCGGTGCTCTGGGCAGGCCGGGTTGAGGATGCGGAACGAGCCTGCGCCGAGCCGGTGGAGGCCGGCAGGTACAAACGTTGGCTGGGGCAGGAAACCGGGGTGATCGTCTGGGATGGCTGGCAGGGTAACTCGCCGGACGCCTTTGCTGCGCTGGCCGGAACCCTGAAGGCGGGGGGCCTGCTGTTCTGGCTGATGCCGCCACTGGCCCGGTGGGGTGAGTGGGACGACCCCGATTACCGGCGTACCGGTCTGGATGAGGTGCCGGCACACCCGTTTGCTGCCCGGCTGGCGTCGGTGTTAGCAGAAGATGAGGATGTGCTCCGGATCCGGGAGGGTGAGGGCGAACCGGCGCTGCCGGAACTACAGAGAGAGGGTACGCCGTTCCGCCCCGGGGCCACACAGGAGCAGGAGGCGCTGGTGGCCCGGCTGGTGCAGTTCGGGCTGGGTCGCCGGCGTCGCCCGCTGGTGGTCACTGCCGACCGGGGCCGCGGCAAGTCTGCGGCGCTGGGCATGGCGGCGGCAGAGCTGGTACTGGCTGGCCGGCAGCAGGTGATTGTAACGGCCCCGGTTGTGGACAGCCTGCAGAGTTTCTTTCATCACGCGGCCATGGTGCTGGGGGCGCAGCTGCAGCGTCGCAGTGCTGGCCTGCTTGTGCTGCACGATGGCCGCAGGATCCGCTTTGTGCCCGTACCGGAGCTGCTCGCGGAGCGGCCCGGTGCCGAAGTGGTGATGGTGGACGAGGCGGCCGCCATTCCCGCTCACTGGTTGCAGCAGATTCTTACCGGCTGGCCCCGGGTCGCCTTTGCCAGCACCGTCCACGGCTATGAAGGAACCGGGCGCGGCTTTGCGATCCGCTTCCGGCAGGTGCTGGACCGGATCACACCGCACTGGCAGGCCATCACCCTGAATGAGCCGGTACGCTGGGCCGCGAACGATCCCCTTGAGCGGCTGCTGTTTCGTCTGTTTCTGTTGACGGCCTCTGGCCCCGGGCTAACGGATGTGCCCTCCGGTGAGCTGGCGGTGGAGGCCTGGTGTCCCGCCCGGGCTGACGACACAGAACTGACGGAGACCTTCGGTTTACTCGTCGATGCCCACTATCGCACCACTCCGGCCGATCTCAGGCAGTGGCTGGATGCCCCCGGGGTCCGGTGCTGGCGTGCCCGGATTGGTGGCCAGACGGCAGGGCTGCTGTGGGGCGTGCTTGAGGGCGGTCTGGATGAGGCGGTGGCCCGGGAAGTGGCCATGGGCCGGCGGCGGATCCGGGGGCATCTGTTGGCCCAGTCGCTGGCCAGTCACGGCGGGTTGGCCGAGGCCGGCCGCCAGCGGTGCCTGCGGGTGGTTCGCATCGCGGTTGCCGAACCGGCCCGGGGCCGTGGGGTGGGCCGGGCGTTGGTCGCCGCGGCCGTGGCCTATTGTCAGCAGCAGGCGATTGATACTCTGGGTACCAGCTTTGGGGGTGAGGCAGGGCTGTTGCGGTTCTGGCGGGCCTGTGGGTTGTTACTGGTACGCATCGGGCTCAGTCAGGAAGCCTCAACCGGCGAGTTTCCCCTGCAGTTGCTGCGCGGGGTGACACCGGCGGGCGAGGCGCTGACCCAACGGTTACGGCGCCGGTTTGCCCGCCACTGGCAGGTGTTGATTCCGCGCCATTGGGCTGACCTCGACCCTGACCTTCTGGGCAGTCTGGCAGCCGATCTGCCAGCGGTTCATGGTCCGGAGCCGGACGACCGGCAGGATCTGCTGGGTTTTGCGGAAGGTCATCGCGGCTTTGAGCTGAGCTTGCCACTGCTGGTTGAGATGGCTGGCTGGCCGGGTTTCATGGCCTGGCTGGTGCGCCAGGATGAGGCCGGGCTCTGGTGCCGGGTGGTGCTGCAGCGCTGGAGCTGGCAGCGGTTACAGGCGCTGGGGCTGGTGCAGGGTAAACGCGACGGTGAACGTCGCCTGCGACAGCTGATGGCCGACTGGATGGCGCATCAGCCTGAGTTGTGACCGGTTCGATTTAATTCCCGGCACCCGCCCCGCAGAATAGCGACAAAATGCGAAAAAGAGAGTCAGGACAATGGGCAGGGAAGCACGCGGTGGGTTGCAGTACGTAATCTGGCTGGCGCTGGTATTGCTGGCCGGCTGCAACAGCGCCGGTCAGGTGCGGCATGAAGGGGCTACCGGTGCCGATCTGCTGGCTGCCGTCATGGCAAACGAAGACCGCAAAGTGCTGGAACTGTTGTCACAAGGCGTAAGCCCCGACCCCAGGTCTGCCTCGGAAAAAACGCCGTTGATGCTGGCGGCGGCCGAAGGTAACCGGCGCATTGTTCGCTTGCTGCTGGCGGCGGGGGCCGATGTGAACAGCGAAGACGGGAGTGGCTATACGCCGGTGATCCATGCCGCTGAGAGTGGCCATCTGTCGGTAGTACGCATCTTGCTCGCGGCCGGTGCCAACGTAAATGTCAGCCAGGACGGAGACTCGCTGCTGATGAAAGTGGTAGACGTTGGAGATCTGCTCACCGCCGAGATGTTGCTGGCGGCGGGGGCCGATGTGCATTTCCGTCGCGCCGATGGTACCACCGCTCTGGATATCGCCCGGGCCCGCAACAATCAGGATCTCGAAATGCTGCTTGTGCAGGCGGGTGCTGCACGCTGATCGCGGCCGGCGTCACTCCAGCTGCATGGGGTCGCTGGTGTCGTCCCACACCGGCTGAAAGTGCCTCGAAACCACCGCTTCCGGTACCTCTGCCACGGTTCTGAATGACCACTGGGGCGTATTATCCTTGTCCACCAGCAAGGCCCGGATGCCTTCCGCCAGGTCGGGCCGGCGAGTGCATTCCAGGGCCATCGCCAATTCCATCCGGAACACATCCTTCAGCGACATCTGCTGCCCTTTTTTTAGCTGGTGCCACACCAGCCAGGCGGTAACCGGACACCCGTTTTTCAAGGTCTGGGTGCAGCTCTGCCACCAGGGGTCGTCAATCCCGGCATTGAGAATCTGATCGACCACGGCGGGAAGCTCACTGCCTGCGGTCAACCGGGCAATCGACCGTTCATGCTGTTCCAGGTGGCTGGCGGCAAGGCCGCGATAGTCCAGGGACTCGGTTTTATTCAGCAGCCGGAACAGCCGGTTGTCATCGGCAGCGGGCTCTCCGGTCCAGCGTTCTTCCTGCAACTGCGCCAGCAGAGAGTCAATCGCTGTCCCTTCGATGACCAGATCGGCCAGGCCCACCCGCAGAGCGTCGGTAACGTTCAGCCGGGCGCCGGTCAGCCCCATGAACAGCCCGAGCCGGCCCGGCAGGCGGTTCAGGAACCAGCTCGCTCCTACGTCCGGGAACAGGCCGATACTGATTTCCGGCATGGCCAGCATGACATCGGGTGTGACCACCCGGTAACGGCAGGCCGAGAGCAGGCCCAGGCCCCCGCCCATGACAATGCCTCTGGCCAGCCCGAGCACCGGCTTGGGGAACCGGTGAACGCTGTAGTCGAGCCGGTACTCCCGTGTAAAAAATCGCTCCGGCGCCGTGGTATCGCCTTCACCCTTCAGTGCCTGGTACAGGCTGCGGATGTTCCCGCCGGCACAGAACGCCCGCTCGCCACTACCTTGAACGATAACCAGACAGATTCGGTCATCGGTGGCCCAGCGATCCAGGCTCTGCTGGGCTGTGATCACCATTTCCTCGGTCAGTGCGTTGAGGGTTTTGGGGGAGTTCAGCGTGAGCAGGCCGATATGCCCCTGGCGGCAGGCGAGTTCCTGAACGACTAACGACATGAATACAGTCTCCGGTGTGCGGACAGCGTTTACAGAGTGAACCGTACTTAGCGGTTTGTCCGTAGTGTGTTGGTGACCTACTCTCTGTAAAACAACTGCTGGAGTGGTCGATAATCCTTGATCTATCACATTTGAGCGTTTTCCGGGCTATGTTATAAGTAAACCCGAATCTTGCTCCTGGTTTCCGAACCGGATTGTAACCCCTAACAAATGATGAGAGGACCCGCTGTATGACCCTGAAACACTTTGCCGTCGCCGGCCTGTTCGCTTTGGGTGCCACTGTACCTGCCGCTGCCATGGCGGCTGACGCAGAAGCAGGGAAAGCCAAGGCAGCTGTATGTGCTGCGTGCCACGGACAGAATGGTATTTCTCAGATCCCGATTTATCCCAACCTGGCGGGCCAGAAGGAGCAATATCTGGTTTCCTCCATGAAGGCCTACAAGGCTGGCCAGCGCCAGGGTGGCCAGGCTGTGGTTATGCAGGGACAGGCAACCGCCCTCAGCGATGAAGACATCGCCAATCTGGCAGCGTACTACGCGAGCCTGCCGGCTGGCGGGAACTGACGCGTTCAGGACTAGTGCGGCTCAGGCCGCACTAGTCACAATCCGGTAGCTGGGCCGGTACGCAGCTGAGCCTGGCAGTTTCATCCTGTTCTGGGCGATGAACTGCTCCAGCATGGCCTCCAGTGGCCGGATCAGGGTAGGGTCGCCGGCAATCTCAAACGGCCCTTTCTCCTGCACCTGCCGAATTCCGCTCTCCTTGACGTTGCCCGCCACAATGCCGCTGAATGCCTTGCGCAGATTGGCCGCAATCAGATGAACCGGCTGGTCCCGGTGCAGTTCCAGCGCCCGCATACTCTCATGGGTGGGTTCGAAGGGCAGCTGAAACACCGGGTCGATCTTCAGCATCCAGTTAAAGTAATAGGCGTCCTGCATGGCGCGCCGGAACGTCTCTACTTCTTTGGTGCCCCGCTTGATGGTGCGGGCGACGCGCACCGGGTCATCGATAATGATCTCGTATTTGCCGGCGGCTTCTTCGCCCAGTGCGTTACGGATGAAGTTATCGATCATTTCAAAATAATCCGCGTTCTCTTTTCGTCCGGTAAACACCACCGGAAACGGCAGGTCGGCGTTGTCCGGATGCAGCAAAATCCCGAGCAGATACAGGATTTCCTCCGCAGTGCCCACGCCACCGGGGAAGACGATCACGCCATGGCCACAGCGAACGAACGCTTCCAGCCGTTTTTCGATGTCGGGCATGATGATCAGCTCATTAACAATCGGGTTGGGCGCTTCAGCCCCGATAATGCCTGGTTCGGTAATGCCGATGTAGCGGGCGTTCCTGATGCGCTGCTTGGCGTGGGCAATGGTGGCCCCTTTCATCGGGCCCTTCATGGCGCCCGGGCCGCAGCCGGTGCAGATGCTTAACCCGCGGAGCCCCAGTTGGTGCCCTACTTCTTTGCTGTACTGGTATTCCTCAGAGCTGATGGAATGACCGCCCCAGCACACCACCAGGTCCGGCTGCCGGCCTGGCTCCAGGGCGCGGGCGTTGCGCAGGATATGGAACACCAGGTGGGTAAGGTCGTCCGGATTGTCGTTGCGAAAGCCGAGAACCGAGGTTAACTGGGAGTGGCTGTAAACAATGTCCCGCAGCACCGAAGACAAGTGCTCCCGGATGGCTCGCAGCATCTCGCCATCCACAAACGCGTGGGCCGGGGCATTGATCAGTTCCAGCTTCAGCCCCCGGGGTTGCGGAATCAGGCGCACATCAAAATCCTTGTGGGCATCCATCAGCTCTTTGCCGTCGTCGGTCTGGATACCGGTATTCAGCACCGCCAGCGCGCACTGGCGGAATAAACGGTATAAACCACCTTCACCTTTGTCCTTGAGCCGGTTGACCTCGTAGGTGGAAAGAATCTCGAGGCTGCCCTCCGGTGATACCAGGGCATTTACGGTGGATACAGTCATCAGTGTTAGAGCTCCTGCAGTTTCGGCAATGACGGATTTTGAGCCAAAGTAATGAAAGGGTACACTAAGCGCTTTCCGCCTTTAGCGCCACCCGACGTTTCTCCGACCGAAGCCATTTTTATGAAATTACTGATTCGCCCCGCCGCCGAAGTAGCCATCAAAAGCAGACCTGTCCGCCAGCAGCAAATGCGCCAGCTCCGGCAGAATATCCGCAAACTTCTGGTACGCCTGGACCCGGACATTCAGGTGGATGGCAGCTGGGACCGGGTGGATGTCAGTGTGCCTGAGCATCGGGGCCTGGCTGGCCTGGTTATTGATGAGCTTGGCCGTATCCCTGGTATTTCCACCATTCAGGAAATCGGCGTGTTCCCGCTGGTGGATCTCGACGATATCGGCGCCAGGGCGGTGGCCGCCTTTGCTGATCGCCTTGAGGGTAAAACCTTTGCCGTACGCGCCCGGCGACATGGCCAGCACGATTTCCGGTCTCTGGACGTAGAGCGCTCGGTGGGTGCAGCCCTGTTCCGGGCCGCCAACCCCCGGGGCGTCGACCTGAAAAACCCCGAGGTGGAAGTTCGTATCGAGGTTAAAGACAGGCAGTACCACATCGCTCACCGGCGCCACAAGGGCATGGGCGGGTACCCCCTGGGCACGGTGGAAACCGTTGTTACCCTGATCTCCGGCGGCTATGACTCGTCGGTGGCGGCCTACCTGATGATGCGCCGCGGGATTCGCAACCACTTCCTGTTCTTTAACCTGGGCGGCACCGCCCATGAGGTGGGCGTACGCCAGGTGGTGCACTACCTGTGGCAACGCTACGGCGCTTCCCATAACGTCAAGTTTATTTCTGTGCCGTTTGAAGGCGTGGTGGCAGAAATCATGCGTTCGGTAAACCACCGCCACTGGGGTGTTGTACTCAAGCGCATGATGCTCAAGGCCGCCGCTGAGATCGCCCGGGACTACACCGCCGCCGGCCTGGTGATGGGCGATGCGGTGGCGCAGGTGTCGAGCCAGACCCTGACCAACCTGAACGTTGTAGACCGCGCCAGTGACGAAGTGGTCCTGCGCCCGCTGATTGCCATGGATAAGCCTGAGATTATCCGGATTGCCCGCGAGATCGGGACTGAACCCTTTGCCCGCACCATGCCGGAATATTGTGGTGTGATTTCCAGCAAGCCGGTCACCCGTGCCAGGCTGTACCGGGTAGAGGAAGAAGAAAGCAAGATGGATGCCGGAGTGCTGGCGGATGCCATCACCAACCGCCAGGACACCAAGGTGAGCGAGCTGCTGGATAGCGTGGTGACGCCGGAAGAGGTAGAGCTGGTGCAGACTCCGGCCGTGGACGACGTGATTATTGATGTGCGGCACCCATCGGAAGAGGAGCGGGCTCCGTTAACACTGACCAATAACAAAATCCTGAAAATCCCGTTTTATGAGCTTAACCAGCAGATCGCCAGCCTGCCTGCTGACTGCCAGTACCTGCTGTACTGCGACCGGGGCACCATGAGCCGTATGCATGCGGGCCACCTGAAGGCCGAAGGGCGCGGCAACATCAAGGTTTACGCGCCGTAACGTTCGGTTAACGCCGGGCTCGAAAAATAGTGAAGAACTCAAGTTAGTGACTGATTTCTCAAAAAACGAGATTTTAGATTATTGGGGCTTGCTCAGTTGTCATTAATTGCATGTAATGATCTTACTGGCCTTGGCCTCCCTTAGTCTTCTGTAGATGTAGAGATTCGGATTGTTCTCATTGAGCGGTTTATTTTGGGGGGGTGCATGGATTGCACAATAAACCTGATAGGAAGCCCCCATGGCACAATCACGCCTGTATGTCGCCTTTTCCGTTCTTGCGTTGTCAGCTCTTGTATTGATTTTATCTCCTGTTCCCACGGCTCTTTCCACACCGATGCAAGCGGAGATTGTTGGTACAGAAAACAATGATTTAATTGTCTTCGGTTCTGAGGATACCCAGATTGTTTTAGGAGCCGGTGATGCGTTGATCATTGGTGGTTCTGGAAATAATACCTATTACGTTGATGAAGGCATTGGGCATATTACGGTCATGGAGGTGGCCGGACAGAATATAGTGGAGTTTGGTTCAGGTATTTCCTTTTCGGACATTGCCAGCGGATTATGGCGCTCCGGAGATGATTTGCGATTGGTGGTAGGACATGAAGACCGCACACTAACTGTTCGTGAGTTCTTTGCTGTAAAACACACTGTTACTTCATTTTCTTTTCAGGACGGACAACAACTTTCTGCAATTCAGTTGTTCCAGGTATTTGGCGAGTCACAACCAAGTGCCAGTGGGGTGTCCCCGCAGCTTGTCCAGGCAGGTGATGGTGATAGCGTAATCGTGGGATCGAACCAGCGCGACATCTTGGTTCCATCCGATGACACGCAGGTGGTAAAAGGCTTGCCAGGCAACGACTACTTGATTGGTCGTACATCTCCGGTCACGTTTGAAATATACCCTGGTGATGGTCAGGATGTGATCATTGCCTCGTCGGGCCATCACGAAGTCTTCTTCCGTGGGGGAATCACATTTAACGATGTGGCGACCCAATTGCAAAAACGGGGTGATGACCTGGTGCTTGGTAATCGCACTAGCGATGATGAAGTACGTATCTATAAATTCTTCACCCTTGCCAATACGGTTGTAAACATTCGGTTCGAATCTGGAGGTCAGCTTCAGGCAGATCAACTGTTTGAGCTGTTCGGCGTAGCCTCACCCGAAGTGGAAGCCGAGTACGCCCTCAATGTGGAGGGCGTACTGCTGGACGCAGGAGGCTCCGGCGACGGTGGGAGCGATGGCTGTAGTGATGGGTGCACTGGCGGAGGAGGAAGCCCCGGTGATGGTGAACCCGGTGATAGCGGCCCAGAATTACCGGAAGATTTTCATTGGCTTATTGGAACATTTACTGATGACCTGATATACGCAGGGCTTGGAGATAACCTGATCATTCCTCTATCAGGTGACGATTATATTTTGGGTGGGCCAGGAAATAATCTCTACTATTTTGCGGCGGGCTTTGGGGACAACGTTATCGTTGAAACCGAGGGCTTCAACGTTATCGAATTCGACGAATCCATTTCCTATTCCGACGTTTCCCAGGCATTTGTAAAGTCCGGGGAGGACCTGTTACTTCGCATTGATTCGAAACAGGTGAGAATTACCGTTAGAGACTTCTTTGCTGTAACTGACACAGTAAGTGAGTTGAGGTTTTCTGACGGTGCCTCTCTGACACATTCCAATCTATTTCAGATTTTTGGCGCAGAGGTGCCTTCGCGGGTTCAACCTTCCCGATCATTGGTAGTAGGTGCCGGCGATTCGGACGCTATGTCAGGTTCGGACGGTAGTGAGTTTTTGTTGCCCAGAATGGGTGTGCGTACAGTAAAGCCAGGCAAGGGCGGTGATTATCTGGTAGGCCGCCTGCCAGGCGGGGAAACGCGTCGATATGGGAATGATGGAATAACGTTTGAGTTGCGCCCCGGTGATGGTAACAAGGTTATTGTTGCCGACAGCGCCCTCAACAATGTGAGATTCACCGGAGGCATTGAACGCCAGGATATTGCCTCGAATATGATTCGGTGGGGAAATGACCTTGTGCTTCATAGTGGTAGTCATGATGTTGGAGTTCGGGTTGTTAATTTTTTCTCGCGGCGAGATGTCATAGGCAATATCGTTTTTGGTGACGGGGAAGGTGGCTCCCAAAGCATCCTGAGTGGTCAGGCAATATTAGACAGTTTCGGAGTTTCACCGGATACCGACTCCCGCATGAATATTCTGATCAAGGGAGCCTCTGTTGATAGTTGCGACGCAGAGGGTGTGGATGGTTCGGAAGGCTTTGGCCTGACGCCTGAACAGTTGTCCGAGGCCAATCAGGCCCCTGAAATCACCTCTGTTCCGGGTTCAGATGCTTGGTATGCGAGCACATATATTTACCAGGTAAGAGCATCTGATAGTCAGAACGATGACCTCTGTTTTCACATCACAGGCCCTGAGGGTGTTGAGATTGATCAATATGCGGGTTTGCTGTCTTGGAGGCCACAGCGTCATCAGCTTGGCGACAACTATTTTGAAGTTCGCGTTGTGGATGAGCGGGGGGCTGAAACCCTGCAGATGTTCCACTTAACGGTACAAGATCCCAACCGGGAACCTGCCTTTACGTCTTGGCCTTTGCAGAACACGGTTGCCGGTCAGAATTATGTCTATTCACTCCGGGCATCAGACCCTTTCGTTGCGGATAGTCGCCTATCGTACTCGCTCATCTCCGGGCCGGAAGGAATGCTGCTTGAGGACGATGAGCTTCAATGGACTCCAACTGATAGCCAGATCGGTGATCACGAAATCTCGGTTAAAGTCACTGATCCCTATGGATTGAGCGATACGCAGAGCTTTTTGATCAGTGTTTCGCCGCTTGTGACCGTGGACGAGGTTCAGGAGGGGCGCTCTAAGATTCCGAGAACTGGCGCGAGAATCAGTCGTTATTCCGGCGATGATGGAAGTGCCAGGATTGGAACGGATCGCTTTTTTGTTCGCGATGATGAGCGGGAAGTTGTTGTTGACCAGGTTAACGGTCTTGTCTGGCAAGATAACAGCGATGTAATTCTCAACGACTCGAAAACGTTTAGTGGGGCCGCATCGTATTGTCGTAATCTCGAGTTGGGTGGCGAGACTGAATGGCGGCTTCCTAACCGTCTGGAGCTGGTTTATTTATTTGATCACAGTGAAACTGCGATTGAACAAGTTTTCAAGCATCAGGTCGGGAGTCGGTATTCCCATAGATGGTTCTTTGCAGAGCCCGAGTTACAGGGCCGTTCCCGGACACCCGGCGTGCAAAGCTGGAAAATTATGGTGGACTTTAAAGACACCATGATTCTGCCTGCGGACTATGACAAAGACGGAAGTGTGCGTTGTGTTAGTGGTCCACAGCGCTTCTTGCCGGCGCTTCATCGGTTAGATGACCACGATCTCGTGGTTGACCGTGCTAATCGGCTGATGTGGCAAGATACGCCCGAGGCACTTCAGGTGAGTGGTAACGTTGAAGATAACTTGAATTACTGTGAGTCCCTGACACTAGGAGGCTTTTCAGACTGGCGTCTACCTAACTTCAATGAATCCCAGCTGCTGGTGCGAGAGTTTGAGTACTTCGTGTTTGATGGCCGTCAGTGGAGCCCAAAATACTTTACAAACGTTCCCGAGAACAGGCGTTGGCTCTCATCTACCCTGGTAAACGACGACCCCACCCGAGGGTACCTGTTCCGGTATCAGTATGATCCCGAATCTAATTATCCTGGGAGTTGGGTGGCTAATGCCAACCACCAGGTGGTTGGGTTGAGCGGTGATACCTATTCTCCCCGCTGTGTCCGTAGTTATGCAGAGCCCACCGCCAGCCTGGCTGATATGCCCCTGCACGAGGTGGATGCCGGTCAACCTATCGTGTTTGATGGTTCCGCCAGCCATCACGCTGATGGAGAAATCTTGGCCTACGAATGGACTAATTTGACCACAGGTGAATTGCTTGGACATAGCGAGGTTCTTGAAACTCAGTTCAGTGAAGCAGGCACGTATGAGGTCCAGCTAACCGTCACCGATCAACTTGGGTTGAGTCAGTCTTTGGAAGAACCCATTCCACTGGTGGTATACGGACCGCCAATAATCCAGATTTCAGGCCAGACATCACTTTGGGTGGGAGACACGCTTGTATTGGATGGGAGCGGGACCGAGGACGTAGCGGGTGTTTCAGGCTTTGTGTGGAGTGATGTGGCAGATGACCGCGTTCTCGCTACCGGTCCGCTCCTTGAAATGGCAGGGCTCAATGCGGGTGAACAAACCTACAAGTTGACGGTAACGAACACGAGAGGGTTTGAGGCGACACAAGAGGTCTCGGTTGCAGTAATAGAGCGCCCGGAGATCGTTGTTGACGGTAATGCGGATGTCAACGTGGGTGACGCCCTGACGCTCGAGGCTGGTTCTCAGGCATCAGACCCTTCAGTAGAGTCCATCCAGTGGTTATCAGAAGATACAGGTGAAGTACTTGGCGAAGGGTCGACCCTGGTTCTGGAGGGCTTGCCGCTCGGTCAGCACCACATTGTACTATCACTCACTTACGTAAACGGGCTGACTCACCAACAGGTGATTGATGTATCGGTTAACGGGCACAAACCAGTCGTTGAGCTGGAGGGTGTTTTCCTGGCAGCAGTGGGTGATAGCGTTGCCATCAGTGCCCAGGCCAGCCACGTACCTTTGGGAGAAGTGGCTGCTATTCGTTGGTATGAAGGTGATAATCAAGCGCCTTTCAGTAGCTCTGCATCCATTACGTTAACTGGGCTACAAGCTGGGAGTTGGCCCTACCGTGTTGAGGTCGAATCGGATGCTGGCCAGGTTGCCTCCAAGACGCTGGTGGTGGACATCGGGCATGCACCGCAAGCTATTCTGCCTGAGGCGCATTACATCTACGAACATGTACCGATCACGCTCGATGGGTCAGGCAGTTCTGTCCAGGAAGGTGTGCTTGAGTATGAATGGCGACTGCAGGATGACGTGGTGTCCAACAGTGCCATCACCAATCTTCAAGGGCTGCCGGCAGGAGAATATCAGGTTCGATTGACAGTAACGACGGAGCTTGGTCTGACCGATACGGCGGAACTGAGCCTCACTGTCGAGCCGACGAGGGAGCTGATGGTCTGCCCCTTGCAACCTGTCGCAAGTGATAAACACGTAACGCTTCAGTATCCCGAAAACGATATCGAGTGGCGAGGAAATCAGGTCGAAACAGTCGACGATATTGCCAGGGGCTTCAACTATGCCCGCTCTCAGGACCCATCGGTTTTCCAGTTCCTGATCATGCCTGATCAGGCGACCTGGGACGCTATGAGTTTTCAGGAAAAAGGGCTCTATCTCGTGAATGCCGAGCGTACGGCACGAGGTCTCAAGCCCTATCAAGGGGTTGCCCAGGAAATAGTGACGATTGCTCAAGACTACGCTGACTACATTCATGATCGTAATCAGGTCATTGGGCACTATAACGATGGCCTGAGCCCAAGTGATCGTCTCGATTCAAACGCTTATCTGGCAAATCATCGCGATGCCCACGTAAAGAATGAGTCGTTGGCCTCTGGCGCCGGCTACTTCCAGGTACCAACGGCCGACCAGGCGCTGGTACTGGCCATTTATGGTTGGCTGTACCAGGACAAAAGCTGGTTTGAAGACTTTGAGTGGGCAACTGGCCCCGCCTGGGGGCACCGGGATCACGTTTTGCAGACGGGTCTTGATGAAAACAGTGGCATCGAATCTGAAGAAGGGTTGATTGGCTTTGGCACTGCCCGAGGTCTGTATGGTCCGGGACAAGCATCCCCGTCCTCCTATGGTTATGTAACGGTCTTCCAGACTGTCGATCAAAATGAGCAGTGGGACATGTCCGGCATCACCTCGGTAGATGTGTCCGCCGCTCAAGGCTGTAATACCGCCCATATTCTTGAGATTGATGAGTCTATGGTGGACAACAGCGGGCTACGAGAGATCCGCGTAGCGCCCAACACCCTGATGATGGTTCCGGGGGAGTCACAGGCGCTTCAGGTAGAAGCGCTATACGAGAACGGAAATGAATTGGACATTACCGCTTACTCAAATTTCATAGCGGACAGCCGGTCTATTGTTTCCGTTGAGGGCGGCATGCTCACCGCAGAGCGTGTAGGGAATGCGCAGGTCTTTGCCCGCATCAACGGGGTCGAGTCCAACCGCATCTTCGTGCGGGTTAGGAAAGCCACAGATACAAGCAACCTCCAGGGCACACCAGCACAAGCATACTCAGAGTATGTGCCCGACAACGCAACCATCAGTGGATATGATCCCATGGCCATGGCGGTTTATACCGGCTTGGTCCGGGGCCGCGACGGACAACCACTTGAAGGCGTTCAGGTGTCGTACCTGAATCAGCCCGAGTTGGGGTCGACGACAACCAACAGTGAGGGGCGATTTATTGTCGCAGGTCCCGCGGGCCAGCAGACCATTGTCTACGAGCAGCCAGGGCGCGTGGTTGTCCAGCGTACTACGATAGGAGCTTCCAACGCCTGGTCAAATCTGGACGATGTCATGCTCCTCCCACGTGACACAAAACAGACGCGTATAGATCTGTCCACCGGCGAACCCCAGGTTCACCAGTCGTCCACCATCAGTGACGAATACGGTGAACGTAAGGCGACTGTGGTCTTTAATGGCATAACCACCGCGACGGTTCTGTCGGCAGACGGCAGTCAGCGCGAGCTGGAAGAATTCCTGTTTACGGCTACCGATTTCGAAACGCCGGAGTCCATGCCCGGAGAATTGCCCCCGGAAGTTGCATTCACGTTCGCAAACGATCTACATGTTGCCGGCGTTCATTACAGCGATACGGTTGTTTTTGACAGTAATGTGGTGATGTTCATTGATAATTTCCTCGGCTTTGATGTCGGTGAAATTGTCCCTATCGGTTACTTTGACCGCTTGGGCAACGAGTGGGTGGCTTCCTCCAACGGGGTTGTTGTCCAGTTGGTAGATACCAGCGGTGATGGCGTAGTGGATGGGTTGGATTATACCGGCGATGGCCAGCCGGACGATCTGAACGGGAATGGGCAAACCGAAGATGAGGTGATCGGTCTGTCCGGATACAGCGCCGGTGATACCCTCTGGTGGGGCAGCTTTAATCACTTCACTCCATTTGATTACAACTGGGGTTCCAGCGAAGACGAAGCGCCTACGGAGCTGGCGCTTGATCTGGAGCAGGAAGATGAGCAGAACGAAGAGCTTGAATGCACGGGTTCATACGTTAAGCCGTATCAGCAAACCTTCCACGAAGACATTGCCATCGCGGGCACGAACCTGACGCTTCACTACTCCAGCCAGAGAACTGAGGGATACAAGCACAAGGCGCGCATTAAAGTCAGCGGTGCCGAGATTCCCTCAACGCTTGAGAAAATGATCGTGAAGCTGGAAGTTGCCGGCCGGGTGTTCCAGAGAGAGCTGGCGCCGGCAACGAATACCGAAGTGGAATTCATCTGGGATGGTACCCGGGTGGATGGTGTTCGCCCTGCAGGAATTGTGAGTGGCCGGGTGAGCATTGGGTATGAGTACAAAACCCAGTACATCAGTGCCGGCAATGCCGCTGAGGAACAGCGGGAGCTTTCGGAGTTCCCGGTGGCCTGGGCTATTGTGGGCAATAACGTGACGGAAGTACCGGGCCGCCAGAACTACATCAGTTGGCAAACCCGCGGCGTGTCCTTCAAGAACAGTTTTGAGCGCCAGATCGCCAATGGCTGGTCTTTGTCCAACGTTCATGAATACGATCCCGCAGGCCGAGTATACTTGGGCAGTGGCAGCGTCGTGGATGTGGAAACTCAGTCATTAATCCTTAAAACCGGCCTTACCTACAGCCTGGTTGATGGGGATGACGGCTATTACCAGAGCGGTGGCAGCAGTATCAATTACACCGTGAACGATGAAGGAGTGCTAGTTGACAAGGTGACCGGGCTGGAATGGCAGTTTACCGATCAGCCGTTCGAGACTCGCACCAAGGCAGGGGCTCAGGCGTATTGCGCCAGCGATGCTACGCCGAAGGGAACCGGTTGGCGTTTGCCAACGGCTAAGGAAATTGGTTATACCCTTGAAAAATCCGGAGCTAACCCCGGGCCGGATATCTACAGCGTAACCCAGGCCCGAAACCTGTGGCGTACCAGTTCCGCTAATCCAGAAGCAGCCCTGAAGCCCGTTATGTGCGTTCGGGGAGAGTCTATTGATGAGCGATACACCCAGAACCTGAAACGTGATGCCGCCCAACAGGTGGTTGTCGATAATGACAACGGCCTGATGTGGCAGGATGCGCCCGAGAACGCCAGTACCAAGTTGGATTGGGCTTCCAGTATCCAGCATTGTGAGGCCTCTACGTTTGCTGGCTTCAGCGATTGGCGACTGCCGAACATCAACGAGCTGCTTTACGTTCTGCCAAACAACGTGTTTGCCCATCAAACAGAGCTGGTTTTCCCTCCCGGGGAATACTGGGATTATGAAGCCAGCTTCCGGCAGCCGTACTGGAGTTCAACCACCAATTTCCGGGACGATGAACAGGCCTGGGCGATCGAAAGCGCCAGCTTCAATAGCGAGCGGTTCAGCAAGACGGATCAGTATCACGTGCGCTGTGTAAGAGATGCCGCTTCAGCCTCGAGAATGCCATACCGCTTTGATAGCGAGGGCCGACACATTGCCACCTTCGATCTGGATAGTGGTACCACTCTGGTTGAATTCGGTTACAACGAGGCCGGCAAGCTCAATCAAATTACGGACCGTTTTGGAAACGTTATTGCCATTGAGCGAAATGCCGACGGTGAACCACAGCGAATTGTGGCAGCGGACGGACAGATAACCGAACTCACGGTTGATGAACACAACAACCTGACAGCCCTGGCCTATGAAGATGGCAGCGAGTATCAGTTCCTGTATCAGGATGGCGGCTTGCTCACCGAGAAAACCGACCCGAACGGCTACCGATACCCTCATGAATTTGATCAGAATGGTCGTGTCTTTCAGACCCGGGACCCCGAAGGCGGCCAGTGGGACTTCTTCGATACCCGGATAGGTATCGGCCACAACCGCTATGGTTATACCACTGCGGAGGGTAATCAGTACCAGACCGTTCGCCGGGTGCTGGAGAATGGTGATGTTCGCAAGGAAATCACCTATAAAAACGGAACCACCCTGGTCGATATCCTCAGGGCCGACCAGCTCCAGCAAACCACTCTCTACGGCGGTGTCACGACCGTGGTGGACAAGGTGCTGGACCCCAAAACCCTGCAAGAAATCCCCAGCGCCATAACCGTTTCTCTGCCCAGTGGCCTGACCCAGAGCACCACGCTCAGTATGGTCTACGGCCAGAATGGCGCCGATACCAGCCGATACACGGTGACCGCGACTGTGAACGGCGACACCAGCACCACCGAGGTAGACGCACGTGCCGGCACCCTGGTGCAAACTTCTGCGGAGGGCCGTGTTGTCCGTGAACAGGTTGACCCGGAAACGCTGCTCACCCAGAACATATCCGTGACCGGCCTGTTGGACTCCGAGTTTACCTACGACGCCCGTGGCCGCTTGATTCAGGAAACCGTGGGCGACCGCAGCACCAGCTACACCTTCGGCACCGAAGGCCGTGGCCAGGTAACGGCCATCACTGGCGCCGATGGCAAACAAACGCTTTACGAGTACGACCTGCTGGGCCGCGTGACCAAAGTCACGTACCCGGACGGCCATGCCACGCTCAGCGAGTACGACGAGAACGGCAACCGAACCACCCTGGTGGTGCCAACGCCGGCTGACCACGACAGCGCCTACAACGGCATCAACCGGGTCACCTCGGAAGCCACCCCGCTGGGCGAGACGACTCAATACGAGTACGATCGGGATCGCCGCCTGACCGCCATTGAGCTGTCATCCGGGCAACGGCTGGAACACACCTACAGTCAGAACCGCCTGACCCGGACCGATACACCGGAAGGGGCGATCCTCTACGACTACCACCACGGCGATCGGCTGAGCCAGATTACGGAAGGTGGAGAAAGCCTGAGCTACAGCTGGGACGGCACTCTGTTGACGGCCGTGAATTACCAGGGCGAACTCAACGAAGGGATTCAGTACCAGTACAACCCGGATTATCAGGTCAGCCAGATCACCTACGCCGGTGACAGCACCAGCCTGACCTATGACCGGGACGGCCTGTTAACCGGCATCCACGGCTTCACCATCGGCCGCCATGCCGATCACGGCCTGCCTGTAAGCCTGGATGATGGCACCCTGAACCGGACGTTTGGCTACAACGGC
>Ga0209075_1001006_pt1 | contig 27025 bp, 25 predicted proteins | sample Stecom2011_FD_187523 | JGI IMG/M metagenome (GOLD analysis project Ga0209075, IMG submission 187523) | Agricultural soil microbial communities from Utah to study Nitrogen management - Steer compost 2011 (SPAdes) (version 2) | ecosystem: Environmental > Terrestrial > Soil > Agricultural land...
GCTTTTCACCAAGCATCTCGGGTATGCATTTCGAGAAAGTTTTTATCGGACTATGAGTGCGGCTAATGCTAATTCTTGAGCTGTACGGGTAGAACAAAGCCCTGATTTCATTTCAAAGTCAAGGTCTGCTAGCCGTTTGACGACTCGATGCAGTAAAGCTTTACTCCATTTCTGGGCTCGTTTGGGCTCATTTTCTTTGGTGCAAAAAAGAAATTTATTGGCTCCGAGTTTAAGAGCGATGTTTTCTGGACTCATGTTTTGCTCTAACATTGTTTTGATGTGTAACAATCGAATGGTATAGTAATATAAAGCAGAGGAGATTTGAACAGCTGTGACCCCATTGTCGAGCAAGTCTTTGAGTTTTTTTACATAAGCGGTTGCATTTCGAGTGCCAAAAGATTCTCTAATTTCATAGGCCAATATTTCTCGTTGAGGGACAACCATTGTTTTCACTGTTTCTAGTGAAATTTCTTTGGTGGAAGAGTCATAAACTAAGATTTTTTCGAGTTCGGCTGCGATTAAAGAAGTGTCTGTACCCAAAGCTTCAGCTAAATATCGAGCGGCACTTGGGTGGATGGCCCTTCCAAAATGACTAAGCATTATGTTGTGAATCCATTTGTCTAGTTCCCAAGGTTTGGGGGATTCATATTTTTCAACAGAGCCCGATTTTTGAAGTGCTTTGTATAATGTTGTATTGCTTGCTAACTTTTCAAATTCAAAAATAATGTCGGCGTCAGGGCTTGTTTTTAGCCAGTCACTCAGTGTTTTTGTGTCTGTGGTTTTGAATGCTTCTGCACGCCGTACTATAATGATTTGCTTGGCTGAAAACATAGAGACAGCAGAAGCTTCGGAGATGATTTTATCGACAACTACAATATTGGTGTCTGTTGCGTATAGAATAAGCTTAGAAAGAGAGTCTCCTTGAGAATCCTTAATGTTTTTTTTTAGATATTCTTCGATTCTTTTTTCTTTGCTAAATAAATCGCCACCAATGAGGGTTAATATCATTTGTCAACCTAACTATCTGTAGTCTATGACTTCAAGTTTATTGATGTTCCCATTGGGGAGTTTTACTTCTGCCACCTGACCTCTAGTTTTACCTAACAAAGCTTGTCCAATGGGGCTTTTAAAACTGACTTTACCGTTGATTGGATCTACACCTTCGGGTGAAACCAATTGGTAGGTGCTTTTTTTGCCTGTTTTGACATTTTTGACATCGACTGTGGCACCGAATTTAATGCTGTCGGACTTTGATGGGTCGTATTCTATCACCACAGAGCGAGCTACACGGTCTTCTAAATAGCGGATTCTGGATTCTATCTCTCCTTGACGATCTTTTGCTGCGTGATATTCAGCATTTTCTTTGAGATCACCTTGGGCTCTAGCTTCGGCTATTTCTTGAATAATATGAGGACGCTCTACTTTTTTTAAGTTTTCGAGTTCTTCTAAAAGATTATTATATGTTTCTTGAGTCACTGGGATGTTTTCCATACTATATAAAGTACATTTTTTTTAAAATAACTGTATATTTGTATTGTAAAGAATTTGTAATTTAGGAGACTTTATGTATAGAATTATAGAAAATGGTGGTATTTGTACGCCAAAAGGTTTTTTAGCTTCTGGAATTAAGGCTGGAATCAAAGTGAGTGGTAATATGGATATGGCACTTTTGCACACAGAAAAGGCTGCTCGTTGTTTTGCAGTCTCTACGACTAATAAAGTAAAAGCAGCTCCGGTTTTGTATAACAATAGTGTTTTAGAGCATGCTCATTTTGCTTCTGCAATAGTGATTAATAGTGGAAATGCCAATGCATGTACTGGACTTCAAGGCTATTTAGATAGTGAAAAAATGGCTCTGATGGTCGAAGAAGGCTTAGAGTTGACTCCTAAGAGTGCGCTTGTGTGTAGCACTGGTGTCATAGGTAAAAATTTAGAAATGAATAAAATAGAAGCCGGGATTCCTAAATTAATCCAAAATTTAAGCCCCGATGCTTCGTTGGATTTTGCAAAAGCTATTTTAACAACAGATTTAACCACTAAATCTCTTGCTGCAGAAATAGAAACTAAAGCGGGTAAAATTTATATTGGAGGGGCTTGTAAAGGGAGTGGGATGATCCACCCTAATATGGCAACTATGCTTGCGTTTATAACTACAGATATAGGCCTTCCTATTGATTTTTTTGCTGAATTTAGAGCCAATATCGATGACTCTTTTAATGCCATAACGGTAGATGGAGATACCAGTACAAATGACACCTGTATCATGCTTGCCAATGGGATGAGTGATATTCAATACGGTGACTTGAGTTTGTCAGAACAAGGGGAGTTTAGGACTGCGTTAAATTTACTCATGAAAGAACTTGCCAAATCCATTGTCCGAGATGGAGAAGGTGCTACCAAACTTATAGAAATAAAGGTTGAAAATGCTGAATCCAGACAAGATGCTTTAAAAATGGCTCGATTTATTGGGACAAGCAATTTGGCTAAATGTGCTATGTTTGGAGAAGACCCAAACTGGGGTCGAATCCTCTCTAGTGCAGGTGCTAGTGGTGTAAATATGGTGGTAGAACAAACTGATTTGTTTTTCAATGATGTGCAAGTTTTGTCAAAAGGAACTCCATTAATAATAGACAAAGAAATATTAAATGCTATCGTAAGGCAAAAAGAATATGTAGTGACTTTGGTGTTGAATATGGGCTACGCTTCTGCTAGTGCTTATACTTGTGATTTAAGTTATGATTATGTGAAAATCAATGCAGAATACACTACTTGATCGAGGTGTTTTTCTATAGATGGGCTTTTAATACTCGTGCTTTAAAATATGAGTGTTTTATGCTATAGTAATTTCGCTGTTTTTTGTTATCATAGACTGCTTTTTATAATAGAGTTTTTTCAAAAATGGGCTTGCATATGTTTTTTAATGCTAAATCAGTAGATGCAACGCAAACTTGCACCATATTCAGGATTCCATTTTATAAAATCTATGCTTTGTTTATTATAATATAAAACCATCACTTCAGCTTCTTGAGTCCACAGATAGCTTTTTTGTCCTGCATCTTTGAAGTTTCTGTTTTTAATGTCAATATTGGAATTCGCAAAATGAGCTCCCGCAGCTTGTATATTCATTTTACTACTATTATTTCCATTTCCATAAAGGCCTGTATTGCCAATAGGATCCCAGCCAGACTCGGCTTTTAATTTTTGACTTGGATGCTCACCTAATTTTTTTATCAGTCTAGTCCAATCCTCTTTATTGGGTATTCGAAATCCAGTGGGGCAAGCTTTTTCTATTGCATTTAGATTGTAGAGTCGACCCCAATGGTTGCACTGCAAGCATAAAGATTCTTCTTGGATAGCATAGTTAAGGTTTTGAGTCAACCAAATGGTAGAATCGATACGCACCCACTCATATTCTTGAAGGTCTCTAGGGTCTATAAATACACCCTCACGGAGTGGAATTTCATTGTCGTCGAATTCGAGTGGAAACTCAATAGCGATATTTTTGGAGTGTTTGGCTTTGTAAGCTAGCTTGCCGTTGGTATGAAAGCGAAGCACCTCTCCTTCTATAAAGTTACTTTTATAAGTGTAGGTGGCTTTAATAGAGCCATCTGGATAGTATTCTGTAGCGGCTCCTTCTTTTAAGCCTTCCTTAAAATAAATTTCTGATTTTATAGAAGCATTTTTATAAAAAGTTTTTTCTAATCCATTTTTTTTATCATCGACTAAGGGAACAGTTGATTTTAATGTTCCATCTGGGTAAAATTCTTCTAGATTTTCTTCGCATGCTATCAAAAAAAACAAAGAAATAAAAATTAAGCATGAAATTCTCATTAAACACTCCAATAAATATTATCAAACTCTAGATGAATTTAATAAAATGATTTTATTTAGAATAGAAGATATTATAATAGACCAAAATATTCTGGACGATGAAAATCTGGATCTGGCGTGTAAATTGGATAAAGACTAAGATAATGTGGAGTAATGGCTAAATTTGCACATTTATAAAGATTTCCTACGGGTGCTGCGTGTTTAGGATAATTGAATAGGTGTTTTGGAATTGAAACTTTAATGGCCCAATACACATAGTTTTGATGGTGCTGTGGTGAAACCACCATTCGCTTTATCCATTTATATTCTTTGTTAGAAAAGGGGGTTCTGTCTTTTTTAGAATTTCCTTGTTCTACCAAACAAAAACCTAGACTATTGAATTCAAAATTAAAATAATTCTCAGTTTTTGGAGATTCTTTTAAAAATATTTCTACACAACTATCTTGAAAACATGGCCCTCCATCTGAGTAGATTTCGGCTCTATAGCAGGAAAGTGGTTCAGCTACTTTAAATCGAAAAGAATAGTATTCCAAAGTGTGTTCTGTATAAACTTGTACAGAAGGAAGCTCGTATTTTTGATTTTGAGTCCAATGTAAGTTAGCAAGTAATAACATTTTTAATATAAGAAGTTTAAAAGCGAAAGCAGAAGATCATAGTGTGTTTTACTGGAATAGAAGATAGAAAATTTTATATTATTTTTTTAGGATCAGTGATTAATCACTTTTTTTAATCAATTAATCAGTCATTCATTAAAAAAAAGCTTATTTTTGACTAAATAAGGTCACTTTTATTTGGCATGATTTTTGCATTAGGGCAAGTGTCGTATTCAAATAGGAGATAATATGGCCAAAGCAAAAAAAGAAGTGGTGTCAGAAGATGCCAATGCAGAAAACATTCAGTTTGATTGTTTAGTTGTCACTAAAGTGAGTGTTTTTGTATTCAAAGAAAATCCATCTTTCGGTAAAACTAAAGCAATCGCCTCGGTTACTTTAAATGATCAATTGCATTTGAGTAATTTGCGAGTGATAGATGGGAGTAATGGGTTTTTTGTCGCTTATCCCAATGATCCATTTTATAAAGGCGAAGATTTTCGATCTATTTTTTACCCTGTCACTAGGCAGTGTCGAGAACATATTGAAAATTGTGTCCTAGAAAAATATCAAGAAGTGATTACGAATTAATAAATATGTTTATACGCATTCGTTCTTACTGTCTTTCGGGCATCCAAGCTATACCTGTGAGTGTTGAAGTGGATTCTTCTTTTGGTTTGCCTGGATTTAGTCTGGTTGGTTTGCCAGATAATGCTGTGAGAGAATCTAGAGAACGCGTTGTGGCTGCGGTTCGTACTTCTGGTTACAGTGTGACCGGAAGACGAACTACAGTCAATTTATCGCCTGCAGACCTTCGAAAAGAGGGGAGTGCTTTAGATTTACCATTAGCCATTGGTATGCTTTTGGCCAATGAAGAGTTCAAAGTTATAAATCCATCTCGTTATGTGTTTTTAGGTGAACTATCTTTAGATGGTTTGTTAAAACCAATACGAGGCACGCTTTCTATAGCAATGGCCTTAATTCATAAAAAAGACACTATTTTGGTGATTCCTCAAGAAAATGTCGAAGAAGCCTCTTTAATTGAAGGTTTAAAAATACTTGGAGTTTCTAGTTTATTAGAGACCATCAATCAATTGAAAATGAGAGAATCCTCTAAGTTAATTGTTTCAAGGGGAATTTCATATAAGCAAGAAAGGAGTTTTAATAAGAATTTAGACTTTAAATCCATTGTGGGGATGGAGGGAGTCAAAAGAGCTTTAGAAATTGCAGCTTCTGGCAATCATAATTTTTTATTAGTCGGTTCTCCTGGTTCTGGTAAAACGCTGTGTGCCAAAAGCATTGCCAGTATTTTACCAGAAATGAGTGATTCCGAGATCATTGAAAGCACTCAAATTCACTCTTGTATCAAAAATTTAAGTGCCAAGCAATATTCTTTTATTTTAGAACGACCTTTTCGATCTCCTCATCATTCGTCTAGCATGGTGTCTTTAGTGGGGGGTGGACATAAATTACTCCCAGGAGAGGTGAGTTTGGCTCACAACGGAGTTTTATTTTTAGATGAGCTTCCAGAGTTTAGGAGAGAGGTATTGGAAGCGCTTCGAGAACCTATGGAAGATGGTGAAGTACAAATCAGTAGGGCATCGGGTTCTATTGTTTGGCCTGCTCGTTTTATGATGGGGGCAGCGATGAACCCTTGTCCTTGTGGGTTTTCTATGGATGTAAAAAAAGAATGCACTTGCTTACCCGATATGAAACAAAGATACTGGTTAAAAGTTTCAGGACCTTTATTGGATAGGATAGATTTACAAATTAGAGTGCCTAGTATGGATATTTCTAAGTTAAAAGCCAATTCGGGGGTAGAATCTTCTGCAGAAGTTAGAGAACGAGTCAAAAAAGCAAGAATTTTTCAACAAAAAAGATTTAAAGAAAGTCCTAAACTTTTTAATGCGGAGATGAATAGTTTAGAAGCAAAAGCTGCATGCCAAATGGATAAAAAAACAGAGGACTTTGTGCTTGGTGCTGCAGAAAAAATGCTTTTGAGTGCAAGAGCTTATTATAGAGTTTTAAAAGTAGCTAGAACCATTGCTGATTTACGAGAATCAGAGGTTGTTAGTCCTATTGATTTAGCGGAGGCCCTTCAATATAGAATGTTGAAATAATAAAGTTTTAAGATTTTATTTCTGATTCAAAATAACGGATGCACTAGCCGCTTTTGCATTAGGAATGGCTTTAGGTTTTAAAACCTCTACCTTGACTTTTTGAGCTTGGGGGTATAATGATAAAATGTGTTTGGCTGTTTTATATACCAAACTTTCTATCAATTTAAATTTTGCGTTTTTTATAAAATCTTCTACTTCTTCAGCTAAAACACTATAGTCGATTGAGTTTTGAATAGACTCTTCTTTATCGATTAAAGAAAAGTCTAAATCAATATAGATAGACAAAGAAATAGGTTGTGCATGGATTCGCTCTAGTTCAAGTATGCCAATGATGCAGTCAAAGCGAAGGTCTAAAATAGAAATTTGACTTGCTATTACCATACAAAGAGAGTGATTGCTACTCCCAATGAAACTCCTGTGGCAATGAAGAATATATTCCTAGCATTGGTGTAAGATTTCATGGTGGTGTTATTGAGGTCAATTCGTTGGGTTAAATCAGCTAAAGTTCCATGTTTTTCTTCTAGTTGATTTTCAACAGCCACTTTACATTGCGCTACATTTGGTTGGTTAGCACATTTTTCATTAATATACCCATCAATATCAGATTTATTATCAGAAAGTTTATCTGTTTCTTCTCGAATTTTATTGGCTTCTAAATGTTGCCATATACCAAGTCCTGCAGTCACAGCAGCGGCTGCAGAAAAAGCAACTCCAGTCCAAAAGCGTACTTCATCTGCAATCCCAAAGCGATCTTTTACATCACTTGCTGCAGTAGAAGCGGCTAGACTCATTTGATCGGCATTGGAATAATCATTGCTCACTACTTCATACTCATCGTCGTCACAGTCTTCGTCATCTTCATCACAGTATTCATCGTCGTCACAGTCTTCGTCATCTTCATCACAGTATTCATCATCGTCTTCGTCAGTATCAGAATAAGAGGTTTGAACTGGAGCTGCTGGTGCTGGAGTTGGTTGAAAGCTTTCTTCTTCATCGTCACAATCATCATCATATTCATCACAATATTCATCGTCGTCATCATCAGTGCCAGAATAAGCGGTTTGAACCGGGGAAGCTGGTGCAGGGATAGGACTAAGGGCGGGTTCATTTTTATCAGCATCTTTTGGCAATAGTTTAACCATTGTCCCGTTGGAGTATATGTAAGCTGTAGAGGCTCCATCTAGATAAATAGATTTACCATCAAAATAAACTTTTTCAACATCGTCTTCTGGATCAGCATCGGAAGAAGTGTAAATTTTAAAGTTTAGGATCTTATGGTAACTCACTCCTGATGGCGCTTGGAATGGACTTAGAAATTCTGTGTTTGCAGAACGACCTTGATAAATTTGATAGCTGGTTTCTTCTTCTTCAAAAGGATCTTCAAATTTTTGTCTAACAAAAATTCGGCCAGCTTGAATGTCCAGTACAGCTGTAGGGCTAGCTGTTTTTAATTCACCACCAAACTCTGCCTCGATATAAGAATCGGGACTCCCGGCATCTGTTGCAGAAAAAGCAGAAATAGTATAATCAGCTGCAAATGAATATGTCAAAAACAAAGCAAATAGTATAAATAATATTTTTTTCATGTGTTAAACTCCAAAACACCTATTGAAGATTTAAAAGTAATTTCCATAAATATATATAATCTATAGAATAATTGTTCTTTTTTTCTATTTTCAATGGGTGAATATGAAAAAAAATAAAGAAAAAGTCCATTCTGTTGTTTTAGGAGTGACCTATAAAACATGTCCTATCGAAATAAGAGACGCTTTAAGTTTATCATTGCAAGATTCTGAAAAGGTTTTAAAGAGTCTTTTAGGGCTCCCTGGGGTTTCAGAAGCTGTGATTTTAAACACTTGCAATAGAGTAGAAATATATGTGGCTACTCTTTATCCGGAGGCTCTTCGAGATACTTTAATTAATTGGTGGGCAGAATTTAGCAAACTAGACCTTTTAGACTTGTTACCTTATATTTTTTATTGGACCCATATAGAAGCTGTTTATCACTTATACACGGTAGTGTCTTCGATAGACAGTTTGGTTTTAGGAGAAAATCAAATTTTAGCACAGGTTAGAAATTCTTTTTTAAAAGCTCAAAAAATTGGGAGTACAGGAATACTTTTGAATCATTTATTCCAGTCTGCTATTTTTGTAGGTAAAAAAGTAAGAGAGTGCACCAATATCGCTAATGGAACAGTTTCTATTGCTCATGCCGCAGTCCTACTAGTCCAGTCTAAAATACAATCTTCATTAAAAGAATCTCGAATAGCTCTTTTAGGTTTAGGGGAAATGGGAAGATTAGCCGCTACAGCTTTGTCTGATTGTGGTGTTGAATCAGTAACATTTTTTAATCGAGATTATCAAAAAGCAATAGATTTTGCGAATCGTTTTGAAGGTCAATCTTATGAACTTAAGGAGCTTCCTTCTAAATTGGTTGATATAGATGTTTTAATATGTGCAGTTCGTAGTTCTCATTATGTGTTAGACTTCAAAGATATTTTGCCTAGAGAAAATAAGAATTTAATTTTGATTGATATAGGTGCTCCTAGAAATGTGAATCCAGACTTAAAGAATCTTGAAAATGTAGAGCTATATTGTATAGATGACTTAAAAGATGTGGTCGAGAAAAATCGTCAACAACGAAAAAAAGCATCCGAAGAAGCTAGAGTTTATATAGAAGATGCTGCCACAGACTTTGCCGAATGGTTTTACTCGCAAGAAGTGTCTCCGTTGCTGCAATTGATGCAAGACTACCATCAAAAAGTTGGAAAAGAAGTTTTACAAAAATGGGAGAAAAAGTTAAAAAAAGAAGATTTTGATATGTTAAAAAAATTTGAACATGAACTCCGAAAAAAAACTCTGCATTCGCCTTTTGAAAGCATAAAAATGTTGAGCGTGGCAGGTTTAGGGCTCGAAACTCAATTGTTGTTAGAAAAAATTTATACAAAGTCTAAAGGATAGAGCATGAATAAGAAACTCCGATTAGGGACTAGAACCAGCCCTTTGGCTATGGCTCAAACAGAAATTACACTTAAAGTATTGCAAGAGCAATTTCCACAATATGATTTAGAAGTGGTGCCTATCCAAACACAAGGAGACAAAGATAAAGTTCGGTCTTTGGTGAGTATTGGAGGCTCGGGAGTTTTTGTCAAAGAATTGGAACAAGCTCTTTTGGATTTTAAAATAGACATAGCTGTCCACTCACTAAAAGATGTCCCTTCTGACATGGACTCCCGTTTAGTCTTAGCGGGATTCTTAAAAAGAGCTTCTGCCAACGATGTTTTAGTAGCCAAAAATCACAAATTAAAAAGTCTTCCTCTCCATGCAAAAGTAGGGACTGGCTCACCTCGTCGAATTTTACAATTACGCGAACATCGTCCTGATTTGAATTTTGTGGACCTTAGAGGGAATTTAGCCTCTAGAATAGAAAAGGTAAACAGTGGGGACTTAGATGCCATTTTGCTTGGAGCTGCAGGCTTGGAACGATTGAATTTATTTTCAGAAGTTTCAGAAGTATTGCCTCCAGAAATAGTGACTCCTGCTATTGGTCAAGGGATTATTGGTTTGCAATCTCTTGGTGATCGTAGTGATGTGTGCGAGATATTAAAAGAAATTTCTGACCCATTCACATATAAAGCCGCTAGGTTGGAGAGGACTTGGATGGAGCTTTTAGGAGGAGGGTGTAGGGCTCCTATGGCGGCTTACCTGGCACCTTATCAAGATAAAGGAGCTAAGTTTTATGTCTACTTAGCCGATCCAAACACAAAAGTTTTTCATAGAGACATATGGATTCATCGGACAGGTTTTTGGACTTTAGAAGAATTTGAAAACTTAACGAATGAATTTATAAATCAGTGTGAAAGTTTGAAAATACCCATTCCAAAAAAACTCGAAGCTCACTCTCTTATGGACTTTTGGGGCAAACTCTGATAAAGTTAATCGATACCAGAATAGACCCTCCTTCTGAAGAATGGGTTTTAATGCAAGAGAAACGAGGCTTTGAAGTTTTGCATCTGCCAGCATTATGGGTAGAGTTTTTAGATACAAAAATAGACCTTCGAAGTTTTGATACAGTGTTTTTAGCGAGTCCTAGAGTGGTTCAAAAAACAAGTTCTCTTATAAAAAAATTCAATGGAAATGTTTGGGCAGTAGGTGCGGGAACGGCAGCTGCATTATTAAAAGAAGGTGTTGTTTCTCAAGAAGTTGGAGACTCTTCTGGTGCGTTTTTCTTTTTAGAAGCTCTTCAAGATAAATATGGGAAAATCCCAGCAAAAAAAATAGCTTGGTTATCTGCAGAAACCACAGCTATGGACCTCGATCTATTAAAAGAAAAATTCAGTCTTCATTTGCTTCATTTTCCAGTTTACCGGACTCATTTTGTATCTTATAATGAGAATGATATAAAAAGAATGAAAGGCCCAAAAAAATGGTTCTTTCAGTCTGGAAGAGCGGTAGAATCTATGTTTCAATGGATAGCAAAAGAAGATCAAGTAGAGTGTGTGGGGCGTAGTGCTACACTTCGATTAAAACAACTTGAATCCAAGGTTTAAATTAAGTTCTGGCAAAAAACCGCTTTCAAAAATGGGGAGAAAGAGTACTTCACTAGAATTGCTAAACCTCTTTTTAGTGCTAGAATATCTCAAAAAAAGACCTATATCAGTGGAAATAAAAAAGCTTTTCCAAGTTTTTGCAATCCCAGATAGTCCACCAACAGAGGTGTTCATGAAAAACAAATGGTGTTTATTTCCTTCGATAATCATTCTAGTGCTGCCTGCACCAAAAGAAACAGAACCTTGAATGAAAAATTCGTTTTTAGTATAGATTCTGTAACCTAAACGAGAGCCAAAATAATTGATTTTTAAAGGATAGTGCTTTTCAAAATAATATGCTTCATCATTAACGGAATTATAGGCTTCCGTATTACAAATTATAACCTGAGGATCTATTAATACAGAACGAGATGGGGATATTCTTTGTTCTATTCGGAAATATCCCAAAAAATAATCAGGTGAAAACATAAAAATAGTACTGACAGGATGGAAGTGGAGCCACAGTTCGTTTGATCTATGAGTTTTATCTGTGGAATTGAGGTCTTGTGCAAAAAGTGGAAAAAGAGCGATAAAAAAAATAAAAAACACCAAGTTTTTTAGATTTAAGAAAAACGAAATGACACGATGAGCATTGTTCACAGAAAACCTCTCGAATTTACCTTAAAAATATAAAAATAATATGTCTGAGGTGTTTATTTTAAAAATATTCTTTGATTAGATCGTAAATTCAAATAGCCAATCCAATTTATTCTTTTGTCATCTAAAAGTGAGGAACAATTGAAGGATTTTCTTCTTTCTAATAGATTCCAATTGTCTAAAAACTTCTTTTTTTCTAAATTTATCCTTAAGAATTGTACGATTTTTATAAATAAAATGATAGAATACTTGTTTTTCTTTCATTTGAGTTTCACAACCATCTACAATGTGATTTATAAAAACTATGATTTTAAATTTTATTTCTTTCCACAATAAAGGTTTTCAAATGGCTAAACTTTCTATAAAAGACTTAGATCTTCAATCCAAAAAAGTTTTTATTCGCGTAGATTTTAATGTCCCTCAAGACAAAGAAACAGGAGAAATTACTAACACTAAACGAATTGAAGCTGCGCTTCCTACAATACAATATGCATTAGACCAAGGGGCTGCAGTTATTTTGGCAAGTCATTTAGGTCGCCCTAATGGACAAATCCATTCAAAATTTAGCTTGGCTCCTGTGGCTAAGAAATTAGAAGAATTGATTGCTTTGCCTGTGCAGTTTCTTTCGGATTGTGTGGGTCCAGAGGTAGAGTCTGCTTGTGCTTCTCTTCAACCGGGACAAATTATTTTACTCGAAAATCTTCGTTTTCATATTGAAGAAGAAGGAAAGGGAAAAGATTCAGATGGAAATAAAGTAAAAGCAGATCCAGAAAAGGTAAAGGCTTTTAGAGCTTCTTTGACTCGTTTGGCAGATGTATATGTCAATGATGCATTTGGAACAGCACACCGAGCCCATTCTTCTATGACTGGAGTCAATTTACCAGAGAGAGCGGCTGGTTTTTTGATGGACAAAGAATTGCAAGCTTTTGATAAGGTTTTAAATAATCCTCCTCGTCCTTTTTTAGCGATTTTAGGTGGTGCCAAAGTGGCCGATAAAATCCAACTCATTGATAACCTTTTAGACAATGCAGACGAAATTATCATTGGTGGCGGGATGGCCTTCACATTTAAAAAAGTCATAGATGGAATAGAAATAGGTTCCTCTCTTTTTGATGAAGAAGGAGCAAAAATTGTTCCAGATTTAATGAAAAAGGCTAAAGAAAAAGGAAAGAAAATAATCCTCCCTATTGACTATGTGGCTGCAGATCAATTTGCTGCAAACGCACAAACTAAAGTGGTTACAGATGCAGAAGGAATTCCTTCTGCTTGGATGGGTTTAGATGTGGGCACAGCTTCCACTCAACTTTTTGTAGATGCTATTCATCGAGCAAAAACTGTAGTTTGGAATGGTCCCGCAGGCGTTTTCGAGTTTCCAGCATTTGAAGCAGCGACAAAAGCGATGGCAAATGCTATTATAGAAACCACAGAAAATGGAGCGATTACTGTAATAGGTGGGGGTGATACAGCTACCGCGGCAAAAAAATATGGGGCAGATAAAAAAGTTACCCACACATCTACCGGAGGAGGAGCTTCTCTAGAGCTCTTAGAAGGAAAGGTGCTTCCTGGAATTGCGTTTTTAACTGATAAATAATGTTTTATATTTTCAAAGCTTGATCTCAATCAAGCTTTGATTAATGAATAAAAAATGATAATTTACTTCATATTATTTTTATTTTTCACGGGCATTACTTTTGCAGGCACAAATTCCTCTGAAAGTACAGGTGTTTTTTCTTCACCTTATAAAATCTCTAAAGACGAATACATTGCACAAAGTCATTTTATGGGTGGATTGACGCTTTCACTCGTCGAAGCAAACAGTTCTGATTTAGAACTTTTTTTTGGAGACATTTATCAGTTAGATGCATATGTATTTTCTTTCACAGGATTCACAGGGTATTTTTTTAGAGATGGCTTAGCGGCAGGGATAAAAGCGGGCTTTGAGCAAAGTAAAGGTGAATTTGATTTTTTATTATTGAAGGATATATTAGACATATCACAAAGAAAAAAATATCTGAGTCGAGGTTATTCTGTGGAGCCTTATTTTAGAAATTATTTAAAGCTTTTTGACACAAAAAACTTATACTTTTTTAATGAAACGGCTTTGATGCTTCAGTATTCTTCTGGAATTTTACAAACAGACGACCACACTACTATGAATAAAACTCTTTTGAATGCATGGAAGTTTGAATTTGGAATTCGTCCTGGAGTCAACATCTTTATTTTCAATAGACTAGCCTTTGAAACTTCTATTAGTTTACTTGGTTTAAGCTCTAGTTTTTCTACCATCCATGAAAACGATCAAAAAAAGAGTCATTTTAATTATAACATTATTAACTTTAAAGTGAATTTGTTAGCACTTGATTTTTCCTTAGTTTATTTTTTATAAGCAGTTTTGTCTATGAAATCAAAAGTTTTATTCTTTTTCACACTCTATCTTTTATCGGCTTGTTCCATCGATTTTAAGCAATTTGATGAATCGCATTATGCTGATTTGACTGCTATAGAATTTTATGATCAAGCAGAAACACCTCTAATTGTAAAAACCGACAATACAATAAAATTAAAATTACTCTCAAACACAAAAAACAAAAAAACCTTAAAATTAAAATCCTTTGAAATCAGTCCATTTGCCGCTCTTTATTTGATAGATACACTCCTAGATGAGCATTTGGATATATTGAAGAGTTCAGATTCAATACAAAACTTAGTTTCTAATTCTTTAACAAAATTAGAGAAAAACTCAAGCATAGAGCTCCTTAGCGACTCTTACTTTTATCTCGCTGTGATGGCAGAAAATAAAAAAACTGTTTTTTGGAAAGTGAATATCTCTTATTTGCAAGCAGTCCAATCCAGTTCTTCCTCTTCAAATCCTTTGATCAACAGCTCTTCTTCATCTTTAATGGGGTCTTCTTCTTCAAGTCATTTGAACAGTAGTTCATCTTCAAACATTAAAAGTTCTAGCTCATCTGAATCCATACAAACGGATCCCTCTATCCCTCAAATTTTAGCATTAAAAATAAACGAAATGGAAGCGACCATCCATTCAAACACTATCGTTATAGATGATTTGCCTTTTTTAACAGACCTTACACAATTAAAGGTTTCAGATGTTTTATATTCTGATTCAGAAATGATAGAAACCATACCAGAATCAGTATATGATCTTCGAAAAGAAACTTTGTTTTATTTAAAAACACAGGACACTACGGTAGAATACACTTTAAAAGCAGGCTATCAATATCCAAATTCAAATTTCAATGATTGGATAGACTCAAAAAACATAGAAGCTTGGGATAATGGGAATAATTCTTTGGTGACCATCACAGAAAAATTCGAAGAAAATGGAGTGACTGGTGTAAAAATGACTTCCAAAAAAGTCTTGACTACTTTTGCGAGTGGCAACTTATTTACGGGTGTTTTTAACCCTAAAAATGTAGGTCTTTTGAGCATGGCTTCTTATAAAAATGGAAATGAACTCATTGATTTTGGACTCCCTTTTGCTGCTCGCCCTGAATATATAGAAGTGGATTTTCAATACGATGGCAAAGGCGACAGTTGTGATATATACATAGTATTAGAAAACAGATCCGCCAAAGAAAACAAGGGCTCCAATCAATATAGAAGTCCAGATGACATCAACATTTTAGTAGCTTCGGCTTGGTTTAGAGCTTCCTCAGATACAGATGACTCTGATCCCGATGTCGTCTCTATTCAAGAAAAAGACAATGGTTTTAAAACGCTTCGAATGCGATTGAAATATGGAAAACCTTATGACGAATCTCCAATCTACCAGTCCAAAATTTTTGACTCTACTCTATCCAATGCAAACGGGATAGACAATTCTTTAATAGAAGGGAGTGGAGAAGAAGAGGTCACCCATTTGAGAATCGCTTTAGCCTCTAGCTCTAAAGGCGACACATACCAAGGAGTAGAAGGGGCCGTACTTTGGGTTGATGCACTTCGATTGCTTTATTAAATCTAAATTCTAAGCACATTAAAAATCAAAACGAAAAAAATCGTAGTTGAATCAGAATCAAAAACTAGATAGAGTTTTTTTATTTGAAGTCTCACACACGCCTGGTTTGTAGCTATACAGCATACAAAAATTTTAGCTCTAAAAACAAGAAAACAAAACTACTCTTAAAATCGTTCTATTCTAGAGTGCTCATGGCATTCTTTAAGTCGTTGTACAACAGAGTAAGGCATTTTCATATACCCGGGCGAATGAGTGAGTCCTTGGGCGTGAAAATCAGACCCACCAGAACCAATTAATTTAAAATGTTTAGCTATTTGTCTGTATTTACGAGCCACCGTTTTCTTTTGAGAAGGAGTATAGGTTTCGATCCCTTTGATTCCCCACTGTACCAATTGATGGATAAATGTTTCGGTAATACCACTTTTATAAGGATGAGCTAAAACAGCGATCCCACCAGCGTTTTCAATCAGACGAATCGTTTGTTCGGGATTCAAACCATTTTTTTTCACATAGGCAGGTTTCCCATCGCCTATGTATTTATCAAAAGCCTCATTAAAAGAAGAACAGTATTCTTCGGAAACGAGTAATAAAGCAATATGAGGCCTTCCAACAATTTTCCCCTGACTTTTAGCTAGGACTTTCTCGTAACTCAGCTCAATTCCCAAAGTTTTTAATTTTTGAAGTATTGCTTTGACGCGATCCACTCGATATTTTGTAAATTTCTCTAATTCTAAATTCAAAGCCAAATTTGTAGGGTCTATAAAATAACCTAAAATGTGAATATCTCTTCCTTCCCAAATAGAAGAGATTTCAATACCGGGAATGATTTCTATTTGTGCTTTATCAGCAATTTTTTTAGCTGTTTTATAAGCATCCAAAGTGTCGTGATCGGTGATAGAAATGCAGTGTAGATTTTTTTTACTACACAAATCGATTAATTCTTGAACAGACAAAGCTCCATCTGAATGATGGGTGTGCAAGTGCAAGTCAGCGTAAAGTTTTGGAGCAGTAGCATTCCTATTCATATTTAGTCTTGGTATTGTTTAAGTAAAAGGTCTATTTTAGATAATATCGAGTTGTCTTTGGGTTTGAGACTGATATTTAAAAAAGGGTAGCTAGTTTCAGAAAAAAAGCCAATTCGATATTTTGCTCCTGATTTCTTTGCTAAGTACAAACGAGGTAAAAAAGCTGTGTTTTCTAAATATAAAACAACACTGGCATTAAAAGCGATGATTTCTGACTCCAGTCTAAAAAATGCGTTTTCACCATAACGATTCTCGGATTCGGTGTATGTTAAAAATGGAGTTTTAAGACGAAAGGTTTGGATGATTTTGACTTGTGGTGTAGAGCATACCAATAAAAAATTAGAAGTTTTAAGAATGGGAGCCAAAGCAGAAAGTATAAGTTTGGTAGACTCTATGTCGTGTGGTAAAAATAAAATTGTTTTTTCAGAGGTAGAAAGTGTACTTGGATATACAAAAGCCTCGGATTCTTGGCTTGCTTTTTTTAGAAACCATTTAAATAAAGATTCTTCTTTAAAAAATCTAAAGAAAAAATAAATTAGTTTTGGGGCAAAATAAGGTGAAGCTTTCAAATGGACTCCAAATCTCTATCAATGTTGAATAACATTTAAAATATATAAAAATCTTTTTTAAGAAATGGACCAGAAATTTTTTTCATAATCTAATAAACATAGTTTTTTGATTAAAATTATAAATTTTAAAAGACCTTTGTGAAAATAAATATAAATTTCACTCATGAGTAAAAATAAGTTTTATGCAGTTAAAATTAAAAACAAATCTTGGATAAAATCCAGTTGGGAAGAAACAATCCCCCTTATAAAGGGAGTCAAAGGTGTTTTGCACAAATCTTTTAAAACAAAAGAAGAAGCCGAGGCGTGGATAAAAGGGATAAGTCCAAAAGAAGATGATGGCTTGTTTGTTTATGTGGATGGTTCTTTTTTTGAGGACTTCAATTACGCTGGTTGGGCCTTTGTGGTTGTTTTTAATGGAAAAGAAATGCATCGAGATAGCGGTATCACTGAAATTCCTGCTAAAAGTAGAAACATTGATGGTGAACTCACTGCTTCTATAAAGGCTTTAGAATGGTTAAACTCCAATGATAAAACAGGGGTTATTTGTCATGATTATCTTGGAGTGGCGCATTTTGCTACAGGAGAATGGAAGGCAAAAACTCCTATTTCTATAGATTACATCAGAAAATCGCGTCCAATATTAAAGCGAAATATTTTTAAAAAAGTAGATGCACATACTGGACACAAGTGGAATGATTTAGTAGATCTATTAGCCAAAGAAGCTATCGAAAAAGCAAAAAAGAATCCTCCTCCTCCTGTTGAAGTATTAAAAGAAGGTCAACTCAATTTATTTGATGTCTAAATTGGTTCTTGCTTGCTCATGCAATGTAAACTGCCGCCCTCTTCAATGACCATGCTGCAGTCAATGCCTATGATTTTTTTATGAGGGTACAGTGTTTCAAAATAATTTAGAACTATTTTATCTGTAGCTTTGTGATAAAAGGGGAAGATCAGTGCATTGTTCACATAGATAAAATTCACATAAGAAGCTGGAATTTCTTCATCATGGGTTTTTATCGAAGGGGGCATGGGGAGTGAATCTATTTTTGCATCGTCTGGGTAGTGTGTTTTTAGCCAATCATTTATAATGGTCTTCGCTTTTTTTAGCCTTTCATATTGAGGGGACTTGGGATTGCCTTCAGAAGCAACGACTACTCTGGATTTTGCAACAAATCGAGCCACATTATCGATATGGCCATCGGTATGGTCTCCATATAGACCATTCGGCAAAACCAATATATCTTTAAGATTAAAGTGGCTTTTTAAAGAATCAAGCACTTCTTTTGAGTTTAGGTTTCTGTGTTTTCCAGTGATGCATTCGAGTGTAGTCATGGCCAGCCCATCTCCATTAAACTCAATGGCTCCACCTTCAAAAATAGAGGGGAGTTCTGCATGGATTTTCAAAGATTCTAATTTAGAGATTTTATACGGGACCAGATTGTCTAAATCCCAAGGAGGGAACTTTTCTCCCCAGGCATTGAACTCTGTTTTAATGATTTGAGTTTCATCGTTTATTTTCACAAAAAATGGACCATAATCTCGAATCCAGATATCGTTATTTTCTATAGGATAGATAAAAAGAGGGTGTTTAGATTTTTGAGTGAGTTCAAGAAACTGGTTATCTAAAGAGAGTGAGGGTGGGACAATTAGCTTGACCGGTTGAAATTCTAAAATTTGTAGGATCAGTTGATGGTAAAAACTTTGAATTTTTAATTTTCTCTCTCCACTCCAGTTTAGAGGGTGATGAGGGTAGGCGAGCCAGGTGGCCGCTTGATTTTCCCATTCAGCAGGGTATCTAAGCATTGTCATTATGGTGTGCCCCATATTTTTAATATGTCTTGATATTGATCAATTCGTCTATCTCTGAAATGAGGCCACCAGTGACGGTTTTCTTCAATTTCTGACAAGTCTATGCTAGTAATTTGAAAGCCATGATGCTTAGGGCTTAAATCTTCAATTAAGAAGCCATCTGGTGCAGCCACAAAGGAGTGCCCCCAAAATGTGAGTTCGCCTTCTATTCCAATACGGTTCACTGCCATGGAAAAAACACGATTAGCGATGGCATGCCCTTGCATGGAAATCATCCAGCTATTTTTTTGCCTTTCATAAATTTCGGTGGGTTCATTGGCGGCCCATCCAATGGCTGTTGGATAAATCAGTATTTCGGCTCCATTTAAGCTCATGATACGCGCTGCTTCTGGAAACCATTGATCCCAACAAATTAAAACACCTAAACAGCCTGCTGAAGTGTGTATGGGCTCAAAGCCTGTGTCTCCAGGGATAAAATAATACTTCTCATAAAAAGCAGGGTCATCTGGAATGTGACTCTTTCGGTAAAGGCCTGCAATAGAACCGTCTCTTTCGAATACAAAAGCACTGTTATGATAGATTCCGGTAGAGCGTTTCTCAAAAAACGGAAAAACAAGCACACAGTTTAGCGTTTTGGCTATTTTTTGCCACTCGGCGACTAAAGGGTCCTCTTTTTGTATAGCCATCTTAAAAAAATCTGGATTTTCTTCAAATGGAAAATATGGAGTGTGAAAAAGTTCGGGCAAAACTAAAAGATCTATGTTTTTATCTTTTAACTTTAAAGCCTCGTTTTGATACCAGTCGTTTGTTTGGACTAGATCGCCTTCCCATTTGCCTTGGAGCATCGCAATATTTCTTTTTGTCATACACTAATTATAAAAAAAAATCCCCATTTTTGAGGTATTCAATTTTTGGATATTCATTTTAGATGAAAAATAAACTTTCATCAGAAATATAAAGAAAAGGCCTTTTATAAAAAGCAAGGATGGCGTGAGCATCATAGGTGAAAAGGGAATCATTCAAAAAATCTAAAGATATTTCTGTTTTTATTCAATACAAATATGTCTTTTTAGTGAAAAAATCTATTTTTAACCTATGAAACATAAATTATTTCTTTTATCATCTCTGTTTTTACTTTCTTGCAGCTCTAAAACACTTTTAGAAAACCCATCAAAAAATACACCACTTTCTTTGCCATTTCAAATTCATAATCCTTCAGATTCTATACAAGTGCGTCACATAGCAAGCCCTAGCCTGGCTCTTTTAGATTTAGCCGCTTATTACCAAAACCCCATACAATTACAAGAAGACATAGAAAAACCTGCAGAATATCAAGGATTACAAGAAGATCACGCTTTGAATGCAGAAGCTTTCGATGCTTTGGATAGCCTCTGTCTTGATGCACCTGATTTTTTAGAAAACACACAACCTGTAGCTTATGAGCCTTTTTATAAGCACCTAGAAAAGGAAAAAGGGGATTCTTTGTATAAAATCTTAAAAGGGATTGAAGCCAAAAAATGGGGTGAAGAGGCTGTTTTTAGGCCTTTACAAAAGGTCACTAAATTGTGGGGAATCCAAAATAAAGATGCCTTAGAATGGTGGATAGAAGTCCAGTCTGCAGCTTGGGTCCAAAGACCTACTTTTTGGGCTCGCCTCCAATTCAAAATGGATGCAATAGATGCAGATTCCTTAAAAAAATATCAAAACACTGTACTCGAAGCAGAAGATGTATTGATTTGGGCTAAAACTTTAAGCTCTTACTGGTATCCAACTCTAAACACCGACTTAGAAATGCACACCCCTAAGGCTCCATGGAATTCTTATCACCCTTATTTTATTATTAAAGGAAATCCAATGGGCAAAGCCATCTATTTTGCTTTTGAAATACAAAATATAAAGGATGAGATCAAAGAAGAACTCCCAGATGCACCTGCATCTCAAAGCAACTTATTAAAAGCAATAGACACAAGTTCTCGTCATAGAAATCAAAGCTTAGCAATGCTAGGGCAGTGTGATTTTTCTCCAGAAGTTCAAAACTTTCAAATTCAAGTCAAAAAAATATTAGACAGTTTACCCAAAGAACAAAATGCATTTGAACGAGGGGGAATGCTTTGGTTCAAGCGAAATCTTCAATATGTTTTGTCGGATACTATTAGCGCTCAAGATTCTTTACACAATCCTCTTCCCAGACTTTTAGAACTCAAAGCTTATTTGGACTCTCTCAATATACAGCTATTAGTGGTGCCAATTCCTGTAAAAGAAGAGATTTATCCAGAGTTTTTGATTCCACAAACTCCAGCCAATCTTTGTGTGAATCCTAATGGCAGAGACTTTACCAAGAACCTTTTAGAAGCTGGACTAGATGTCCTTGACCTTTATCCTGCACTTATGCTTGCAAAATCTGGAGATCGTCCTCCTCATTATTTATACCAACGCTATGACACACATTTTGAGACTACGGGCCTACTAGCCTCTTTAGAACACCTAGCGGCAAGAATCACAGAATATGATTGGTATCCCAGATTAAACCCTCAGGTAGGGCACTTGCAAATCAAAGACACCCTCATCACCAGAGAAGGAGATTTAATAGCTCATTTGCCAAGTATAGAACAAATTCAATATAAAGCAGACACGCTTGCAGTCCATAAAATTTATCAAAACGATAAGGCCTATGTAGCCCCTAAAAATGCTCCCATATTGTTAATGGGCGATTCTTTCACAGGTGTTTTTGAATCCATAGACCAAAAATCAGGTGGGCCAGCTTCTTTATTGGCTTATGCGATCGGTTTAGATGTACAAGTTTTAACAAGTTGGGGAGGAGGCCCTAGTGTGAGGCATCGCTTGAAACGCTTAAAAAACGAATTAGATTCTAAGCACTTGGTGATTTATATGATGACCGCTAGAGATTTTTGGCAGTCTCCGATGGAGTGGGATGCCTTGTAATAAAAAAAAAATCATATTCTTTTTATTCATCTTACTTAGTCTAGTGGCTATGCTTTGGATGCTCTTTTATGGTGCTTCTTATACCTATCAAAATGCAGCTTGCTTTTACAATCAAGAATCCACCAATTGTTTGTTAGAGTCTAAAGAGTGGCAAGAGGGCCGTTCTGTTTTTTATAATGAACTCCAAACCAACAAAGACACACTAAACGCATTAATTAAAGTCTTGTACGAAACTTGGAATATCGATTTTGACTCTTCGAATGCATTGAGCAGTCTTTACCCTCTTGAAGTTTTAAAAACTCAAAAAGCTGGGTGCATGGGCTTCGCGTGGCTGTCTCTGATGCTCGCCGAAGAGTTTGGGTTTTCACTAGAAGTAGTGATGCTTCCTGCTCATGTGTTTTTAAGATACAATGGAATCAATTTAGAACCTAATCGTAAAGCCCACACCTATTCGGACAGAGAATATCAAGAAAAATACAAAGAAGGGCCCTGGACTGGATTGGAATGGAAAGCATTGAGTAAAAAAGAGTTTTTAGGCTTAGTGGCATTTAACATTGGAAATCATTTTATGTATTCTGACTCTAAACAAGCCTTGGTTTGGTATAAAATGGCTAAGTCTTTGTTCCCTGCATACCCAGGCATCTCGATCAATAGAAATTGGATCTTACAAAATACGCCAAAAGAATAGTGAATTTTAGAATTTATTAGAAAACCTTTGAATTATTGATTATATTTTGAAAGTCTTTTAGGAGTTTTGTATGCCCTTTATTTTTTTACTAGTACTTTCTTTTTTAGCTTCGTGTGCTTTAGATGATACAAGTCGCCCTACAGGTGTTTTATTTGAAAATGATATCGAACATGAAGGGATGATGAAAATTGGAGCTAAGGGTCACTCGGTCCTATTGGGTACTAATGACCCTTCGGCAGCAACCATTGATAGACCACAAATGAAGGTGACATTCACCTATAATTATTCAATCTCAAAAACAGAATTGACTAACCAGGAACACGCCGATATATGGCAGCACCCCTTGCACCCTTCTCTGGCTCCCAATGTGCCTCGAACCAATGTGACTTATTTTGATGCAGTTTTACTAGCCAACGCTAGGTCAAAAGCAGAAGCTTACGATACTGCATATACCTATATTTCTGTTATTTATAACGAAGCTGGTAATTGTACTTATTTAGGGGGGCTTCGCTTTGACCCTTCAAAAGAGGCTTATCGTTTGCCAACAGAGGCAGAGTGGGTTTTTGCAGCTCAAAAAGATTGGAATCCCTATAAAGCATGGAGTAATGCAAATTCTGATTTCGTCGCTAGAGATGTGTGTTCAGCAGATGTAAACTCATATAAATTATGTGATATGGCTGGAAATGTAATGGAGTGGGTGAATGACTGGTATGAACCTTTTGCCGACACTACTTTAACAAATTATGTGGGGGCTTCAGATGTTGGGGCTTTGGGACAGCGTATTTTAAAGGGAGGAGCTTATAATAAAGACCCTAACACGATTCAATTGTCTTCTCGTGGCGATGTTTATATGGTGACTTCGTCTATGAAATCAGATTATGTGGGGTATCGTTTGGCTTTTGGAGCCATTCCTTCTCCAAGCATGGGAATAGAAGGGAATCCTGTTTCATCAATCGTTCAAATACCTGTCAACAGCTTTCAATTAAAAGATTTTTTAGGGACTTATCGAGCCAAATTGGCTTTTGTCAATGATGAGACAAAAAATTTATCCTTTGTAGATTTTTCTGCTGTCCCACTAATGGTTAGTGAATTGGTAGACACCATGGCCGTTTACCATCCCGAAATTTCTCCCGATGGAAAAAGAGTTGCCTTTTGCACTGGTTTAGAAGGAGTGTCTAGTGCCTCTAAGGTTTATGTTCGAAATTTAAGTCTTGTGGACCCTGCTATTGTAGAGCTTCCGGTTGAAAATGCCGCTATCCCTCGTTGGAGACTTTTAGAAAATGGAGATACAGCCATAGTCTATGTGAGTGATGCAGGCAACAATAAAGGAGAATCCGAATGGAAACAAAAAAGCACATGGCAGGTGGTATTTAAAAATGGAGCCTTTGAAAGCCCCACTCGACTCTATGAAGGTAGCTTTCATGGAGGCATCTCAGAAGATGCTCGTTTGGCAGTGAGTGGATCCTCATTATTACGAGCCAATGTAAACGGCGAAAATCAAATTTGGTACAATCAAGAGCAGGCTTGCAATGTATCTTTGGCCAAAGATTCTACAAAAAGGAGTCTATTCCTGGATTTTGCTTCTAAAACAGGAGAAGATTTTGTGGGCTCTAAATACGCTGTACACGAACGACTCTTTATTGCAGACAGTACCGGTCAATTGATTCAAAGTATTGCTGCTCCGTCAAATTATGCTTTTGACCATACAGAATGGACTAATAAAAAAGACTTTGCAGTCACTAGCCTTACCAATACAAAGGGAGCACACCCTATAATTTCTTTACTTTCTATCAAAGATTCTAGAATGATAGACCTAGTAGAAGGAGCAGAACTTTGGCATCCATCTTTTTGGGTTTATCCAGAAAACACACAGATGGAAAGTGAATTAGACGCAGATAGTGCGGGTGTTTATTTGTTACCCTCTTCGGATCTTGTGATGCTTACATTTCGATATAAAATGGAACTCTTCTGGCGTCATTACGATTCTGTGAAAACAGTGGTGGTTGGCTCTTCAAGACCAATGTCAGGAGTGGACCCCTTTGCTTTTGATTCGAGTAATTTTACTATCAACATGGCACATACACCTAACAACATTTACTTGAGTCGATACATCATTCAAAATTACTTGTTGAATCATGCCCATCAACTTAAAAATATTGTACTCTCCTTGGATATTGATTTTTGGAATAAAGAAGAAGCCCCGGAGTGGGATGCACATTATTGGCCTTTACCAGGTGTTCCTTACGATAAAAATCATAATTTTTGGAAAGATGGAGTGCCAGAAAAACTTTTAGAATTAGTAGAGTCTTCTTATGGAGGTAATGATGAAAATAGAAACACTTATGCTTATAATAGAGGTATTTTAAGAATGAATTCTGGTACTTGGGGAGAAATAGCACCAGTGGATGCAGACAGTAATTGGATCGATGTTTATTTTGAAAACTACCAAAAGAGCTTCCAGTGTCTAAAAGATATTATTAATATGGCAGCTAATTATAATATAAGAGTGATCGGGGTGATTTTCCCTCAAAATCCTCGTTATAAAGAAACGGGGTCATTGGGACGCTATGGGTTTCGTCGAAGTGTTGCCGCACCTTTGATAGAAGAAATACGAAATTTAGAAAACACACACTCTAATTTTTATTTTATGGATGAAAATAAAATGGGAGACCATGACTATGCAGATGATATGGCATCGGATGTGGATCATTTGAATTATTATGGAGCTCAACAAATGACAGAGCGAATCAATGCTTTGATTCAAAGTTTGCCATGAGCCTTCCTTTATGGATTGCTTTAGGAGCAGCCTTATTTTCGGTGTTTCCATTGACAGACACCGATATATGGTGGCATTTATCCTGTGCAAGAGAGGGAGTCTCGAGTCCTATTGATTTATTGATGTGGACTCCTTCTAAAATACCGTGGCTGAATATCCATGCTTATTTTCAAAACACAGTGTATTTTATTTTTAATAGAGGGGCAGCACCTTTTTTAGTGGCTTTTAAAGCCTTTTTATGGGGAATAGTCTTTTTTTTATTTTTATACCCCTTTCGCAAAGAAATTAAAAACGCTTCTCTTTTTCAAATTGCCTTGGCGTTTATTTTGCTTTTTATTTTCCGCTTTCATTTTGAAATTCGACCCGTGCTCTATAGCCTCCTCTATTTAGGTGTTTACTGGAACTTTTTACATTACTATAAAGAAAATCCTTTAAAATTAAAAGTAATGATCTTTTTTTTGTTGATTTTATGGATTCAGTTTATTTGGAATAAAACTCAGGGCTTGTTTTTATTAGGTCCATTGCTTTTTATGAGTTTTACTCCCTCTTTAAACAGGAAAAAGAAAGGAATATTGTATGTGTTTATTACACTGCTTTTTCTGACGCCTTTTTTACACCAAGAAACTTTTTCTCTGTTTTTTTACCCTTTTGCTTTGGTGGATAGGCTTTTGGGTTTTTCTTCAAGTGCATTTGTATTCTCAAAGATGATTGTGGAGAATCGTAGTCCCTTTTATTTATTATGGGAAGATTTTAATTTTTCAAGAGGGATTTTTACACTAATAGCTATAACTATTCTGAGTTTTTTATGTCTTCAACTTTTTAATCTATTCAAAAAAGAGAAGAAAAAGTCTTTAAATTTCCATAAGCTTTTAGCCTCCCCTTTTTCTCTTTGGTTTTTCTTTTGTTTTGTTTTATCTTGTTTAGCAGAGCGAAACATAGTGTTGTTTTTACCTATTTTGATCCCTTTGATTTTAAGGATCCATCTAAAAGAATATCCCTTTAGTCTTAAAATTAAAAAGATTTATGAAGCAAAAATTTTAGATAAATATCCAATCCCTCCTATAATTTTTTCGATGTTAATAGCCTTTTTAGTAGGATTTTGGATTCAAAGCTTGCAACACTATGATGTGTCCATGATTTCTAAAGAAAGAGTGCCTGTGAATGCGGTTCAATGGATGAAAGAAAACCCCCATTCTAAGAACTTATTGAACGATGACCGAGCGGGTGGTTATATTTCTTGGGCTTTAGAAAAAGAAAAAACTTTTATAGATGGTCGTTTTATACTAAAATCAGAAAGTTTTTTTCGGAGATATTTAGCCTACACTCAAAATCCAGAGCTTTTTGCTTTAGATGCTTCTGTGTTTTCTATAGATCGAGTCGTTTTACCTATACAATATGATACAAAATGGTCAACACTGATCCGTTATTTATTAAGTTCTCCTGATTGGACTTTGGTTTACAAAGATGATTTTTTTGTGATTTTTGACGATTTGAATATATAACACTGGGTTT
>Ga0209075_1001007_pt1 | contig 27025 bp, 21 predicted proteins | sample Stecom2011_FD_187523 | JGI IMG/M metagenome (GOLD analysis project Ga0209075, IMG submission 187523) | Agricultural soil microbial communities from Utah to study Nitrogen management - Steer compost 2011 (SPAdes) (version 2) | ecosystem: Environmental > Terrestrial > Soil > Agricultural land...
TGTTCGTAATTGAACATGTCTTCCAGCACTTTCTCGGAGCCAGGCGCGACCACCGCTCGCACCATGATCTCCGGATAGGTGCGCACCGGGCGGATAATCGTGCGCACGCCAAGCCCCCGGAACCGGGTCCGGTTATTGTCGCTGACGCACTCCACCGTGGCTCTCGCGGCCAGATTCGACTCCGATAGCCGGTGCGCAATATCAAATGTCAGACTGTCCGAGTAGGCGTCGGCCTCGTCGGCGGCCAGAACAATCACATGCCTTGTACTGCCTGCATGGACGGCCTTGAGCGCCTCGGGATCATTGCCCGCACCGTGGTAATGTACGATGCCGCAATCCCGGAGTTCAGCGGGCAGACCGCCGGGAAACTGCCGGGTAAGGATGATGATGGGAATGGTCTGGTAGCCTGGCACCGCCCGTACCTGGGTGGCAAAGCGCATGAAATACTGCTCGCCACCACTGCGGGGCGTATTGATGATCACGATGTGGTCTTTCATTTTGTATATCCAGCGGCCAGTGATGATTCGCTCACGGCGATAAAACCGGTACTCAATGTAATCGCTGACGATCAAGGTAAGGAGGGTGATACCGCCCATGAACATCAGCAGAACCGTGCTGATACGCCCTGCGGCGGTCACCGGTACGTAGTCACCGTAGCCAACGGTTACCAGCGTTGTCATCGTCAGCCAGACGGCGTTGGTAAAACTGAGCGGCTCGGTTACCCACAGAACAAGGATCTGAACACAAACCAGCCCGCCCAGGGCCATGAAAAGGCGCTTGATCCGGGCCCGGATCAACCCCCCGATGGGTAAATGGGGCTGATAGTGCTCGGGATTCAGCGGCCGGCGGTTAGGTAACATAAGTGGGTTGTCTGTTCAGTCCTGGTGGATTCGTTATACATTACCGGAAATATATCAGAGCGACAGGAATTTGCGTTATGTCTGAGCCTTGGAGTGGGTTGCCGGCAATACTGGCGGAGGAAATGGCAGCGGTATGGCCGGAGGTGTTTCCGGAGGGTGTCCCCGGCTGGCTTACCTCAGAAGCCGGCCTGACAGCGCAGGACATCGCGGAAGCTCTTGCGCGCAGCCCATTCCTGCGCCAGACCCTTGAGCGCTACCCCGACCAGGTCCGCGCGGCGCTGGCGGCCCGGCCACTGGGCCAGCCAACCACGGAAGCATGGATCGGACAACGCTGTCAGGAGTATCTGCAACAGGTTCAGTCCGAGCCAGAACTGCACACCGCCCTGCGCCATTACCGGCGCGAAGTTCAGTTCCGTATTATCTGGCGTGATCTCATGCGCTGGTCCGGCCTGGAGGAAACCATGCTGGCAACCAGTACCTTTGCCGATGTGTCGATTCAGGGCGCGCTGGACTGGCTTTATGCACAGGCCTGCGAAGAATTCGGTACCCCCATGGGGCGCGACCCCGTCACCGGCGCCCGGGCTCCCCAGCATCTGGTGGTCATGGGGATGGGTAAACTCGGCGGCCGGGAACTTAACGTATCGTCCGATATTGATCTGATTTTTGCCTTCCCCGCTCGCGGCGAAACCGAAGGCGGCCGCCGCGCCCTCGATAACCAGCAGTTCTTTATCCGCCTGGGCCAGCGCCTGATCCAGGCGCTGGATCAGTTGACCGCCGATGGCTTTGTGTTCCGGGTAGACATGCGGCTCAGACCCTACGGTCAGAGCGGCGCGTTATCGCTCAGTTTTGCCGCCCTGGAAACCTATTACCAGGACCAGGGCCGGGACTGGGAGCGCTACGCCATGGTGAAAGCGCGCATTGTGGCCGGGGATCAGCGGGCGGGGCAGGTCTTGATGGAGAGCCTTCGACCTTTTGTCTACCGCAAGTATATTGATTTCAGCGCCTTCGAATCCCTGCGCACGATGAAGGATATGATCAGCCGGGAAGTGCGCCGTAAAGGGCTGGAGAACAACATCAAGCTGGGCAGCGGCGGCATTCGCGAGATTGAGTTTGTGGTACAGGCGTTCCAGCTGATCCGCGGCGGTCGGGATCGGGAGCTCCAGCAACGGGAACTGCTGGCGGTACTCCGAGAGCTCGAAGAGCTTGAACTCCTGCCGGCCGAGGTTGTTGGTGAACTCCGTTCGGCCTACGTGTTTCTGCGCAACCTGGAGCACGCGCTGCAAGGCATGGAAGACAAGCAGACACAGATTCTGCCCGACGACACCCTCGCCCGGGCGAGGGTTGCCCGCATCATGGGGTATCCCGACTGGGCAGGCTGTGAGCAGGAACTGGCGCAGCACCGCGCCCGGGTAGCCCGGCACTTTGCCAATATCATCGCCAGCGACGATGACGAAAACGGGGCAGGGAGTGCTGTGAACGACGACTGCCACGAGCTGTGGCTGGCCGAAATGGACGACGAGGCTGCCATTGCCTGGCTGGCGGACAAAGGCTTTGAAAACCCGCAGGAAAGCTATCAGCGGCTGGCGGTCCTGAGAGACAGCCGAACGGTACAGACGCTGCAAACCCAGGGGCGCACGCGCCTTAACCAGTTTATGCCCCTGCTGCTGAACGCCTTGCTGGAGGTGGAGAACCCATCGCAAACACTGGAGCGCGTCTTGCAGCTGGTGGAAGCGATCCTGCGGCGCACGGCCTACATGGTGTTGCTCATGGAAAACCCCGGGGCACTGACCCAGCTGGTGCGCCTGTGCAGCGAGAGCCCGTGGATAGCACGCCTGCTGGCGGAAACACCGTTGCTGCTCGACGAGTTGCTCAATGCCGAGAGCCTGTACAAGCCCCCCGCGAAAGAAGCGCTCAAGGATGACCTGCGCCAGCAGATGCTGCGCATCCCCTACGAAGACCTCGAAGAACAGATGGAAGCGCTGAGGTATTTCAAGAAAGCCCATGTGCTGCGAGTGGCTGCGTCTGAGCTGAAGAGTACGCTGCCGTTAATGAAAGTCAGCGACTACCTGACGTGGATTGCCGAAGTGGTACTGGACCATGTGGTGGATGTGGCATTTTCCAATCTGGTGAGCCGCCACGGCTATCCCCGGCGCCCCGACGGGACAGCCTGCGATACGGATTTTGCCATTATTGGTTACGGCAAGCTCGGGGGCATCGAGCTGGGGTATACCTCAGATCTGGACCTGGTGTTTATCCATGAGGCCGATCCGCAACTGACCACGGATGGCGAAAAGCCGATCGACAACGCCGTGTTCTACACCCGGCTGGGCCAGCGCATCGTCCACATACTGAGCACCCAGACGCCCTCCGGCCAGCTGTACGACGTTGACATGCGATTACGGCCGTCGGGCAATTCGGGGTTGCTGGTCAGCACGATTCAGGCATTCGAAAAATACCAGAAAAACGATGCCTGGACCTGGGAGCATCAGGCCCTGGCCAGAGCCCGGGGCGTAGCGGGGTGCCCGGCTACCCTCCAGCGGTTTGAAAACCTCCGGAAGGAAGTCCTGTGTACACCGAGAGAGAAAACCGCCCTGCGCCAGGAGGTGCTTGAGATGCGGGAAAAAATGCGGACAAGCCTGGGTACTCCGGAGTCACTCCGGAGCGAGGTTTTCCACATCAAGCACGATGCCGGGGGTGTTGTTGATGTGGAGTTCCTGGTGCAATACCTGATGCTGGCGTGGAGTGCCGAACACCCGGAACTCACCCGCTGGAGTGATAATATCCGCCAGCTGGAAGAGCTTGGGCGGGTGGGCGTGCTGGCTGTGGCAGACACCGAAAAACTGAGAGACGTGTTTATCACCCTGCGCTCCACCATCCACCGCCGGGCGTTGCAGAACCTGAACAGCCAGGTTTCCGGCGAGTTGTTCCCGGCCGAGCGTGACTACATCCGGCGGATGTGGGAAAAAGTAATGCTTGATTAGCAAGCTAAGTTTATTTATGGACGGCTTTCCTGCTAGAATGCAGAATCCCCGAAAACCGCTTACTCAGGAGCACTGTAGAAATGTCGATGGCTGATCGCGATGGCCTTATCTGGTTAGATGGTGAAATGGTTCCCTGGCGCGAAGCCAAAACCCACGTCCTCACCCATACGTTGCACTACGGCCTGGGCTGTTTTGAAGGCGTGCGGGCGTACAACACCGCGAATGGCCCGGCAATTTTCCGTCTGAAAGAGCACACCGACCGTCTGTTCAACTCTGCCCACATCCTGAACATGAAAATGCCGTTCAGCAAAGAGCAGGTTAACGAAGCACAGCGGGCGGCGGTTCGTGAAAACAACCTGGACGAAGCCTATCTCCGCCCGATGGTGTTCCTGGGCTCTGAAGGCATGGGCCTGCGGGCAGACAATCTGCAGGTGCACATCATGGTGGCCGCGTGGAGCTGGCCGTCGTACATGTCTCCGGAAGCCAAAGAGCAGGGCATCAAAGTGCGCACCTCGTCCTACACGCGCCACCATGTGAACATCACCATGTGTAAGGCCAAGGCCAACGGCAACTACATCAACTCCATGCTGGCGCTGAACGAAGCCATCTCCGGCGGGGCAGAAGAAGCGCTGCTGCTGGACAACGAAGGCTACGTGGCCGAAGGTTCCGGTGAGAACATCTTTATCGTGCGCAACGGTGAGCTCCACACCCCCGAGCTGACCTCCTGCCTGGCGGGCATCACCCGTGACACCATCATTGAGTTTGCCAGAGATCTGGGCCTGGTGGTGAAAGAGCGCCGGATCACCCGCGACGAAGTCTACATCGCCGAAGAAGCCTTCTTTACCGGCACGGCCGCCGAAGTGCTGCCGATCCGTGAGCTGGATGGCCGTCAGATTGGCGAAGGCAAACGCGGGCCGATCACTGAAAAACTGCAGAGCATGTACTTTGAGGCTGTGAAAGGAAAACTGTCCCATCACGCCGAGTGGCTGACGCCCGTTAAGGGCTGACCCGACCGGGAACAGGCAGGATAGTGGCCGCCGGGGCTGACAGGTTTCGGCGGCTTTATTATTTGAAATTCATGAGCAGGCAGGACGAAACAATGGCAGACGTAATCAAGGTACCGGTTTCTTTTGGTGAAGTGCTGGACAAGATCACCATTCTGGAGATCAAATCCGAGCGCATCAAAGACGAGGCAAAGGTGAAGAACGTTCGTCTGGAGCTGGAAGAGCTCAGCAAAACCTGGGATGAGGCGGTTGGTGCCAAAGCGGCCGACATCGCCGAATTGAGAGCGCAGCTAAAATTGGTAAACGAGGAGCTGTGGGTGATCGAAGACGATATCCGGGATCAGGAAGCCTATCAGGATTTTGGCCCGCGGTTTATTGAGCTGGCCCGTGCGGTCTATGTCACCAACGACAAGCGGGCGGCTTTGAAGAAAGACATCAACCTGGCCCTGGGCTCACGGTTTGTGGAAGAAAAGTCTTATCAGGATTACACCGCGCGGAAGTAACTCTCGGGCGCCAGGGTTTTCCCAGGCTCTGGCGCTGAGTTTACGCGGAGTTCACTGAAAATATCAGTTGGTAAACCACAACGGCACCAAGCACAATCAGCAGGGTGCGTTTCTGGCGGGTGTAGTCCTCCTGCCTGCGATATTCCCTCCATTCGCGCTTTTTTCGCTTCAGATCGGAAACCAGACGGCGCAGCCAAACCGCAAACCTGAACCCCACAGAGTTTCTTTCAGCCTCGGGAAGGTATCGAATGCCCTCTGGCATGGTGTGCAGAAAGTGGGCGTACTCCATGCGGGTGGAGTGCCTGGCGAACAGCGTGGGCCTGGACAGTTTAAAATCGATAAAGTAGACCTGCCCCTCATGGATCAGAAAATTCTGGGCTTTAGGATCCCCACGGGTATAGCCGAGGGCGTGCAGCCGCTGTAATTCGTGAGCAACACATTCCGCATCACCGGCCGTGGCAGGCTGGCCGTCCTGGAACTGATACAGGAAAAAGCTCTCAGTCACCACGCCGCCTTCCCGCAGCTCCGCCGCCAGCACCGGCCTGGGGCAATGGAAGCCAAGCGCTTCAAGCCTGGTGTGGCTGTCGAACACTCGCAGGGCTTCGCCATCCCGAAAGCGTGTCATGGCACGTTCCCATCGGCGCTTGTTGCGTTTTCGGGGCTCTTTGAGAATCAGCCCGTCCACCGACGACGAGTTCACTCTCGCCACGTAGTTGTGGGGGTTGTTCTTGAGTTCATCGACAACTTCAAGGTTGCGGTCCAGGCAGTCGTCCACCAACGACATGGCAACTGATTTTGGCAACGCGCTTTTGACTCTGTAATTGCGGTAGAAGAAAAAGGTGGACATGAGGTTGCACCCATTAAATTGCAGGCTGGCTACAACAGTATGACAGCGTAGCGAAAAAGTTCAAAATGCGAACTTCTTCACAATTTTTGAAGGACGGGCCTCAACCCCGGCCCGCCGCGCGCACGCTCTGCCACTTGTCGAGCATGGCGCAGGCCTCGCTCACCGCAATCAGCTCCATTGCACCCTCAAACTCTGCTTTGGCACCCCAGCGAGCGTCATCCACGGTTTTTCCGGTGAATGCTCTGAGTGCCTCGGGGTATTTGTTTACACACCACGCCAGCGAGCTATAGGGTCCGGAACGGTGGGGGTTGCTCGCGGCAAACAAGCCAAGCACATCCGTGCCAACCGCACTGGCAATATGGGCCGGACCGGTGTCGGGGGCAACCACCAGGTCGGCATGCGTCATTAGCGCGGTGAGCTGTTTCAGCGTGTCTTTGCCACAGATGTTGTGGGCTTTGTGCGTCATTGCACGTTCAATGGCTGCACAGTAGTCAGTTTCGAAAGAAGCAGGGCTGCCAACCAGAATCACATTCATGCCATGGGCCTCGATGGCATGGTCTGCCAGCTTTGCGTATCGGTCGGCGGGCCAGTTTCGTAAAGTATGGCTGGCACAGGGGCTGATGATCAGGTTGCTTCGGTCACGTGCGAGGTGTGCCCGGGCAAACTCATGGTCCGATGCAGAAAGCGGAATATTCCAGAGGGGCGGTGCAGGCTTCAGCCCCAGTGGTTCCAGAAAGCTGGCTAGGCAGTCACGTACGTGTTGTCGGGCTGCAGGTTGTATACGTCGGTTGATGAACAGGCTGTGAAGGTCTTTGCTGCGAGCTTTGTCGTATCCCACTTTTACTTTTGCGGGGATACAGGCCGCGGCAAGGTTGGCCCGGAAGGCGACCTGCATGTGCAGGAGGGCATCAAACTTTCGCCCCTTCATTTGCCGGCGCAGCTCTGTGTAACCCCGGCGCCCGGCTTTTTTATCGAAGACGATGAACTCAACACCCGGCAGATCACCGATGAGCTTCGCCTCGATCTTGCCGATTACCCAGGTGATCCGGATGCCCGGGAGTTGTTCCTGAAGGCTCAGCACCACCGGGATAACATGGGTGACATCGCCAATAGCTGAAAGACGTAAAATGCAGACTGATTTGATCAAGGGTATCGCCACTGAAGTTAAACCGGTGAACCTGTATAGTGCCAACTGCGCTGAGGTTGGTAAACTTGCACCATTGTACCCAAGTGCCGCGACAAGGTCTCAGGCCTTGCCAGCGTTTAATTGTTCCGGAAAATTGGCAGGTATTTTTGGAATCGACTTCAGAAGTTCATCTCGCCGACGGGCGCCGGCACATGCTTGTTCCTGCAGCGTATCAGGCAGACCTGAGTGCCGACTGGTTTAACCCCGGCTGGTGGGGCATGAATGCCGAACCTGTTACCGCGGGCGGCCGGGGTAGTGCCTGGTTTGTGCGCTCGCCTCTGGGGGGAGCCGTGCTCCGGCAATACCGGCGTGGTGGTCTTGTCGCCAGATTATCGCAGAGCAGCTATTTCTTTACAGGCTATGAAAACTCCCGCTCGTTCGCAGAGTTTCGTCTGTTGCAGGCTCTTCGGGCCAGAGGACTTCCGGTGCCAGAGCCACTGGCAGCCCTGGTGGAGCGGAAAAGCCTGGTGAGCTACCAGGCCTGGATTCTCCTGCGCCGGTTAGTGGGTACACAACCACTGCCTGAGGCTTCCAATGTTGCGGACCCTGAACTCTGGGGGCGGGTTGGCGGGATTATCCGGCGGTTCCACGATGCCGGGCTGAACCATGTCGATCTGAATTGCGACAATATTCTGGTGGCGTCTGATGAAATCTACCTGATCGATTTCGACAGGTGTGAGCTGAGGGCAAACGCGCCTGCCGCCGCCAGCTGGAAGATTGCCAACCTTAACCGGCTGAGGCGCTCGGTTGAAAAGCGCTGCCAGTCGCTGGACAGTAGAGCCCGTGAGCGTGTCTGGCGTGCGTTGCAAGACGGCTACCAGCGCTAGTTGCCCGCTTTCTTTCGCTGCTTGCGGGCGTGGCGCTTAAGCCAATAGCGGAGGCTGGAGCGGACGATGCGGTGCTGCACCGTTGAGAATGCAGCTTCCCGGAGATAATGCTGCATGAAAGACTGAAATTGCTGTGCCGACAGGCCGCCTTCGATGCTCAGCCTTGCCAGCTCTTTTCCGACATTGACCAGCATGAGGGGTGTGAAGCCATTGAATACCCGGGCCCGGCCCAGGTCAATGAAACCCAGCTCACCTGTTGTCTGGTCAAGTCTGATAAAGTTTTCCTGCTGAGGATCAAGGGTTACCACCATACGCTTGTGAAACGCTGACAGGAGCTGCGCCAGGCGCTGCATGTCTTCTGTCGGGGCCCATTGCACCGGAGCCCCCGCCAACAGGGTTCTCAGGTGAAGAACGCTTGTGGTTCCGGGCTGGTGAACAACGCTCACAAACCCCAGAGACCTAGGAACAGGGAGGCCCGACAGCCTGGCCAGTGCGGTATGTTCGCGATGCCAGACTTTGCGATAGTCTTTGCGGCCAGGAAAGTGTGAGTACCTCTTGAGTACGTAACCATTGGACGTCAGGAAGACTTCTCTGAGCGTGTTATGGATCCAGCGCTCTTTTACTCGCACGGCCGCACTCAGGGGAGCCTGTTCGCTGATGACCTTGTGGCGATCCAGGAAGGCAACTTCATCCGGATGCCAGCCGGGCGGGCTGTATTTGGCTCTTGTCATGCTATTCTAGGCTCTTTATTCCAGCAGCGCTGAGGTGCTGCTTAACCGTTAATTATGTTGAGTTTAATGGAACCCAAAGCGCTAATCATCACCGATCGCTCGGATCTTGCCGAAACCCGGCTGATTATTGGAATGGCCAAAGCGGGCCTGTCTCTGACGCTCATCGCCAACGAAACCGGGAGGAATTACGGCGATTTTGTCGCAGAAGGGGTGGATGTAAGGCCCCTGAAACTGGAGGGCCGGTTTGATGCCGCCGGCACGGCCGCCATTCGCGAGGTGCTGGACTCCGCGAACTTCACGGTAATTTACGCCTTCAACCCCAGAGCCCTTGCATGCGCTTTGCGGGCGAGCCGTGGCCGAAAGGTGAAGATAATCGCCTACCGGGGTGTGATCGGAAACATCGGGATCTGGAAGCCGGAGTCGTGGAATACCTTCCTGCATCCCAGGCTGGATCGAATTGTCTGTGTGTCTCAGGCGGTTCAGCGTTACATCGAATCCGTCAGCAGGTGGCCGCTTACCCGGGCAACCGGCAAGGCGGTGACCATCTATAAAGGGCATGACCTGTCCTGGTATGACGTCCCTCCGGCAGATCTGACCACGTTTGGTTTTCCTGAGGGGGCGTTTGTGGTCAGTTGCATTGGCAGAGACCGGCCAGGCAAAGGCTTTTCTACCCTGATCAGCGCCATGGAGTTTGTTCCTGATGAGTGCCCCCTTTATTTGCTTCTGGTGGGTGATCTGGAAAAGAACGAAGCTCTGGTGCGTCAGGTAAAAGCGAGCCGCCACAGCGACAGAATCCGCTTTGCAGGCTACCGCAACGATGCGCCTCAGGTTGCCGGAGCCAGTGACGCGCTGGTGCTCCCGTCAGAAAGTGAAGGGCTGCCCAGAGTGGTGATCGAAGCGATGGCCTACCGCAGGCCGGTGGTGGTGACCGAAGCGGGTGGCATGCCAGAACTGGTAACGGATGGTGTCGAAGGGTATGTCGTGCCTGTGCGGGACCCCAAAGCGCTGGCGGAAGCCCTGATCCGGCTGGCGGATAACCGGGTGGCGGCGACGGCGATGGGAGACCGGGGCCGCAGGCGCATCGAAACCGATTTTTCTATCCAGGTAACGGTAAACAGGACCATTGGCCTGATCCGGCAACTCACCAGCGAGCTTGGGGAATGAGACGTTATCTTTTCTTTGTAAACCAGTCGTACTCCTACTCAATACTTCGGCCGCTTCAGGATGAGATTCGAAAGCGTGGCGATCAGGCCGCCTGGTTTATTGCGGGATGCAGCGCCAGCCCGCTACTGCCCACTGAGCAGCGCCTGACCTCGGTTGCCGAGGTTAAGAAATTTCAGCCAGACGCGGTTTTTGCCCCGGGTGACTGGGTGCCGCCGTCGTTTCCCGGGCTCAAGGTCAAAGTCTTCCACGGCTTTCCGATTAACAAGCGGGGCATGGACCCGGCACGGCAATCTCACTACCGGATCCGGGGGTGGTTTGATCTGTACTGCACCATGGCGGATGTTGATACGGAGCAGTTTGGCCTGAAAGCAAAGGCGCATCCGCACTTTGTGGTTCGGAAAACCGGTTGGCCGAAACTCGACAGCATCATCAGGCCGGCGACGGTGTTCTCCAAAGAGGCGTTATTTAATGATACCGGGTTGCCGGTTGTTTTTTACGCGTCGACGTTCACCCGTAGCGTTTCCTCTGCGCCTCACCTTGTTGACACGCTCAGACGGCTGCGGGATTCCGGTCACTGGAATCTGATCATCACACTGCACCCGAAAATGCCCGAGGACATTACAGCGCAATATCGGGCGCTGGCCGGAGACCGCTGCCGGTTTCTGGAGAGTACCGAGGATTTTGTGCCTTATATGCGGGCGGTTGATGTCATGCTGTGTGATACCTCGTCCATCATGTACGAGTTTATGGCGCTGGATACGCCTGTGGTCACCTTCCGGACGAAGACGCCAGGGTCTCATGTGATCGATGTTGAAAAGCCCGAAGATGTTGAGCCTGCGCTGACCCGGGCTTTACAGCGCCCGCCCGCGCTCCTCGAGAGTATCAGGGAGTACTTTTCCGGCCTTCATTATTACCGGGACGGCCTCTCATCGGCCCGGGTGCTGGATGCGGTGGAGGGCCTGATGGATAATCCGCCAGAGCGGGCGAAAAAACCCTTCAACCCCCTGCGCCGTATCAAGCTGTGGCAGAAATTTCGGTCAGAACTGAAGAAACAGTCGGCACTTGACGGGCAGCGAGACTAGACAGGGCCTGCCCGTTCAGGAGTGAGCCGGAAACTGGCGTGATTTTTAGTTCTCTGGTTTGCGGACCCGCGACCGTAACCTTCGGGCCAGCCGCTTTCGGCCAGCGTTTTTCCAGTGAGCCCGAACTGCAACAAGGTAACGCAGCTGCTCCTTCGGGTCTGAAAGCGATGGGTGCTCGGTGGCCCAGGGTATCGCGTTGAGGACTTTCAGGAAATCGTCCCGGTAAGGGTGAAAACAGTAGCGCAGCCATGGCTTTTTCTTGCCCGTAAAGTGAATGATCGCGGGCCAGGCAGCCGCTTCTTCCAGCTCTGCTTTGGTATAGCCGCTGCCTTCGCTGTACTTTCGTAAAATTTTATAAAGGTTGGCCTGTGAGTTCCAGCGCGGGTGCAGGCGTTTCCATTTGCCCATAAAAACGGCATTAAGGCTGCATTGATCAACGTACTGGAGTTTGTGGGCGTTCTCGGCAGCATACTCGGCAACTTGCCAGTGAATGCCCTCGTCTCGCCACTGCTTGAGGTCCATCAGCAAAACGCCGGAATTGAAATAGTCGTGCCGGGGGATTCCGATGGTCGTGCATGCGGATCGCGACAGATCCTCCACGGCGGCAACGGCGAAGCCTTCCAGATCGGTATCCCAGAGTGAGCAAATGTCATCGCCAACAAAAAGGTCTGAGTCCAGGTATATTATTTTCTCAAGTGCTTCTGGCAGGTATTCGCCCAGCAGTATCCGCTGATACACCGCCTGGCCAAACCTGTGGACTGGTAAGCCCTCAAAGGTTTTGTTGGTGGCCTGGATAATCGTCAGGCCAGATTGGTACCGTGATATTTCTTCCTGCATTAAATTCTGGGTGGCCGGGGTTATGTTGTTGGCGATCAGATAGAACGCCAGACGACGAGGCTGTGCTGTGCTCTTAAGGATGGAGAGCATGACCGCGGTTGCATAAGCTGCGTAGTTCTCATCGCAGCAAAGAGCAATATGGACTTGGTTTTCGGTGTTCATGGCTTCCTTCGCAGAAAAAAGGGTGTGTAGCGGGCCTGTGCTATGGGGGCCGATGAAAAGGTCAATGAAATAAGGCCGGCACACACGATAGTGAACGCATATTTCCCGGTAGAGAAAAGCATATAGGATTCGAAGCTGTTGACGATTATCCAATAGATAAAGAACGAGATCCCGAACAGGAACGTGCTTAAGGGCAGGACCTTAGCCTTGTAGGCTTTTATAAGGTGCAGTATCAGCCAGCCCAGAAGCGCAAGGTAGAGAGCCAGCCCGAATATTCCGTATTGTGCAGTGATGTCCAGGTAGGTGTTATGCAAGTGCCCGAACTGAGACTTCATTGCCGGAGGCAGGGCGTCAGACTCCTGCATTATGAGTTTGCTGCCATCGGGGCCCCAGCCAAACCAGGGCTTCTGGGCGATAAAAGGCAGCGCGAAGTACCATGACCGTAGACGGATGCCGGTGCTGTCCAGAGGCATGCTTTCGACCTTTCCCTGCAAAGCAAGCAGGAAGGAGCCGCTTTCCTTATCGATTCGGTGGCTGAGATTGGAATTTACTGCGACCAGTACGGTGCCGACAATAATGGCAGTCATCAGGGGGATAACCAGCCACGATGATGCTGAGGCGTTCTTGTTCTTCCGGGAGAGCCAGAGATACAGCACAACAACGGAGGCGGAGGCAACGGCAACACCGAGCCAGACGCCGCGTGTTTGTGTCGCATACAGCAAAGCGATGGCCGCCAGGGTCGTACAGGAGGCGACACCCGCCAGCGTTTTGCGACCGGCGCTGGCTGTAGAGCTGTGAATGAATAAAGCGAGACTGCCAAGAAGCAGTATGCCGGACAGCATGGCTGCATGCTGGGCATTCATTGTGCCGATGTCGATGCGCTGGTTATCGAGGGCGAGCCGGAGCTCCTGGATACCGAGCCCGGTGGTCCAGGGCATCAGGAAAAAGCCGATGGCGGCCGCTGCCCAAAGCACTGGTGTACCCAGGGGTTTCCGGCCAAGCCAGAGTGCAAACACCAGGAACAGAAACCACTTGGCCAAAACATCGACCCGGGGAGAAGACTCAGGTTCAAAGCCATATTCCCTCGCACCAAAAGAGGCTGCCCATCCGGTGGTCTGTACGAGAATGCTGACACCCAGCAACACGAAAGGCGTGAACAGAGCCGGGTTACGCACACCGAGTGCCAAACCGATGATGGTCGCAATCAGGAGGCCGGCCTCAGCAAGTTTTCCGACATCCGGAAACGCAAGTTCAGAGAATGCATAAATAATGCAGCACGCAAGTGCAAACCACATGAGTGGTTTGCAGAAGTCATTTGCGCGAGAGTTTAAGGCTGAGGGAGTGTGTCCGGGCATTGATGCCGATGCTCTTTAGTTGCTATGGGTGTGCTGAGTACGGGTAAGGGTCCATAACCCGGCATACTTGTTAAAGGAGCCCTGCGCGTAGGTTACCGCCACCAGAAAACCGACTGAACCGTCCAGAAAACCGCCGCGGATAACGTACACCTGTACAAACGTCAGCAGGCCCCGAAAGGCAGGGTACAGAAGCGTTCGTGTTTTCTTGCCCCGGCGGAACTTTTCCCGGGAGCCAAGCCAGGCGTATGTTGCACTTTTTTCCAGTGCATGGCCGAAGTTCCGGTGGGTATAGTGGGTTAGCCTGCCCCTGAGGGTTCGCGTTGTCCGACCGTCGGGTATCAGGATCTTTTCATGAACCAGAGCGTCCGAGAAGCGGACACCGGCGCGGCGGAACAGCCGCAGAGGGGCCCGGCCACTGCGGCCAAAATCCAGCCTGGTGCCATACAGCGTCACGGCCCAGGGCAGTTTGTAGGCATCGGCATCGGGCTCTGCCAGGGTATGGTTTATTTCGCGAGCCAGTTGGGGGGTAATCCGCTCATCCGCATCAATAGACAGCACCCAGTCGCCGGTGGCCTTTTCCAGGGCCCGTTGTTTCTGTACGCCAAACCCGGGCCAGTCGGTAACTTCCACAATGTCTGCATATTGCCGGGCAATCTCCACCGTGCGGTCGGTGCTGCCACTGTCCAGGACGATGATTTCATCGGCCACCTGCCGGGCTGACTGCAGGCAGTCTGCGATGTGGTCTTCCTCGTTCTTGGTGATGATGGTGGCGGATACTTTTACGCGACGATGGCGGGTGTAAGAGGCGCTTAATTCGTTAAACAGCGCGGCGGCCACGGCGGCAATGCTCACCAGATAAAAGGTCAGGAACAGGCTCCGGTCGAAGGTGGTTTCGGTCAGGCCAAAAATCAGGTAACCGGCCGGGATCATCGCGCCCGCGATACCCAGGCTGCGTATGGCCGGTGAGTTCCTTTTGCTGCCCTGGCGGATAAGCGCTGCAAAGGGGATTATGATGAGCAAGGCCCAGCTCAGCACACCGAGCAGGCCTTTGTTGGCCGCGGCATGGATGGCATCGCTGTGGGCGTGATCTGCACAGCACTCACGAAAAGCCGGGGACGTGTTGGTGAGTGCCGCCCGATGATAGCCGGCAAGCCCGGCGCCCAGAACCGGTTGTTCTCTGAACAGCCCGTACGCTGTGTCCCAGGCTTCAAGGCGCAGTTCGATACTGTTATCGGACTTGCCCAGCAGCAACCCGTCTACCGTGTTGGTGAACCGGTCGCTGGTAGCGATCGCCACTACCCCCAGCATGATGAGAATGGCAAAGGCGGGGAGCCGTGCGGGTTTTGGTGCCAGCATCACTGCCAGCAACAGCAGCACGGGCAGAGCCAGAAGGTTGCTGCGTGTCTGGCTGAGCAAGGCAACCGCGAGAGCACTGGCGGCAAGCAGGATAAGGATCGTGGCGGGCAGATAGCGTTTTTCGCTCAGAAAAAAGAGGGCAGACGCTATGCCAAGCAAGGCACACAGCAAGGCCAGGTTGCCAAACTGTATGGGATTGATCCCGGCTCCAAAGCGTTGCAGGAGGAACGTATCCGGCGCAAGCGGGCTGGTGAGCAGGTAACAGGCGAAAAGGGCAACGATCACCGCACAACAGACCCCGAAGATGGTGAATACGTGCCTGGCCCGAAGATCGGAGGCGGTCAGGGCGATGACCAGGGGCCAGAAAAGCAGGAACCGGGCATGGGTGCCCAGGGTTTTGCCGCCCTCATAGGAAAATCCTTCGATTGCCCAGCTTATTGCGCTGGTCAGTACAAAGAACCAGAACGCAAAATGAATCAGCCGGAGTTCTTTGGGGGTATCCCAGCCCTGGTCTGCCAGCGCTTTTGTTTTGATCAGGTAGCCGCCAAGAACAGCCAGTAACGCCGTGGTCGCAGCCAGCAGGCCGGACGAGGCAAGAGCGCCTGCCAACCCAAGGCACAGAAGGGCCAGAGTAGTCGTTTGACGATTGATCATGCTTAGCAGGTCCGGTCCGGGTAGTAGGGATTGATTTCTCCGGGCGGCCGGTGCCGCAGCCGCTTGTACTCCCACTGATACTGAGCAGGTGCCATACGTACAACTTTCTCTACTGACCGGTTGAGGGCGGTGGCTGCAACCACCGGGTTGGCATCGTCATTGCCGGGTACGGCCTCTTCGACAACAATCCGGAAGCCCTGTCCGCCCGGCAGGCGCTCCGCAAAGGTGACCAGCACATTGGCGCCGGTTTTCTGCATGAGCTTGTTCACCAGGGTCATGGTACGGACTTCCATCCCGAAGAAGGGTGCGTAAGCGTTGGTTTTACCTCGTGGCGACTGGTCCGGCAGGATACCCGCCACACCGCCTTCCCTGAGGATGTTCATCAATCGCAGCAGGCCTTTTCGGTCACCGCGCACCAGTTCCGAGCCGAGGCGGCCGCGCACGCGGATCATGTAGTCCTCAAATTCCTTGATATGGGGCGGGCTGTAGAGCGCGGCCATTTTATAGCGGGATGAGAAAAACAGGCCGGTCAGCTCCCAGTTGCCCAGGTGTGGCGCCAGCAGTATCAGGCCTTTGCCCGTGGCCAGAGCCTGTTCGACCAGTTCCAGCCCCCGGGTTTCACGGATAAGCCCGAAGCACTTGTCCACCGGCCACTCCCACATCAGGGGGATTTCCATCGCGGTCATGCCGGTATGAGCCATGGACGCTCTGGAGAGCGTGCGTTGTTCCGCGGCAGAAAGCTCGGGCAGGCAGATTCGCAAATTGACGTCGGTGGTCTTCCGGGACCGGCCATTCAGGTGCCAGGAAAGCAGTCCGGCCCACCGGCCTATCCACTGGGCCATCTTTAAAGGCATGGCTCCGGCAATGCGCAGCAACCCCGCAATCAGAAAATACTTGAACCTGCTCATGACCGGCCGTAAACGTCCTCGTAGCGTACAATGTCATCCTCGCCCAGGTAGGAGCCGGATTGTACCTCAATAAGTTCCAGATCAATCACGCCGGGGTTTTCCAGGGAGTGAATCTGGCCAACCGGAATGTAGGTGGACTGGTTCTCGGTCACCAGATAGGTTTTCTCGCCGTTGGTCACCTTCGCGGTGCCGCTGACGACAATCCAGTGCTCGGCACGGTGGTGATGCATCTGTACCGACAGTTTGGCACCGGGTTTCACGGTAATCCGCTTGACCTGATAGCGGCTGCCGTTATCGATGGAATCGTACACGCCCCAGGGGCGGTACACTTCCCGGTGGTTCATGTGTTCGTGCCGGCCATCGTCCTTGATGGTTTCCACCACCTTTTTGACGTCCTGAACCTGGTCTTTGTGGGCCACCAGCAGGGCGTCTTTGGTCTCAATGATCACCAGGTCTTTCACGCCCACCGTTGCAACCAGGCGGTTGTCTGCCCGTACCAGCGTGCTCTCGGTATTGTGGGCAATCACGTCGCCGGAGAAACAGTTACCGCTGGCGTCTTTCTCGCTCACTTCCCACAACGCAGACCAGGAGCCGATATCGCTCCAGCCCGCATCCAGCGCCACTACCGCTGCGTTGTCGGTTTTCTCCATCACGGCATAATCGATGGAGTCTTCCGGGCATTCGGCAAACACGCTTTCACTGACCCGGATAAAGTGCAGGTCTTCGCTGGTGTTGTCCAGGGCGGCCTGGCACACCGCGAGGATGTCCGGACGGTGTTTCTGCAGGGCCTGAAGGTAAGCACGGGCGCCAAACATGAACATGCCGCTGTTCCAGAGGTAATCACCGGACGCCAAGTAGGTTTCTGCCGTTTGCTGGTCGGGCTTTTCCACAAACCGGCTCACGCTGAAGCTGTTTTCGCCAAGTTCTGGCCCCTGCTGTATATAGCCGTAACCGGTTTCGGCATGGCCGGGCACAATGCCAAAGGTCACCAGTTTGCCCTGTCGGGCCAGCGGGGTGGCGGTCTGGATACCTTTCTGGAATGCGGCGATGTCTTTGATCAGGTGATCGGCTGCCAGCACAAGCATCAGCGGGTCCTGGCTCTGATCGACATCCTTCACCAGCTGCAGGGCGGCCAGGGCAATGGCGGGCGCGGTGTTGCGGCCGCAGGGCTCCAGGATGATGCGCGCATCCCGGTAGCCAGACACGCGCATCTGCTCGGCCGCCAGAAAACGATGGTCTTCGTTACAGATCAGGAGCGGGTCGGCCGCTTCCATGCCATCCAGCCGGGCCACCGTGAGTTGCAGCATAGACAGGCGGCTGTCTGTCAGTTTCAGGAACTGCTTCGGGTTCAGTTGCCTGGACAGCGGCCAAAGGCGGGAGCCGGTGCCTCCGGCCATGATGACGGGGTGAATCATGTGCGCACTCCGGTTTGTGAAAGGTGCGGGTTATGCCAATAAAAGTGATCGATATCTTACCATGGGCCGGCCAGGGTTTTATCTTAAGCGCTGGAAATCTTCCCAGGAAAAACCCTGACTATCCTGTTCCCAGGCCAGTCTGGTATGGAACCGGCTAATTTTTCTGGCGATGTAGCGATCGCTCCAGCCAGGGACCGGCGCCAGCGCCTGGGGAATGGCCGGTGCACCCAGTCCGTCCACCAGCAACAGTTCCGGTTGCCCTGACCGGTCTGTGAGCACCAGATTATGGGGCAGCAGATTGCGGGTAAGAATCCGGGTCTGCATCAGCCAGGTTTCAAACCGCCGGATCGCGCCCTGCAGTTCCGGTGTTAACGTTCGGTTGCGGATGAGTGACTCCAGTGTCGGGGCCACGGAGCCGTCCGCGCAGCGAATCAGCTCGCTCTCGTTAGCCGGGCCCAGTGTGGTGTTAACGCGGCCGTAAAACCGGGGCAGGTGAGACCACAGGAGCCGTTCGTTGCCTGTGCTCAGCAACTGGCGGACAGCCGGTTGCGAATGGGCTTTCAGTTCCTGGGTGTTGTCGTTCAGGCGGGCGCTGCCGAGCAACCGTTTTAATGGCGTTTGCCGGCGGTAGCGGGCCTCGATGTTCTCCGGCCGGATCACTTTCAGGCAGCGGTCAGGGTCGTCCGGGTGCCGGAAGCAGCAGCGGTTGCCACCCTGAGCAAACGGCTTGCAGTTGTTGAGGTTAAGTAAGGCCATACGCATGCAACTTTGCTGACTCGGTGTGGGTATCAGTCCTGATAGGCGGCCACCACAGCGCGGGCCATGGCGTGGGCGGTCAGGTGTGTGCTGGCATAGCGGAAAAGCGCTTGCTGGCTCTGTCTCAGGCCATCGATATCCCCGATAGCTCCGGCTATGAGTTCCGAGATCGCATCGGTACTGGTGTCGGGCGCAAGAGCCGATGCCGGGAGCAGTTCCCGGCAGCCGGACACCGGGGTTGAGATCACCGGGCAGCCAGCCAGAAGCGCTTCCACCAGAATGTAGGGGAAGCCCTCGCGCTCAGAACTGATGACCAGCAGGTCGGCGTTGCGAAGAATGCGCCCGACCTCTGGATGGAAGCCCGCGAGTGTGACACAGCGGGTGAGATCGAGGGCGTTTACCAGTTCGTCCAGCTGGCCTTTGAGTGTGCCATCGCCAAAGATCGTCAGATGAGCCCCGGGACTATGCTTGCAGGCTTCGCCCCAGGCTTCGGTGAGTTTGTCAAAACCCTTGACCGGCTCAAGCCGCCCGGCCGCCACAACCTTCACCGAGCCTTTCAGCGGAAACCTTGCCGGGCTCTGCTCCGGGGGCCTTGTGCCATTGTAGACCAGGTACTTTCCGGGGTGCTGTACCTGATCGTAGATTGTCTGGCTCACCGCAATGAGTTTGTCGAGTGCCGCAAACGGGCGGGTACTGGATTTGGTGCCGTGAAGGGTGCCCACGGTCTGCCAGTCAGATTGTTGGGTGACGGCGGCCAGGGTGGCGGCCTTGTTGCCATGAGCGTGAACAATGTCAGGGCCGATCTGCTGCAGGGTGCGCCGGACTTTCCAGCGAAGCCACGGGTTTCTCCGTCCCAGCGCCATCGGGCAGGGATGAAAACACACCGGTGCAGGGAACTTGTCCTGATAATTGCGGTGGGCCAGAACATGGACTCTGTGCCCCAGCCCGGTCAGTTCCTGCGCCAGCTCGGCGCAGTGTTTTTCCATACCGCCCCAGCCGCGCCCCGGGGTGGCCAGCAGCAGAACAATGTTCATTGCCGGCGCTCCTGCAGGGCCTGCCCATAAACCTCCAGGGTGGATGCGGTCTGTGCCTGCAACAGAAACCGCTCCGGCAGCACAATCTCCGGCCGTGGCTGACTCAGCAACCCGAGCACCACAGTGGCAAAGGCTCCGGTATCATCCGGCGTTACCAGCCCCTCCCGGAAGCAGGCCTGCAACGTTTCGGCCGCGCCGCCCCGGTTATAGCCGGCCACCGGCGCGCCGGAAGCCAGGGCTTCGGTCACCGTGCGGCCGAAGGGCTCCGGCTTCGTTGACATATGGCAGACCACGTCAGCCAGCAGGTAGAGGTTGGCCATGTCGTTACGCTGCCCCAGAAAGGTGATCCTGTCCGTAAGGCCCAGCCGGTGGCGCTCTTTTTCCAGTTCCTGCAGAAAGCGCTCTTTACCCGGCTCTGCACCGCCCACGATGATGCCGTGGCAGTCCGGGCGCTGGCGGGTAATGCGGGCCATGGCTTCCAGAAAGTCGAGCTGACCTTTCCAGCGTGAAATCCGCCCCGGCATCATGATGATCTTCTTCCCCCTGAGCTGGGGGTAGCGGGCCAGCAGTGCCTCGTGCCACTGGGTGTTCAGGCTGCGGCTGCGAAACGTGTTGATGTCCACGCCCCGCTGAATCACGGTCAGTTTGTGTTCAGGTACTTCAAAGTGCTCCAGCACATACTCCCGTACGCAATTGGATACCGCGATCACCTGGTCGGCCCGGGCCATGATGGCGCTGTACGGGTTTACGGAATACATGCCGTGGAAGGTGGAGACAATGGCGGGCCGGTTATGCACGGGCAGGGTTTTCAGGGCCAGGTGAATAATCCATGCCGGCATCCGGGACCGGACATGCACGATATCCGGTTTCAGTTCCTGCAGCAGGGTACGCATGGGCAGGATCTGCCCGAACGAGGCGGGGTTTTTCCGGTGAATGGGCATGTGGATGTGGGTGGAGCCCTGCCCGCGTACCTGCTCTGCCATGGGGCCGCCGTTGGAGACCACGTAGGATTGGTGTCCCTGTTTGATCAGTTCAGCCGCAAACTCCACGGTTCCCCGTTCTACGCCCCCGCTGTAAAGCGCGGGCAAAGCCTGCAGGATTTTCATGGTCGATGCTCCTTATCGAGAGGTCTGGCAAGCTGCGCTGGAAACCGTTCCAGTAACCAGCGCGCGGCCCGGTCCGCTTCCCAGAGCGGTTCCCGTGCCGGCTCCGAAGCGCCCATAATGCCGGCCTGATCGCGCCAGTGCCCCACCAGGCCGCGGTTTGCGAGCCGGGTGATGCCGCCGGCCACCCGGCTGCCCGCCCGGGCCGGCAGGCTGAAAACACCGGTAGGCACACCGGAGGTGACGGCTTCCGCCACCATGCTGGCGCTGTCGGGGGTTACCCACACCACCCGGGCGGCGGCCAGTTGCAGGCTGAGCCAGCGGCTGTGGGTTTGCGAATGCTGAACAACCCGGACGTTTGCACTGGCGAGCCCGGCGAGCCGGGCAGAGAGCTGCGGCGGTGTGCGCCGGGAATCGCTGATGGTCCAGGCCCACTGCGGGTAGCGGGCGATCAGGCTGGTAAGCTGGCTGAATATGGCGTTGTTGTCCCAGTCAAAATGGCGGGACGGCCCTCCAACCAGAACCAGTGCCTGCCGTTGTGCGGTGACTCTGGCCACCGGGACCACGGTGTTCAGGGTGCCTTCGGTGACCAGTACCCGATGTGACGGTTTTATCAGGTCGTGAGCCGGGATGATAGCGGCGTCTACCCAGGCAAGCGGAAAAGCAGGCTTCATTAATACCACGGTTCTGGCCCCGGGCGTTTTACGCAGGGCCAGTAACAGCCGGTGGGTGCCAGACCCGGCGGCAATGATCAGGTCCGGTGCCGGTAACTCTGCCGGCAGAGCCGGCGCGCGACCCAGAATCGCCCGCCACACCGGCAGGGGGTGCCCGGCGGCGTCAATCCAGAACAACCGGGCACCGGTATGGGCATGCAATCGCGCCGCGAGCCCTTCCAGCTGGTTACGGTGGCCCGGTTTGTTGTCGGTGATCAGCCACAGGGACGGGGTTGCGTGTTGCTCGGTCAAGCGTGTCTCATCGTTTGTTTTTGCGCCCGTAAAAACCCGGGTCGTCTTTATCCGGCCGGGTTTTGAAGCGCCGGTGCATCCACAGGTACTGATCCGGCGCCTTGCGGATCTCTCCTTCGATAATGGCGTTCACCCGTGTGGCATCTGCGAGATCATCACCGGTGGGGAAGTCCTCCAGTGCCGGCTGAAAGTAAATGTCGTAGCCGGGTTTGCCGTCTCGGCGGAAGTGGCTGAACGGCACCACCTTGCACTGGCTCCGCTCGACAATCCGGGGCGTGGCGGTAATGCTCCCGGCAGGAATGCCGAAGAACGGAGCGAAGACAATATCCTTGCGCCCGTAATCCTGATCGGTTGCGTACCACACCGTGTGGTTCTGCTTAAGGCACTTGAAAAGCCCCCGCAGGTCCCGGGCCCCGAGAACGGTTCCATAACGACGGCCGCGCGCTCTGGTCATGACCGCATTCATCAGCGGGTTGTTGTGATCCCGCTGCATCACGTCTGCCTTGATGTACTGGGTAATCAGGCTGCCGCCCAGGTCGAGCGTGCTGTAATGGCCGCCGAGCAGCAGCACGCCCTTGCCATGTTCCAAGGCCTTTTCCAGATGCTCCAGCCCGTGTACGCGGGTCATGCCGGTGAGCCTGGCCGGGTTCCGGAACCAGGCAATGCCCAGTTCCATCACGCCAATGCCGTTGGCAATAAAGGCGTTGCGCACCAGCGCCTGCCGTTGTCGCTCGTCAAGCTCAGGAAAGCACAGGCGGAGGTTGGTCTCGGTAATGTGCCGGCGGCTTTTCGCCAGTTTCCAGGCCGCCAGGCCAATCATCTTGCCAATCCACCATTGCAGGCGGATGGGTAACTGGGCGGCCAGCCACATGATGGCGATACCCAGCCACGTTGGCCACCAGCGGGGATGACGGTACGCTGAATAGTCTGTGTTTCGGGGAAGTCTTCGATACTTCTTGCTCAAAATCGTGAATCCTGCATCGACAAATGTAACAGCCGGGGGCAAGATGCCCTTCCAAAGCCAGAATTGCCCTATGATAACGCACTGTTTTGTCGGGAGTCCTGCGTGTTCCAGTTTATCTATTCCCTGCTGATCCGGATTGTCCTGCCGTTTGTTCTGCTCCGGCTCTGGTGGCAGGGACGTAAAGCCCCCGCGCTACGGGAGGATTGGCGGCACCGGCTGGGGCTGGTTCCCAAGCTGCAGGGCCCGGTTATCTGGGTCCATGCTGTCTCTGTGGGTGAGACCATAGCCGCAGGCCCCATGGTTCGGCGGTTGCTGGCCCGCAATCTCGGCGCGACCATTCTGATGACCGCGATGACCGACACCGGTCTTGCCCAGGCCCGCAAGATGTTCGGCGATCAGGTCGCCTATGCCTATGCCCCCTATGACACCCCGGGGGCCATCCGGCGCTTTCTGAGCCGGGTTAATCCCCGCATCCTGGTGATCATGGAAACGGAAATCTGGCCCAATATGATCCGCCAGTGCCGCCATAAACATGTCCCTGTCTTTCTGATCAACGCGCGCCTCTCCGAGCGCTCGGCCCGTGGCTATGAGCGGGTCCGGGGCGTGGTGGCGCCCATCATCAGGAGCATCAGCTGGGTGGCGGCGCAGGCAGAGAAAGATGCAGAGCGCTTTCGCCGTATCGGCGTTTCTCCCGACAAGGTGGAAGTAACGGGCAGCGTCAAGTTTGATGTGGACATACCGGACGCCGTGCGTGCCTCCGCCGTTGCGCTGAAGCAGGTGCTGGCGGGGCGGCCGGTCTGGGTGGCGGGCAGCACCCACGCCGGAGAGGACGAGCAGCTGCTGGAAGCCCATCGCAGTGTGCTTGTGCGTCATCCCGATGCGCTGCTCATTGTGGTTCCCCGCCATCCGGAAAGGTTCGATACGGTGGCAGACGTGATTGAGCGGCAGGGGTTCAGCCTCGCCCGCCGCTCGCAAAACGAGTCGCCCGCAGACGTCCAGGTGTACCTGGGTGACACCATGGGTGAGTTGATGATGCTGTATGGGGCCAGCGACATTGCCTTTGTGGGGGGATCGCTGATTGAGCGGGGCGGCCACAACCCGCTGGAGCCCGCAGCCTGGGGGATGCCGGTATTCTCGGGCCCGCACGTGTTCAATTTCGAAACGGTTTATCAGCGTTTGCTTGAAGACACCGGTGTCAGACTGATTGCCAATGCGCACGAGCTGGCCCGGGAGCTCAGTGAGCTGATGGCGGATGAGAGTGTGAGGGTAGGCCGGGGCGAGCGGGCGCTGGCGGTGGTCAACCGTAACCGCGGGGCACTGGATAAGGTAGTTGAGGGCGTGAGCGAACGGCTGTAACCCTCCGGCCTGTAACGGCCGAAGGGTTACTGGTGTACGCCGGATTACTGAGTGGGGTCGTCCAGCGTGCGGTCTTCTTCGGCCAGGGCCTCAATGCCCCGTGCCCCTTCGCTGAGCCAGTTGTTGAGCTCGATCAGGTCCTGCGGGCTCAGGGTGCCGGCGGCCTGTTTCAGTTGCAGCGAGTTGATTACGTAGTCGTAGCGGGCGTTGGCGTAATCCCGGAGCGCCACGTAGTAGGCCCGCTCGGCATCCAGAACCTCGACGATATTCCGGGTGCCTACATCGTAGCCGGCCCGGGTGGCATCCAGCGCACTGCGGCGGGAAATGATGGTCTGATCAAGGGCCGAAGCCGTCTCGATGTTGTTGTTGACCGTCAGGAACAGGCTCCGGGTATTTACCTGTACGTCCCGCCGGGTTGTGTTGAGATCCTGCTCGGCGACGGTGACCAGAGAACGCTGCTGGCGAACGCCGGCCTGGGTACCACCACCCATGTACAGGGGCACGTTCAGTTGCAGCCCGATCACGCCCTGGGTGCCTTCCTGCTGGGTATTACGGGCGCCGTCCAGGTCAGCTTCGCCATAGGAGGCAACCAGGTCCAGTGTAGGAAGATGGCCGGACTTGGCGACTTTCAGGTTGGCCTCGCTGACATTCAGCTGTGCCATCGCCGCCTGGATAGCCCAGTTCTGCTTCAGGGCCGTGGTTTCCCAGGCGTTCGGGTTCAGGGGCTCGGGCCGGGCCAGCGGGAAGTTCTCACGCAGGTTTTCCAGGTCTTCGGCGTACTCGCCTGTCAGCCGGGCCAGCTGTTCGCGGGCAACGTTGAGCTGGTTCTCGGCGGCAATGCGCTGGCTTTTGCTGTCGTCATAGCTGGCGCGGGCTTCGTACACTTCGGTAATGGCGATCAGGCCAACATCAAAGCGCTCCTGAGCCTGTTCGTACTGGCGCTGTATCGCTGTTTCGGTGGCCAGGGACGTGGTGACGGTGTCCTGCGCACGCAACACATTAAAGTAGGCGGTCGCGACATCCAGAATCAGTTGCTGTTGCGCCAGGTTATATCGGGCCTGGGCGCTTTCGGTCTGGAACTGGCTGGCGTCGTAGCGAAACCAGTTGTCGGCACGGAAGACCGGCTGGGTCAGTTGCACGCCGTAATTAAATGATTTGTAGCTGTCGCCAGGGCCGTTGTCGGCATCAAAATCGGTATGGTTGGCTTCGGCGAAGGCTCCGATCTGCGGAAGAAGGGCGCTCTGGCTGATGTCGCTTGCCGCTTGCTGTGCCTGGAACTGAGCCAGGGCAGAGGCGATTCCGGAGTCGTAAGACAAAGCCTTTTCATACGTTTCCATCAGATCCAGAGAAAACGCCGGCTGCGCGGCGAGCAGGGTGATCAGTCCTGGGAGTAGGCGTTTCTTCATTATTTCTCCTGGCAATTTATGTCCGGGTATCCGGAATCCGGATACGGGAATCGGGAAGTCATCGCGCAGAACGGATAATGCTCCGGCACTGACCTAAAAGTATTGGTGGCACATTATGGACAATAATTGCCGCCGTCTCTACACTTGCGGATGCCACTCATTTTGTGAGCAATAAATTACATTATCGCGTCTTGACGGGGTGCTGATTCGCCATAAACCGGCGATCGGCTGAGACTGCAACGCAGAACCCGCGACCTGATCCGGATAATACCGGCGTAGGAATTAAGACCAGATGAACCGCATTCGGTGCCCTTCAAGGCATTACTAAGCGACTCCGTCATACGCGACCCGAAACCATGAATACCGGGAGCAAGCTATGACGGACATGCCAGCATACCTCAGTGAGTCAGCAAAAGTAGACTCCGCAGCAATCAAACCATTACCAAGCTCACGAAAAATCTATGTGCAGGGTAGCCGATCCGATCTGCGCGTGCCTATGCGGGAAATCACCGTGGCTGACACACCCACCGAGATGGGGGGTGAGGCGAACCCGCCGGTGGTGGTGTACGACACCTCCGGGCCCTATACCGACCCGGCGGCAACGATTGATCTGCGGAAGGGATTACCCCCTGTGCGGGCAGAGTGGATTCGCGAGCGTGGCGATGTCGAGCAGCTGGCCGGCTATACCTCTGAGTTTACCCGCCGCCGCCTGAGAGACCCTCGGCTGGACCCGCTCCGGTTTACCGATGAGCGGGCACCGCTGCGCGCCAGGCCGGGCCGCAATGTCTCCCAGATGCATTACGCCCGCCAGGGCATCATTACCCCGGAAATGGAGTTCATCGCGATTCGCGAGAATATGAAGCTGCAGGATGCCCGGGCCAGCGGCCTGTTAGCCGACCAGCACCCGGGGCAGTCGTTCGGGGCGAGCCTGCCGGCAGAAATCACGCCAGAGTTTGTGCGTGATGAAGTGGCCCGGGGGCGGGCCATTATTCCCGCCAACATTAACCATCCTGAGCTTGAGCCAATGATCATCGGCCGTAACTTTCTGGTTAAGGTAAACGGCAATATTGGCAACTCAGCGGTGACCTCCTCGATTGAAGAGGAAGTGGAAAAGCTGACCTGGGGTATCCGCTGGGGCGCAGACACCATCATGGATCTGTCGACCGGCCGGAATATCCACGAAACCCGCGAATGGATCATCCGCAATTCGCCGGTACCGATTGGCACCGTGCCGATCTATCAGGCGCTGGAAAAGGTGGATGGCGTCGCCGAAGACCTCACCTGGGAAATCTTCCGGGACACCCTGATCGAGCAGGCCGAGCAGGGCGTGGATTACTTCACCATCCACGCGGGAGTAAGGCTGCATCACGTACCCCTGACCGCCAAACGGACCACGGGCATCGTGTCACGCGGGGGCTCGATCATGGCAAAGTGGTGTCTGGCCCACCATACCGAGAGTTTTCTGTACCAGCATTTTGAAGAAATCTGCGAAATCATGAAGGCGTATGATGTGTCGTTCAGTCTTGGCGATGGTCTGCGCCCTGGCTCGATTGCAGACGCCAATGATGC
>Ga0209075_1001008_pt1 | contig 27021 bp, 18 predicted proteins | sample Stecom2011_FD_187523 | JGI IMG/M metagenome (GOLD analysis project Ga0209075, IMG submission 187523) | Agricultural soil microbial communities from Utah to study Nitrogen management - Steer compost 2011 (SPAdes) (version 2) | ecosystem: Environmental > Terrestrial > Soil > Agricultural land...
TATGCGCCTGCTGCAAGCAGCTCGCAGCCGAAGAATGCGCCCCAAGAAGAGGCGCCCGATGATGATGCGCCCCAAGAAGAGGCGCCCGATGATGATGCGCCCCAAGAAGAGGCGCCCGATGATGATGATGCCGAATTGGGCGCGCCGGAGGACTCGACATGAACTTCTCCTTTGCCCATCCCTGGCTCCTATTGCTGCTCGCCCTGGTGCCGCTGCTCGGCGCGTATTTATTTATGCCGCGCTTTCGCAACCGCCAGGTCGCGCCCTTTCGTTTCTCGGGGGTATCGCTGCTCAAGCAACAACCGCGCGGGCTTAAGAGTCGCCTTCAACCGCTGCCCGACGTGCTGCTATTGGGAGCGCTGACCCTGCTGATCGTCGCCGTGGCCCGGCCCCAGAATATCGAGGTCCAGGAGATCGAGGTCGAAGGCATCGATATTTACCTGACCCTGGATATGTCCGGCTCGATGCGCGCCATCGACCAGAGTGACGACGAGGTGCGCGCAATCCTGTCGCGCGGCGAGCAACCCACCGATCGCTTCGAAGCGGCCGTTTCGGTGCTTCAAAATTTCATCAAATCCCGAAAATACGACCGCATCGGCATGGTCGTCTTCGCGCGCGACGCTTACCTGCAATTCCCGCTGACCCTCGACTATAATACGATCCTGGGGATGCTCGGGGAGCTGAACCTGGGCGATATCGACCCGGCGGGCACCGCCATTGGCAACGCGATCGGCCGCTCCGTGGCGGGTCTGCAGAAGAGCGAAGCCCGCACAAAAGTTGTGATTCTCATCACTGACGGCGACCGGCGCGGCGGGAATATCTCGCCGGTGGTGGCCGCCGAAATCGCAAAGAAACTCGATATCGTCATCTTCCCGATCCTGGTCGGGCGCGACGGCCCGGTGCTCGTGCCGGTTGAGGTGCGCGGGCTCATCGGCAGCAGCGTGCGCTATCAGAAAACCGAGTTTCCGGTGAACCCCGAACTGCTCCAGGATATCGCGCAAATGACCGGCGGTGAGTATTACCGCGCGGCCGACGGCGACGCGCTTCAAAGCCAGATTCACGAGATCCTCGACCGCTACGATCGCGACCGCATCCGGGGCAGCGCAGACCTTCGAAAACATGAACTATTCCAGAACTTTGCGCTCGCTGCCCTGCTATTGCTCTTTGCGCAAATGATGCTTCGTTTTACCTATTTACGCACCTATCCCTGAGGGAAAAATGCATTTCGGACGTCCCGACAATTTGTATTTTTTGCTGCTGCTGGTGCCGATGGCCCTCGCGTTTGCGGGGTTTCTGTGGTGGAAGCGCCGGGTTCGCACGCGCATCGGACATTTTCAGCTCGTCACGCAGATGAGCTCGGCGCATTCGCCCGGCCGCCAGCTTGCGCGCGCGCTTTTGGTGATGCTGGCGTTTGCGCTGATCTGCATCGCCTGCGCCCGGCCGCAGTGGGGCCGCGATGACCGCACCGTCAAGAACTTTGGGGTCGACGTGGTCTTCGCCCTCGACCTTTCCAAGAGCATGTTGGCCCAGGATATCCCGCCGAGCCGGCTGGAAGCCGCCAAAAAAGAGATCTCGGGGACGCTAAACTCCCTGCAAGGCGACCGGGTTGGGCTGGTCGTATTCACCGCGGTGAGTTTCGCCCAATCCCCGCTCACCGCCGACTACGGCGCCATCGACTTCTACCTGGACAAGCTCAGCCCCAATCAGATGCCCGTGGGCGGCACCGCCCTGGCCCCAGCGATGCTCGACAGCATCAAGCTACTGACGGGAAAAGAGGTGCATCTCGGCCCGGCGCGCTCGCGCACACAAAACGATGACGCGCCGCAATCCGAGCATATCAAACGCGCCAAAAACCAGGTGATCGTGCTGATCACCGACGGTGAAGACCACGAATCCGCCCCGCTACGCGCCGCGCAGGTTGCCCGCGAGCACGGCATTCACGTGGTCACCGTCGGCATCGGAAGCCCCGACGGCAGTCGCATTCCGGTGTATGATGAGCACGGAAACCTCACCGGATATAAGCGCGATCAGCGCGGCGAATTGGTCCAGACGACGCTGGATTCCAAGTCGCTCCAGAAGATCGCGGGCGCCACCGGCGGCACCTTCGTGCGCTATAGCGGCAAGAATTCGGTGGTCAACGGCGTCACACAATTTATCAATCACCTGGAGAAATCCGAGCTCGAAAGCATGCTCCACGAGCATTATAAAGATCGGTTTCTCGTCTTTTTGCTCCCCGCGCTGTTGCTCCTATTGCTGGCGATATTTCTGGGGGAACGCCGGCGCACCACGCCTCAAATCCACGCGCCGTCCGCAGCCAACGGCACAAAAAAGCCTGCGCAAAAGTTGGCGCAAAAAAAGGCCCGCGCCTCCTCTACCCTCTTGATTTTATTGGTCTTATTCATCCAGACAATCGCGCTTTCTGGCTGCGACGATACCTTCCGCAGCACGCTTGGAACCGTGGACGAAGCCAACGAGCTCATCGGGCAAAAGCAATACGCCAAAGCGCTTGAAAAATACCAGAAGGCCGAGACCGAAATTCCGGCGAATCCCGCGCTTCATTATGACCTCGGGATTGGGTTGCTCGGCGAGGAGAAATTCGACGAAGCACGCCATGCCTTTGCGCGCGCGCTGGCGACCCAAGATCCCGAACTTCGCTTCGACAGCCTCTTTAATATGGGGCTGACCTTCGCGCGCCAGCAGAAGTGGAAGGAAGCCTTCGACACCTATAAGCAGGCGCTTCAGGTCGCGCTTGACCCCGCCAAGGAAGTCAACGCCGAGCGCATCCAGCAGGGCCGACATAACCTTGAGGTCGTCTTTCGAAAGCTCTTTCCGCCCTGCGCCGAGTTGGAGGATGACTCCGAAGACAATGACACCGCGGCCAGCGCCGCGCCGCTCGACAAACTTGAGAAGACCGAGCGCACCCTCTGCGGCCTCAACGACGACTGGTACGTCCTCCCCATCATCCCGGGCTCCAAGGTCTCGGTCACCGCGACCTTCTCCCAACTTCGCGATGAACCCGACCCGGAGCATATCTTTTTGACGCGCCCCGAGGATCTTCAGCTTTCGCTCTTCGACGCCGCCGGCGACAAGGCCGTCGGGGTCGACCAGGGCTCTGCGGAAGGATTCGACCCGGCGCACACGCGCGCGACCCGCTCCATCACCGACCTGCGCGTGACCCCCGAGATGCTCCCGGGCGACACGAATCAACTGCTGATCAAGCTGGCAGCCGGCGAATATCGGGAGTTCAGCTATGACCTGAAGGTCACCGCGATTCCGCCGTGTCATGCGCTCGAAGACGACTTTGAGCCCAATGATAGCGCGCAGGCCGCTGCGGGCATCGAAACCGGAACCCACCAACTGCATAGCTGCCCGGGAAATGACGACTGGTTCCGGGTGCAAATGGAGCTTGGAGACTCGCTCTTTGTCGACCTGCAGCCCGGCGAGGATGTCGAGCGCGAGAAACCCGCAAATTTGTCGGTTGAAATTCTGCGCGCCGACACCGGCCAGGTGGTCGCGTCGAACCGGCTGGAGCCGCCTTTCTTGACCGCCGGCGTTCAGGATATCGCCCATCCGGGCACCTATCTGATTCATATCAGTGGCCAGAGCGACGACGAGCAAGGCCCGTATCAGCTCGACGTCTATCACTACGCGCCGTGTGTGATCGGAAATGACCGCTTTGAACCCAATGATTCGGCCCAGGCGGCCAGCGATATCGACCCGAATGCCGAGCACCTGCGCTACCTGAGGCTTTGCGCCGACGACCGCGATTATTTCAAACTTCCCGCCCCGCCACCCGCCGACACCGACGACGATGCGGGCGCGACGAAGACAGCACCGACCCCGGACCCGAATACCCCGCAAAGCGCCCCCGGGCCGCCGCCCGGCGCGAAAGAAGATCTCATTGCCTGGGCGCTCACGCGCGTGGATAAGGCGACGGCCAACGCCCCAAATCGAAGCCATAATGCTGGTGCGTCGACCGACGAGCCGACGCCGCTGGCCCTTGACCTGCTAAGCCTTTCGGGCAACCAGGTCATCGCGACAGGCAGCACCCCCGAGGCGCCCGAGGCGCTGGGCCCGCTGAGCCCGGACGCCCCAGAAATCGCGCTGCTTCCGGACCAGGTCGTGCATTATGACAACGCCGAGAAGGCCCAACTTCTGCTGCGCGCCCAGGGACCCGCGACCTTCTATCACCTGCGCCAACTCAACCCTCAGACTCCGCCGCAGGACGATGAGCAAGAGCAGGAGCAGGAGCAAAATGATGAACAGGATGACAGCCAGGATTCCGACGAAGACCAGGATTCCGACGACTCCGGCGAAGACGGCGATGACGGCGATGAGGACGAATCTTCCGACGAAGGCGATAAGGAGACGCCCGAGGACGACGCCTCCGACAAATCCGACGCAAAGCAGCAGGAGGACTCCAACGCCAAAGCCCAGACCCCTGAGGAGCGCCATATGGACGATATTTTGCGTGCTCTCGAAGAAAGTGACGATAATTTTCAGATGAAAAAGGCCCTCGAAAATATGCCGCGACGCCATATCGAGAAGGATTGGTGACGCCATGAGGATATCGCCAAATAACCAACCCGGCACACACTTTGGGGCGGGATATCTGTGGGCAATGATTTTGATGGCCATCGCACTGCTCATCCCGAGCACGGCGCACGCCGCGCAAGGGGTCAGTGTGCGCGTCGACCCCGAAGAGGTCGGCGTTGGCGGCATGGTCACCTATAGGATCACCGCTCAGGTTGAGGGCAATCACGCCATCAGGATTCACAATGACCCGGAATTCGATAATTCCTTTCGCATCCAGGCGACCAGCGATGCGCCCGGGCTGTCGGTGCACAACGGACACGCGCGCCGCAGCCTGACACGCACGTACCGATTGCGCGTCACGCGCGAGGGAAATTTCACGATCAATGCGCCTCAAATCACGCTGGGCGACCAAATAGTGACTCCGGAATCGGTGAAGCTTCGGGTCGTGGCGGGGACTCCGGCACCAAAGTCCGCCAATGGCGCACCAAACTCGGCAGACATCTCCAGGGATCCGGCGTTTATCGAGCATCACCTCGCCCCGACCAGCAAGCCTTATATCGGCCAGCAAATCACCCTGAGCTACGCACTTTTGTCGGATGCCTTCAAGAATAATATCAGCCCTCACCCACCCGACGAGCCCAGCTTCGACGACTTCTGGGTCGAGGACTTAAGCCAGGATTTTGCGGGCCAACGCCAGACCATCCGCCGCGCCGGCACGATGTTCACCCGAACAAATTTGCGCGCCTACGCCCTTTTTCCCCTCAGCGCAGGCAGCGCGCAAATCGAAGCCTTGGAGATGAACGCCATCGTGACCGGGCGATTTGGCCGACGCGAGCTTGCGCGCCTGAGCACCGATCCCATCGACATCGAGGTTCGCCCGCTGCCGGCCAACCCGCCGGAGTCTTTTCGCGAAGGAAATGTCGGCGAATGGAAATTTGAAGTCACCGCCGACCGCCTCAGCGCCAAAATGGGCGACCCGATCACGGTGCGCGTGCGCGCAAGCGGCAGCGGCCAAGTGCGCCGAGTCACCCTGCCCGCCTTGCCCGCCATTGAGGGCGTCGAAGTCGCCGGCAAACGCTCCAATACCGACCCCACGATCACAAGTGGGATCGTCGGCGGCACGCGAACCGACGAGTATACCCTGGTTGCCCAGCGCGAGGGCGAGGTGGTGATTCCGGAGCTTGAATTCGGATATTTTGACCCCATCGAGGAGCGCTATAAGACCCAACGAAGCGCCCAGACTCCGATTCAGATACAGGGCGGCGAGGTCGCGCTCATCGATCAGTCGGCCCAAACGCCGAGCGAGCCGGCGAGCGCCACGGAGCCAGAAAACCCGTCCGAAGCGCTGCTCAAAACGCTCGACGCCCCGCGCGATACCATTTCCGCCCCGGCCGCGCGCTCGCCCCTTGCGGGCCACCCCGCCTACTGGTTCTTCCTTGCCCTCCCCCTGCTGGGCATCGCCGGGCTCGGTCTTGAGCGCCCGCTGCGCCGAAGAATCAACGCGCGCCAACCGCGCCAGGGACGCACAAAATCCTATCAAAAGGCGCGCGCCATTCTGCGCGATGCCTCCAATGCGCTCGCCGAATCGCCCCAGAACTCATATCTTCTGCTCGACGCGATCCGCGACGCGCTGCATATTTATGCGACCGAAGTTGCCCAGATTCCGGCCGGCGACGTCTCGGCTGCGAAGTTACCCGATCACCTGAAAAAACGCGGGGTTTCGGCCGCCCTTGCCGACCGCCTGGGTGAACTTCTTCGCGAGATTCAAGACCTGCGCTATTCGCCGACGCACGCGTCCGCGCACACCCCCCAGCAGTGGGTCGAAATTTGCCAGAATTGTCTTCGGGAATTGGAGCAGGAGCGCCGAAAAAATATCTGGAGCGCAAGCGCGGTCCAACTTCTCTTGAGCGTCTTTTTCGTCACACTTATCTGCCCCATGGCCATCCTGAGCATCCCCTCGCCCGCCCTGGCCAATGCGCCCGCTCAGGCCGAAGAACCCACGGCTCAGACGGCCACTGAACTCCATCAGCAGGCGCTCAATGCCCAGAATAATGGCGACTGGCAAGGCGCCGCGGCCCTGTGGGCCCGGGCGCTCGACGCCAACCCCGAGTCGGTCGATATCCTTTTCAATCTCGCGCTCGCCCACGCCCACTCCCATCACTTTGGCCACGCGCGCCTGTATCTGGAACGCGCATCTCTGCTCCGCCCCAATGACCGCCAGGTCGAGCGAAACCTCAAAAAAATTCGCCGCCTGATCCGCCTTCATCAAGTCGAAGCCGCGCGCGGCGCGCTGTCGGCCTCCACACGTGTCGACACCTCCACCGAGGGGCTCTTCTGGTGGTCCGTGCTCACCCAAATCACCCCCAACGCCCCGGCTATGACGCTGCTTATCTTCGCGTGGCTGCTGCTTATCACCCAGATCGCCGGGCGATTCCTCAGATCAAGCGCCACTCAACGCACCCTGAAGGTCATATCCTGGTTCTTCGTATGCGGCGTGGTCTGTGGCGCGCTCCTTTGGGTTGCGCGCGCGCGAATCGTGCCTAATATTAGGCCTGCGGTAATTATGACAGACGGTATCTTATTGCGAGATGGCCCCAGCACGCACGCAGGGCTTATCGAACTTGATACGATGGCCGTGCCGGGCGTTATGGTTCCCACCAGCGCCGAAAACGACGATTGGGTAAAGCTCAACTTTACAGCCGATACTGCGGCGTGGACGCAGGTCGACAATATCGAATACGTCGCACCGCGCTGAGTATGCGGCATAATTATCCGAATGGACCGCCGTTTTTTATTTATTCTATTTTATCTATGTTATCGAAAGGAAGTGACGCCATGAGCAGCGACAAAACGCCCCAATCCGACCGCTTGCGCACCCACCCCGCCGAGCGCTTCGCCGACGACGAGCAGATCATCGACCTGGACAAATGCTACCAGACACTGCTTGGCGAAGATCACAAAGCGGTCGACGGGCATCGCCAGTACACACTCAGCCGGCGCGGCTCGCTTACCGTGATTCTTTTCCACTTTAATAAGGGCAGCCGAATTCCCGAGCATACCGTGCGCGGCGGGGTCACCATCCATGTCTTGGAGGGCGAGCTTGAAATCGAGACCGCAGCCCAAAAGCATATCCTCAAGGCAGACCAGCTGCTCGTCCTCAAAGGCGGCGTCGAGCACGACGTCCACGCGCTGGCCGAGACTCGCATGCTGCTCACCATCCAGCTCTCGCCAAAGGGCGAATAAGACCTATTCGCCCCCGAAATCACCAGGCGAGCGCATCACTTCGAAATTGCAGGTTCGTGGAATCTGCGTTAGGTAGAAATCCTGGGCGGCGCAAACTTGATGCGCCACGATTTCCTTCTCAGAGGCGCCTTGCCATCGCATATACAGCCACCATACCAGACCACTGCCCCGAATGCGGAAGCCAGCGCGTGCATACCCGGCGCTCACTCATGGGTGTGCTCGGCGGATGGTGCCTCGTCGTCGTCGGTTTTTTGGCCGCATTCCCCACCATGTGCATCAGCTTTATCCTGTCAATCTGGGGCGTTTTTCTCATCTTGCCCAAGCATCGCTGCAAGGATTGTGACTGGAAAGCGCGCGTCCGCTAACGCGAACGCACGCTCCGACACCCCTCCGCTGATAAATGCGCGCACTCAATCCTTTTTATCGCGCGCATACCCCAACTCCTCGCCGATATCCGCAAGCATCTGGCGCGCGAAGTCTGCGTACTCCCAGTCATCGGGTGCCAGATCGAGGGCGTGATGAAGATCCTGGGCGGCCTCGGCCGACTGGTCCAGAATATTCCAGACGCCGGCGCGTTTTGCATACGGCATCGGATTATAGGGGTCGATCTCAATGGCGCGATTCCAATCATCGATCGCCCCGTTAAAATCGTGGATCTTCAGCCTGGCCAGGCCACGATTCAGATGCGACTGGACGTCTTCGGCGTCCAACTCGATGGCCTTGCCATAATCCTCAATCGCCTTCTCGTACTGCTCAAGGCCCACGTGGGCATTTGCGCGATTATAATAATGCTCGCCGGCATACGGTTGCAGATTGATGGCGTGTCCCAGATAGGTGATCGCCTCGTCAAAATACTCCGTGCTCAAATAGATAAACCCGAGCGCCGACCAGGCCTCGGCATAATTGGCGTCCAGCTCGGTGGCCTTTTGATAATCGAGAATCGCCTCTCTTAAATCACCGCGCGCCCGGTGCACCATCGCGCGATTGGAGTAGGCAACCACCGAGGTTGGGTCCAGCTCAATGGCGCGGTCAAAGTCGGCCTGCGCCCCGCTATAATCTTCGAGCACACAGCGCACGATTCCGCGATTTGTGAAGACTTCGGGGGAATCGGGGTCGGTTTGCGCGGCCAATTCGAGGTCGACGATCGCCTGCATAAAAGACTGCTGGGCATAATAGGCGAGCGCGCGATTCAAGAGCGCGGCGACATGGGTCGGCTCCAGCTCAAGCGCCCGGTCAAAGTCAACGAGCGCCTCATCGACCTGGTCATGCGCCGCACGCGCGATGCCGCGCTGCAAATAGGCATCCACGAATTTATCGTCCAATTCAAGCGCGGCATCCGAGTCCGAAATCGCGCCGTGAAGGTCTCCCCGGCTAAAGCGCTGCTCGGCGCGCTCAAGATAGGCCTCGGCGCTGTCAAGCGGCGCGGCATCGTCCTCGTGCTGGTGCGCGTGCCCGTCTTCCTCTTGGTGGCCGTGCATCGCCTGGGTGAAAGCGCCGGAGCGGGCGAGCTCGTCGAATTCGCCCATAAACTCGTCGGTGAGCGCGGCGTATAGCTTGCGAAACGGCTCTTGATTCGCGCGAAGAGTCTCCATCGACTTTGCGATGGGTTTAAGAAGATCGCGCTGGCCCAGGGTTGCGACGCGCTCGGCGAGTTTGGCGTGCTGGCGAAAGACTTTAAGGTAAGCGTCGACGCCAAGCTGGCTGGCGAGTTCGTCGTCGCCAAGCGTGCGCGTGCGCTCCAGCTGGCGAAGCTCATCGAGAACTTCCTCAAGGCTTCGCTCCTCGCGAATCACCAGATCCAGGCTCATCGGCCCGACCAGAAGATAGCGCGCATCCAGCGCCGCCGCGCGCACATAGACCCACCAGGCGAGTCGAAAGATAACGTCCACATGCGCGGGGTCCGCGCTCAAGGGCGCCGGCACTTGCTGGCGCACCCCGACGCTTCGAATCGCCTCGGCGATGGTGCGGTCGCTGATTCGATCGCTTTGGCGCAATTGATTGAGCTGGGCGCCAAGGGCGTCGAGTACTTTAAGGGTGGTCATGGCATCTTCCGGGACTAGAATGGCTGTGTGTTTGGGTGAGTGCGCGGCGAAGACGCGCGCCTTAACGCCCCTTCTTTACCCCGACTTGCTTGCGCGTCAAACCCTGCGCTGCTAGTTGGAGACTTATCAAATTGTTCATCAGTCGCTTCAACGCCCATTTGGCGGATCTCGCCGCGGGCGGCCAGGCGACTCCTCCTCAAGGGTAAATCTATGTCTCTGCTCAAAGATATCATCCCCCACGCGCACCTTCTTCCCATCGCACCGATGATCTATGCCGCATGGGCCGACGGAATTCTTAGCGACGCCGAGATGACGAACCTTCGAGGCTATGCGATGGCTCCCAAGTGGCTCGATGCCGAGGCGCAAAAGGCCCTCGGCGGCTGGCTGGACCCCGAAAATCCGCCCACAGCGACCGAACTGGCGAAGTTGCGCGCGGCGATTCATGCCAGCGCCGGCGACCTGAGCGCGTGCAAAGACCTGACCCTCGCCGCGCTCGGCGAGCGCATCGCGACCCTGGAGAACGGAAAGCGCACGCCCGACTGGTTCGATGATGCGGTGCGCGAAAGCCTCGTCGAAATCGAGGCAAACCTGGGATTTACGCCCCACGACGCCTCCAATGCGATCCTGGCAGTCGCGCACACCGGGACCTACAAGGAGCGCTTCGAAGAGGATAAGGCGACCTTTGATCTGGGCGCGATGACCCGGCTGCTCGACGGGCAATGGGCCGAAAACTGGGCGAAGGTGCGCGCGCTGCTCGACAGCGACGCGTTTGAATATGTCGATGATGTCTCGACCGCGGCGTATCGTGAGAAGGTCCTCGAGTGGCTAAAAATCGTGGCCGACCATGGGCTTGGCGATATCGCCCCGACCACCGATAACCCGACGACCGAAGAGATCGGCGCCTCGATGGGCCCATTTATGGCGACCTTTGAGGCGCTGGGGATGTTTGACCTGAGCCTGGCCATCAAATTCGGGGTCCAATTTGGGCTTTTTGGCGGAAGCATCCTTTTTCTCGGGACCGACAAACACCACCAAAAATACCTGGCCGATGTCGGCAACCTGAATCTTCTGGGCGGCTTCGCGATGACCGAGCGCGGCCACGGCTCCAACGTCCAGGCGCTGCGCACCACCGCGACCTTCGACCCGCACAGCGATGAGTTTATCATTCACACCCCGGACGATCGCGCCCAAAAGGAATGGATCGGCAACGCCGCGCTACACGCCACGATGATGACCGTCTTTGCCCAACTGCTCACCGACGGGCAGGAGTACGGCGTGCACGCGTTCCTGGTGCCCATACGCGGGTCGAACGGGCAGCCTGCCCCGGGGGTGCGCATCAAGGATTGCGGGCATAAGATGGGGCTTAACGGGGTCGATAACGGGCGAATCTGGTTTGACCAGGTGCGCATCCCGCGCCAGAACCTGCTTGATCGCTACGCCAGCGTGTCGCCGCAGGGGGAGTATACGAGCCCGATTTCGAGCATGAATAAGCGCTTCTTCACGATGCTCGGCACACTGGTCGCCGGGCGAATCAGCGTGGCCGCCTGCGGGCTGACCGCCTCGAAATCGGCGCTGGCCATCGCCACGCGCTACGGCGCGGTGCGCCGCCAGTTCGGCCCGACCGGCCAGCCCGAGTCACCGATTCTCAACTACCCCACCCACCAGCAACGGCTGATGCCGCGTATTGCCACCGCCTACGGCCTGCATTTTGCCGTCGAAAAGTTGCGCCAGCGCTATATCGAAACCCGCGGCGACGAGGATACCCGCGAGGTCGAGGCCATGGCCGCGGCGCTCAAGTCATTTAGCTCCTGGCACGCGATTGAGGCGACCCAGGCCGCGCGCGAATGCTGCGGAGGGATGGGTTATTTGACCGAGAATCGCATCGCCCAGGACCGGGTCGATGTCGATATTTTCGCGACCTTTGAGGGGGATAATACCGTCCTCATGATGCTGGTCGCCCGAAGTCTTCTGAGCCAATATCAACAGCAATTTGAGAACGCATCGCTCTTCTCGCTGGCTCGATTTGTCGCCGCCCAGGCCGCCAGCGCCATCCAAACGCGCAATCCGCTGGTCACCCGCGACAGCGACCCGGAGCATCTGCGCGATGCTGATTTTCAGCTGCGCGTATTTCGCACCCGCGAGCAGGACCTGCTCGGCTCCGCCGCCCAGCGGCTTAAACGCCGGCTCGATGAGAAGATGGACGCCTTTGACGCATTTAATGAGGTGCAGATCCACCTGCTCTCACTGGCCCATGCCCACGCCGAACGGATCGTCATGGAGTGTTTCGCACACGGCGTTGCCTCGGCGTCAGAGCCCACGCTCAAAAGCACACTCGCCATGCTGCGCGACCTCTACGCCATGGAATATCTGCACCGCGATATTGGATGGTTCCTGGAGAATGGTTATATCGAGCCCACCAAATCGCGCGCCATTCGCGATCTTCGCAACCAACTCTGCGCCGACGCGCGCGCCCAGGCGCTGCCGCTGGTGAACGCCTGGGGCATTCCTGACGGGGTGTTGCATGCGCCCATCGCGTTTCCGCGGTGATGCAATATTTTTTCGGCCTCCTTGCCGATCCGCAACTTCGCGAAGCGAAACCGGGCCGATCCGCAACGGCCCCCCAGGCGCAGCATCGCGCGCGTATTTATTCACTTTCCTCGGCGATATCCGGCGGCGCTAATTCCTCTACTCCGGCGTCCGCCTCCTCGCCGGCGACATCCGCCGCGGCTGCGGCCTTCAAATAAGTCGGCGTAATCTTCTGGAGCTCATATTGGCCCATGCGCGTCGTAGATAACCCGAGCTCATATACCACCCGAACCTGCTCGGCGCCGGGCTCGCCAATCAGCGCGACCACCCGCGCACCGTCCAGCCGGCTATCGACCGACTCGATCTTGACGTCTCCGGCGCTAAAGACCGGCTTTTGATCCTCCAAAAAGGCGCGAAATGCTCCGATATCGCCGTAGGTCGTCGCGAGCAATTCGAAGGCCGCGTCGGGATTGTCGGCGCGCAAATTTCGATGAAAATCCAAAACCGCGACCGCCGGCCCCTCGGCGCGCAGGTTGCGCTCCTGTTGCTCAAAAACCAACGAGGTGAGCACAAGATCTGACGCGTTACCCGAATCGGCGTTCGCGATATCGATCTCCATGAGAATGACCAGCTTCTGGGTGCTCGCCGGCGGGGCCAAATCGACCCCGACCCGCCAGATATTGGTATCTTGCATATTTACCTGCGAGATATAGGGCGTCGCGTTCTCAAAATAGCGCGCATATTCGCGCCGCTGAATCGCGAGCTGTTCCTCCGAAATTCGCCCGGCCAACGCCGGCGCCATGCGCGCGCGCACCTTGTCAAACTCCTCATTTTTGAGCTCGACGACCACCTCGCTGGAAAACTCCCGCAGCAGCGAGCCCTTTTCTACAAAATCAGAGCAGAATGAGAACGTCTTCCAGGCGCCACACGCCAGGAAAGCGCCCATGAGCAGGATAATGACCGCACACCCAATCCCGAGCACCTTCCAGATACTCTTGCCCCCACCGGAGCCCGAACTATCGCCGACAAAATCACTGGGCGGCTTGAATTCATTGCGTAACGTCATGATCCTTCCTCAAAATAGTTGGGCTAAAGATAACTCATTTCATGGCGCGCGACGATTCTCAAATCGTATAAAAGAGAGCCGGTGCCGCGGGCTTTATTTGCAGCGTATAGGAGCGGTCCGGGTCGAATAATTCGCCGTCCAACACATACCCGGTGCTGGCGTCCATTTGAATGCGCTCAAACGCGGCGCAATCATTGGAGTCGTCGGCACGCATGGCGCGCAAAAATCCCGGTGTGACCCGACTTTCGCTCACCTGGGCGAGCAGCTCCCTGGGGGAATCACCGCTGCGAAAACACGCGCCATCAGCCCCGAGGCGCAGCCCAAACCAGCTGGTTTCCAGGCTGCCGGCAAGCCAGAAACCGAACTGCTCGGCGTGCGGTTGGCCGTCGACACTTACGCGCGCCTGCACGGGTTTAAACGCCGCGCTTCCATCCAGAACCAGGCGTTTCGCCATGCCGCTTAGCAGCGACGTCGCGGCCAAAATTCCGCCGGAACGCTCGCCACCGCCGCGGTGAAGTCCCTCAAATATATCGTAAAATAGACCCGCGCCCCACGTAAAACCGTATTGCGATGCCGGCCGCGCAGAAGATGTAATCTTGAGGGTTGGAAGCCGGCGCCGCTGCAGCGTTCCCGCCTCGAGCGCGCGGGTGAGTTGTTTGAGCGCCCTGGGCGTGGCGGCCCCGGCACCCAGCGCGTCTGCGACCGCATGCACCGCGCCCAGCGCCATCACGCCAAGCTTTAGGGGCGTGCGATGCGCACTAAAATGGCGCCGATGCAATGTTAAGACCTCGCCCACCAATGCATCCGGGCCCAAAATCAGAATAAGCGCCACCTCGGCATCCAAAAATCGTCCCAGCGCGTCCCGGTAAGTCTCTTCGGGCCCGATTTTCAAAAAATTCTGGGCATCCAACGCCTTCGGGTCGATCTGCGAAAGTGCACCTGCACTCGCCATCACGCCGATCAACGGAGCGGGTTTCAGGCTCTTATCGGGGCGGTGCTTTTGTGAAAAAATCGGCATAAAAACTCCAAACAATGTGGGGCCACACCTTACGCCAAAAAAGCCCTGAAGCAAGCCACCAAACCGTAAGGGTATGGCTACTTGCGACAGAGCTTTTGGTCTGCGTCGGGCCCTGAGGCTGCGAATCTTAGTCGCGCAACGAAGAGCCGACCAATTCCAACAATTCCTGCTCGGGCAAATCGCTGGTCATCGTATAGGTGATGCCATTATTCTGAAGGACCGCAACCTCGTAGCCGTGGCTATTGAGCACGGCGATATCTCGCCCGTTGATCCGGCGGATCTTATCGCTGGAGACCGTGAAGTCCTCGCTATGAAACATCATCACGCTCAGGCGAGAGCCGTCGACATCGTAGAGGGCGTAGGCGGCGCGGTGGTCTTTGATATGTGCGATGCGCCCGCCAATCAGGCGCACGCGCTCGGATTGAAAGGTGGGCAGGCGCACCGGAAAGTCGACCTTGCCGCGAAACCAGCGCGCCACATTCTTGGTCTCCGGCCCGGTCACCTCGACCGGCAAATCGCCCCGATGCCAGTCGACCGTATTCTCGACCACCGGCAACTGCTCACTGGCCGCCGGCATGACGGTCAGCTTGGGCATAAAGACGAAGATCATCATCACCGAGGCGGCCAGCGGCGCCCCGATTACCGCGGCGCGCACAATGGGGCTGCGCCGGCGGCGCGCGCGGCGATCTTCACGCTCCGCGCTTTCAATCTGTTCGGTGATTCGCAGGTGCAAGGACTGCGGCGCCTTCTGGCCGCCGAGCACCTCACGAAAGCGCTCCTTAAATTGGAATCTCATCTCGGCTTGCGCCCGGCAGTCCGAGCAGTTGCGCAGATGTGCCTCGATCTCGGCCCTCTCGCGCTCCTCAAACTCGCCGTCGACATACGCGTCGCTAAAAAGTTGAAATTCCTGGCAATTCATCTCGGCCCTCTTCAGAAAGTGATATAACGGCAAACCTGGCGGCGCAGCACAGCACAACAGCAATACGGCTCAGGCGTGCGCGCGCTTGCGTCGATATGCGTCGAGATCCATCGTATTCTCTTCGTGGGATTCGACCTCCTCGGAGGTCTCAACGACGCCGATATAACCCTCTTCCCGGGCGTAGTCTTCAAGGCCCGCCTGAAGCATTCGACGGCCGCGGTACAGCCGACTCATCACCGTCCCAATGGGGCAATCCATGATCTCGGCGATTTCCTTATAGGCGAAGTCCTGCAGGTCAGCCAGCAAGACCACCATGCGAAAATCGACCGGCATCGCCTCCAGTGCTTCCTTTACTTCGTCGCCAAATACCTTGAAATAAAGCCGCTCCTCATCCTCGCCAAAGTCATCCACGAAGGGATTGGCCGCCGGGGCTTCGGCGCGCTCTTGAAGCGGGCGATAATCATCGTCGACCAGAAACTCGCGCCGCTTCTTGGTCTTGCGGTAGCGGTTGATGAAGGTATTGGTCATGATCTTGAACAGCCAGGCCTTGCAATTCGTCCCGCTCTCGTAGCGGTCGAAGTAGCGATACGCCTTCAGCATGGCTTCCTGAACCAGGTCCTCGGCGTCCTGCTCATCCTTGGTCATCCGAAGTGCGGTGCCATATAACGCGTCGAGATGGGGAACCGCTTCACGCTCAAACCCCTTATCCTTGTCGCTGCGCTTTTTGCCGAACATATCGCCTCTCTATATCTATCAAGTTCAGATTGATTCATGGGCCCGTGCGCGAATTGTCTTCGAAATATCCTTGCCTTCATATATTCGCGAAGTCTCGCATTCACCCGTTACAACAACGGGTTGCGCGCATTCTATTTCATTGGGACATCCAAATAAGGTGATTTATTCAAGAGCGTCGATTATCTTGGCGCGCCCACCCCCACTCTCGACGCCAAAAATAGCTTAAATTTCAGCACCTTAAAAACATCCACCCGGAACTTACCCACATTTCTTCTATTTTGAACCCATGGCGCAAAACGACCCGTCTTATAATCTCCCCGAAGCCTTCGTTGGCGAGCAGCGCTCGGGAATGCAGCGGCGCAGGCGCAGGTTCCAGTGGGCTATAAGGAATGGGGCAGTTGCAAAGCTCGCCAGCGTGTATATATAGCGGGCATCATCAAGCCGTGCAACGCGCCCGGTTCTCCCCCACCGTCAACGCGATGCCTTAGCACGATGCCAGGCCATCCACTTCACGCACCTTTGAGGGCCCGATGAACACACGCGAAGCCATTTTATCACGCAGAACGGTCCAGAAATTCAGCACCGAAGCGGTCCCCGAGGGATGCGTAGAACGCGCCGTGCAATGCGCGCTGCGCGCGCCCAATCACAAGCTCACCAACCCCTGGCGCTTCCGGCGCGTCGGCCCCCAAACGCGGGCCGAATTGGTGCGCGTGGTGATCGAGATAAAACGCGAGGAATGCGCCGCCAAGGGGCGCGAGCTCAAGGCAAAGTCGGTCGAAAAAATCCAGGCCAAGGTGGGCAATTCAGCCGAGCTCGTCATCGTCACCCAGTTGCGCAATGACGACGACGCGTTTCGCAGCCGCGAGGATTATGGCGCGACCGCCTGCGCCATCCAAAACCTGATGCTCTCGCTGTGGTCGGAAGGCGTGGGCACCAAATGGGGAACCGGCAAACCGACGCGCCACCCCGATACCTATCGGAGCGCAAATATTGACCCGACCCGCGAAGAAATCGTCGGATTTATCTGGATCGGCCACCCCGCAGAGCAACCGGCGACCTCCCCACGCCGCCCGCTCGATGAGGTCTATTTCGAACTTCCCTGACGCCCGGCCAGCCGGCGGGATTCGGCTCAATTCTGGGTGTCGTGGGCCTCGGCAATGACCTGGGGGAAGGTCTGGACCGAGGCGGCCTCCATCCATGCGGTCATCCGCGCGACGAGCCGCTTATGGCGCGCCTGGCGCACCAACTGCGCGCTCGCAACCTCGCCCAATAGTCGCGCGTCGGGCAGCTGCGCCGGGTAGAGCTTTTCCGCCATCAAAAGATGCCAACCGAATCCGGATTTAACCGGGTCGGAGAGCTGGCCGAACTTGTCTTCGCGCGCAAGATCCGTGGCCGCCTGCCCAAACTCCGGCACCACCGCCCGCCAGGTAGCGGGCAACGCCTGGCCGTATGCGACGCCCTCCTCCTTCGGAAGATACGCGTCGATCGGAAAAATAAGATGCGCGTTGACGTGGATCTCAAGCGGCTCGGCAATCGTGTCGCGGTGGCGGTCTCGAACCTCATAGAGCTGCGAAATCGTGGGCCGGGCTGAGAGCTCATCGCGCATGATTGCCAGCGATTCCTTCGCCTGGGCGAACCAGCGCTCGAGCTCCTCTTTGGAGGCGCCCTTCTGCTTATCCGGCGGCACGCTCACCAGAATATGCGACGCCTGCAGCCCCGGCGGGTGGCCAACCTGGCGGCGAAGCGCGTCTTCCGCCGCCTTGAGCGCCTGGGCGTCGAGCCCCTCGGCTTCCACAGGCGCCTCGATTTCCTGGGATAAAAGCTGCTGAACCATCGCCTTTTTGCGCACAAGAACCAGCGGTTCCTGGGTGCGATACCCGCGCTTTTCGGCCTCTTCAACCAGCAATTCGCGCACGAGCAGATCTTCCAGCGCGGCCTCAGGTTCAACCCCGTGCTGCTGAAAGGCGCCCCACTCAGTGGCCGAAATGGCGCGCCCGTTGACCTCGACCGCCACCGCGCTCACCGGCTGCGCCTGGAAGTCTCGAAGCGCCGCCTCAACCGACGGATGCTCCCCGCTGGAATCCGCGCACGCCCCGAGGCTCAACGCGATGACAACGAAAGGGATGACGCGATAAATTCGGATCATGCGGAGCGCTCCCGGCGCAGAAGCAGCGCCATCTTCGTCATCTCGATTCCCCCGCGCAGCACCACGAAACCAACCCCGATGGCCGCAAACCCGGCGACATAGTCCTTTTCGGCCAGAAACACGATGCACTGGTAGAAAAAGACCATCGTACTGGCGACAAATAGCAGGCCAAAAATTTCGTAAATCAACGCTCGCATATCGTCTTCCCGCTCAAATTCCGAACTTCATAAACAGGCCCGCGGCACTCGCCAGAACCGCAAGTCCTCCCCACAGGGCGACCCGAAAATGCTGCGCGCGCCCGGGGATTTCCAACGTCTTTTTTATCTCGCGCTCAAGGCGGCGCGCGCCGTACTCCAGATTCATCAGCGGCACAAAAAAGAGCGAATACGCCGCCACACACCAGGCAAAAAATGAGAAGATGCCCATAAAGGTGGCCGCCGCCTCGGGGCGAGTCGGGTAGGATTCAAGCAACTTCTCGGCGACCACCGGATCCCTGAAGATCGCGTATTGAATCACAAATAAAAGTCCGAAGAGCAGCACCCCGCGCAGCCCAAAATAGAACCGATAAACCCCGTCGACGCGCCGGATCTCGCCGGCCGGCGCCGCGCGCCCCTGGGTCGCGCGCCCCAGCAGCTGAGTCGGCCCGACCCCGGCCGCCGTTGTCGCGATATACGCCGCCAGGGTCACCCCAATTCGCACCATACTCCACGGCTGCTCAATCGCGACGAGCGCCGAGGGCGCCAGCCACAAAATTCCCGGGATAAACGCCGCGGTGAAGACGAGCAAAGTCAAAAGACCCGCCCGAAAAACCCCACCCACCAGCAGCGGCCCCAGCGGCGCCAGATACAGCAGCATCGCCAGCAGGCTGGGCTCCGCAAAGCGTAGCTCATCGCTCAGGGGCAGATAGAAAACCTGCGCCCATAACGACAGGCCAAGCGCGCCGATGAGCAGCGCCCAAAATCTGCCCTGGGTCGCGCGCGTCTGGGTAGGCCCCAAGATTTGCAAATTTTCTGAGTGCATCCTTCGCAGTCCGGCTGACGAGGCAATAATTTATTGAACGCGCCAGACGGAATAAGTGGGCGCGTCGGCGCGCACAAAATCAATGCGCAGCGTTGAGATATCCGCCAATAATTTCCACGCGTTGAGGTAATCATCGGGTTTCTCAATCCGCACGCCGTTGAGATGCGTGATGATATCTCCTTCCTTCAGGCGCCCTTGCAGGTTGGTCTGGGCCGCCGGGGCAATGCTCAGGACGCGATAGCCCACGAACTTTCCTTCACTTCGTGCCGCCTCCACCTCGACCATCGACAGCGGAAATGACGGCCCCTTTTGAATCAGTTGATTGAGCTCAACGCGCGAAATCAGCGCATCATGCGGGCTTGTCTCCTCGCCCGCGGGCGCGCTTGCGTCCTGCTCGCCGGGGCGCATAGAGCCCACCAGGACATCGGGCCCTTTTGGAAGTTGGCCCGCGCGCGCTTCCGCCGCGGAGGGCGGCTGGCCGGAGACGCGCTCATTTGCCGCGTCACGCTCGGCCGTCGACCCCGACGCACACCCCAGCGCGAGCAACCCGAGGAGTAGAAAAGCGGCCAAACGCGAGCTGGAAAATAATAGTGGCTGACTCATCGAGGATCGTCTCTTGCTGCTGGATTTAGGGGGTTGAGCAAACGCTGCGCGCGAATCCTGCTCAGGACGGATAGACCATGTCGAGCATCGCCTTCTGACTGGCGAATTTGAACTCTTCGAGGTTTTGCTCCTCGGCCTTTTGGCGCTCGACGGCTTCAATCTGGCGGACATTCTCGTAATCGACAACCTCGATCTGACGGCTCGCCAGGAATGTGAGAAGATTCTCCAGAATCTCGGCGCTCTCGCGCCCCGCATCCGGTCGATGCCCGAATTCGCCATCCAGGTAGGCGAGGATCTCGTCGCACCCTTGCTCGCCGTCGGCTTTGGCTTTGCCAACCAGCCCGTCGGAGGCCTCGCGCGCCCAGCCGATCACGAAGGTTCCCCACAGCGGCTCGTTCGTTTCGTGGTCGGCGACCATATAGCGCGGGCGCTCGGGGTGGGCCGCCCACGGCTCAATGGCGGTCGCGTAGCTCCCCTTCCAGCGCGAATCCAGCGGCAAGCCCAGCGTCGGCTCAATACTATCGCCGATGGCAAAGACCACCGTATCGCAGGGAAGCGTCTCTTCTTCGTCAAGCGTCTCAAGGCGCGTCGCGCCGTCTTCGCCGGCGATAAGGCGCGTCTTCTTGCATACCAACCCGCTCACCTCACCGCCCGCGCCGCGCTCGATACGGCTGGGGGTGCGGAAAAAACGCATCCTGAACTTCGTCTCGGACTCCACCTCGAGCGGCGTGTCCACAAAACGGGTCAGCTCCGCGAAGACCTTGTCGGGCTCCTGGCCCACACCCGCCATCGTGGGCGCAATGCGGTCGAACTCCGCGCGCAACTGCTCCACATCCAGCGCCCCGCTGACCAGGCGCAACTCCTTGCGCGTGGTCTTTCGCTCAGCCGGCCCGCGCCGGGCCACCGCGGTCACGCTCTCAACCTTCTTCTCACACGCCAGCCAGTGCACGATATCCAGGCTGACATTGCCCAAACCGATCACGCAGACATGCTGGCCAATCGCGAATTCCTGCTCACTAAAAGGCGGCAGCGCATTATAGTGGTAGACCAGATCCTTGGCGTGAAAGACCGCCTCGGCATCTTCACCTTCCAGCCCCAGCCATTTGGTCCCCTGCGCCCCCACGGCCACCACGATCGCGTCAAAACCCATCTGGCGAACCTCGTCGAGGCTGATATCGGCATCCTGGCCGACACTGACATTGCCCAGATAGGAGACCCGCGGGTGAGACAGGATCTTTCTAAAGAACTCGCGCAGACCGTTCTTCATCTTGTATTTATTGGGATAGATCCCAAATTCGGCCAATCCTCCGGGTTTGATATCGCGGTTGATTATCACGATATTATGCCCGGCATCGGCGAGCTTCGCGCTGGAATAAAGGGCGGCCGGGCCGGCCCCAATCATGGCAATCGTATAGGTTTGTGAAGGCACTGCGTTTTCTCCAATCCGTCGGCGATTATCGAGCATTTTTTTACGGGTTATTACTTGAAACTCACGGCGGTTGGGCTCCTAGCATAACACTCGCTGGCAAAACACCCGCCACCTGAAAATATTCCGGCCTCCCCCCTCTCGCCTCCCACGCGCTATTCCTCTCGCAGCGCGTCCAACTCCGCCATACTTGCGCTAACGAGCAATACCGACGGATTCACCGCAAAGAGCGAGAACCAACCGCCAAACCCATCCTTTTGCACAAGCGACTCGCGCAGCGCCTTGCGGTGGGTCACCGAGAGCGCATCCCAGGTTTTGAACGACTTCTCCGGCATCCGCGCCAGGGCGACTGTTCCGGGGCCCTGCCCCATCGCCATGAGCGCGCCCAGGCCGGCGTTGGAGTCTTTGGCGCCCGATTGCTTGGCCTTTGCGATGGCCTTTTTGGCCTCATCAAAATTCTTGCGATACTCTTTGGCGACTTCCGGGCGCTCCTTGAGCATCTGCTTTGCCACGGCGTCGGAGTCCGGGTCCTTGAACTTCTTATTTGCGTCCTTGACCGTCTGCGCGGCCGCGACGACCCCGCCAATTCGCAGCAATCGGCCGTAATATTTTTCGTAGCCGCCGTTCTTGCGAACATACTTGTCAAAGGCCTCGGTCACCTCCTGCATCGCGGTCATCGCTTTTGCGCTCGCGTTGACGACCTTCAGGGAATTGGCCACCGAACCCTCTTTATCCTTGGAGTCCTTGGTCAGTTTTTCGATATTTTTTGTCTGCTTGATATATTCTATTTGAGCCGGATCCTTTGCCCAGTCGCGCATAAACTTTTGGTGCTCATTGATATCCTTTGGCGTCAATGGCTGTGCCAGATAGGAGCGGACTTTCTCGGGCGACAGGGCCTGCGTCATCTCCTCCTTGGCCTTCTTCTCGGCATTTTTTTTGCTCTTATTCTGTGCCGTCGACTTCTTATCTCCCTCCTTTGACGCCTCCTTCGCACCCGCGGCAATCATGTCGACAATGCCCCCCTCCTCGCCAAAGATTCCAAAGAGGCCGCCCCCTTCATCTTCCACGGCGGAAGCAGTCGTACGAAACATCAAAAACCCGCCGACCGCGACCACGGCGAGCAGGATAAGCGTCAGACAGCCGCATCCGATCGCGATCAACCCGCATGGAAGCCCTTTCTTCTTCGGCGCATTCGGCGGATTCTGAGCGTTTGGCGGATTGGGCAAATTTGGGTTATTCGGTGCGTTCATCGTAGGCGACCCCATATCAAACAGCGAAAATTGTGGTGGATGCCCCGGCGGGCGTGTTTAGATGCGGCGCAAGGCGTTCAGGACCCGGCAAGCAATGCTTTGAATTCGCGCACGTCCTCGTGCAGGGATTGAGCGGCAGACTGCCAGAAGGCGCTATCGCCGAGATCGGCGTCCAAATACCGGCGCCCGATTTCCTCGCAGGTCAGCCGCCCGGTATCTTCCAGAAGTTGGTCGACCACACCCGCGTAGCCGGGACCCTCGGCCCGAGCGCGCTCGTAGACCGCCTTCGAGAAAAGATAGCCGAAGGTATAGGGAAAGTTATAGAATGGCTGGCGGGTGATATAGAAATGCAGCTTCGAGGCCCAAAAGGTGGGGTCGACCAGGGTGAGGCCGGCGCCGTAGGCCTTGCCGAATATCTCGGTGGTCATGGCGGTCAGCTTATCCGCGTCCAACGCCCCGCGGCCTCGCTCGGCGTGCATTGCGCGCTCCAGGCGGAAGCGCGCCGGTATATTGATCAGAAATGCCACCGCACGCTGCAGGCGCTCGTCGAGCAAGCGCACCTTCTGCTCCCCCTCGGCGCGCTCAAGCGCGGCCGCCTCAACCAGCGCCTCCGACAGGGTGCTCGCCGTTTCGGCAAGACCCATGGGAAGTTGGCGCTCAAAGGCGCCAAGATCGCGCATCAACCAGCCGTGATACGCATGACCGAGCTCGTGGGCCAGGGTCTGCACGCCCGAGGCGGTGCCGCCATAGGTCATAAAGATGCGAATCTGCTTGGACACCGGCAGCCCGGTGCAGAACCCGCCCTGGGCCTTGCCCGGGCGATCTTCGACCTCCACCCAGCGATTGGCGAGCGCGTGGCGATAGAATTGGCCCATAGGCCTGGAGAACTTGTCGGCCTGCTCGACGATAAACGCCTGCGCGTCCACATAGGGGATCTTCGTATTGTCGAGCTTTCCAAGCGGGGCGGAGTCGTCATACCAGGTCAAGGCGTCGAGGCCGAGCGCCCCCGCTTTGGCCTGCAAATAGTCGATAAGCAGCGGGCGAAAACTATCCGCCGCGTCCATCATTGCGTCGATGGTCTGGCGCTCCACCCGGTTATTCTGGAGCGCCTCGCTCAACTCATCGCCGCCGCGGCGCATATAAAGGGTGCGCTCGGCACCGATAATCGAGTTAAGCGCCGTGGCAAGCGTCGTGGTCTGCGCGCCCCACGCCTTTTGCAGCCCCTGGTAGGCGCTCTTTCGCACCGCGCGGTCGGGGTCCGAATAAAGAATCGCCGCCTGGCCCACCGACATCTTCCGGGCGGCCGCTCCCTGGCCGACTTCAACTTCGATTTGCGCGCTTATCTGGTCGTATAATTGCCCCCAGGTATGCAGGCCATCGCGGTTAAGCTCCACGGCGAGCCGCTCGAGTTCCGGCTCCATTTTGTGGTTGGCGTCGCGGCGAAGTTCGCGCAGAAAAAGAGCGCAATGGGCAAGATCGGGATGATCGATAAATCGGGCAAAAACCGCATCGTCTACCCCGCGAAACTGCGCCTCAACGCCCACCCAGAGCATCGCCAAGCGCGCGCTCACGTCGTTGAGGCGTGCCGGCAAGCCCAGCGCGCGCGGGTTGTCGGTATGCGTGACCGCCACACATGAGGCCCAGGCGCGCGCTTCGCTCATCTGATCGGAGAGCGCCTCGATTTCAACCAAAAACGCCGCCCACTCGTCGAGCCCCTTGGCCGACAAGGGCGCCGCGCTTCGAAAGGATTCGCGCGCCTCGAGTTCTTTGGACAACCCCGAGAGCGCCGCCTCAAGCTGGTGGAGCGCGTCCTCAAACGCCGCCGAGTCCGCGCCGCCTTCAAAGATGCTGTCGAGCTCCCATGAGGGATCCTCAACCGGAAAACTAGCCTGGGTGGATTTGCTCATCATTTTCCTTGTGATTTGGGGGGCATTTTCGAGTCAAACGCTGACCATGGCGCACCTTATCGAGCCGTTTGCGCCGATGCAACGCCGATGCCAATAAAACAATACGCCTTGCCCGATCTATGAACCCACCCGGCCCGCCGATCAGCGCGCGCTTGCGCGGTGGGCACAGTTCCTATATTGAATGGCTGACACTCACGGGTCTGACTGTTGGGTCGCGAATTTTTAAAGAATATCTGCGCGATTCCCACCCAGTTTATGGCCATGATTGTCACCCGATGAACGCAGCACCTGCCGGGTCCTGACCGCTGACTATTGACTCAAGAGATATCGCCCGTCGTCATCACGACGGGCGCCGTTCGCACACCACGCATGGTCAGGCCTCGTCACACGTAGCGAAGTATCAGTGTTATTAACCGGACGCAGTTGGGCACGAATCGTCGCGAGTTCAATCAAATCGGGCGCATTTAACGCAAATGCCGCCCGCTCGTCACCCGAATCAATGGGTCCACTGCCACTCTCTTGGAATGCGCCGCCGAAAGCGGCGCAACAAGATGTCCAGCCAATCGCACTTTCTAATGATCTATGACCTAATCCGAATGTGAGAGCATGGTAGAGACCGTCGAGAAGTCCTTTGAAGATTTTTTCTTGAGCGAAGAGATGCTCAAGGCCCTGCGAACCGTGGGATATGAGCGCCCCACCCCGGTTCAAGCGGAGTCTATTCCGCTGATTCTTGCAGGCATTGACCTGATCGTGCAGTCGCATACGGGCTCGGGAAAAACCGCGGCCTTCGCGGTGCCCGCAACCGATATGCTCCAGCCCAATCCGGGGCGCGTCGAGGTTCTGGTGCTCGCGCCCACCCGCGAGCTTGCCAAGCAGAGCGCGTCGGAATTCGAGCGCCTGGGCCAATATAAGGAATTATCCGCCACCGCGATTTATGGCGGCGCCTCCTACGAAACCCAGCTCGAAGCCCTCAAGACCGCCCAGATCGTCACGGCGACCCCCGGGCGCCTGCTGGACCTGGCCAAGCGCGGCGATATCGACCTGAGCAAGCTGCGCATCTTCTGCCTCGATGAGGCCGACGAGATGCTCTCGATGGGCTTTCGCGAGGAGCTCAACGGGATCGTCGATTTTCTGCCCCAGGAGCGCCAGTCCCTGCTCTTTTCGGCGACGGTAAACTCCGAAATCCAGGCCCTTGCCAAGGGCATGCTCTATTATCCGGAGTATATCTCACTGTCGGGCGACCAGGTCGCCGCGGCCGCGGTCACCCATCTTTATTACCGGGTGCCGGGGATGGGCCGAAAACGCGACCTGGTCCGGGTGCTCAAATATGAGCGCCCCGACAGCGCGATTATCTTCTGCAATACCCGAAACGACACCTTCGAGGTCACCGAATATCTGCAAAAAAGCGGCTACCGCGCCAAGGTGCTAAACGGTGACTTGCCCCAGAGCCAGCGCGAAGCCACGCTGGCGGAGCTGCGAAACGGAACGGTCGATTTTATCGTCGCCACCGACGTCGCCGCGCGCGGCATTGATATCACCGACCTGTCCCACGTGATCAACTATACGCTGCCAAGCTCGGCCGAGACCTATGTCCACCGCACCGGGCGTACCGGGCGAGCGGGCAAGAAGGGCCGCGCGATCAGTCTGTTGGCGCCGGCCGAAATGGCCACTCATTTCGATATCATGTCGCTCTACGATATCGAGATTGAGCAGCGCCAGTTGCCCAGCGAAACGGAAGTCCTGCAGGTCCAGACCGCCGACCGCCTGGTCACGCTGGCCGCGGATATCATGAAAATCGAGAATATCTCGGGCGACCCCACGCTTGAACTTGCCGGGGAGCTCCTCGCCGCGCACGCCGCCGGCTCCCAGACTGAACCCGCGCTCAAGCCGCTGCTGGCGAAGCTGCTGGCTCTGGCCGACCGAGTCCTTCGTGATCCGAAGCTCGAAGATATCGTCACCGGACGCGCTCCGATTTTGGCGCCTCAAAAGGATGCGCCCAAAAAGAAGGAGGCGCCCGAGAAGGCGCGCGTGGAAGAAGTCGTGGCCGAGGCACCTCGCAGCAGCGCACCGGTCGCGGTGGCACCGACCCCTGAATCCGAAGACGATTCCCGAAAAAAGCGCCGCCCCCCGAGAAAGAGCACGTCGTCGGACGCAACGCTTGAGCGCCCCGCTGCTGCAACGCCCACCGAGGTCGTCGCAGCCGAACCTGCAGAGCCGACACGTCGCCGGCGCCGACGCTCCGCCAGCGCCGAGGTTGAGGAGTCCACCTCGCCCACCCCGGACGCGCCGGTTTCCCAGAAGCCCAGCTCCGCCAAACGCCGCTCCAGCGGCGCGCGCCGGCGTGCTCCCGAAGAAGATGGCAACGCATCGGGCACAAGTCGGCGCTCGAAGCGGCGCACTTCCACCAGCAAGAGCACTCGCGGCAGCAAGAGCAGTCGCGGCAGCAAGAGCACTCGTGGCAGCAAGAGCAGTCGCGGCAGCAAGAGCCGCACGCGCGATGAGAAGCAAAGTCAAAGCGAGCGCACTTCCCGGCGGAGTCGGCGCGATGAGCGCAGCCAGGGCGACGCTCAACCGAGCGCGAAAC
>Ga0209075_1001009_pt1 | contig 27021 bp, 20 predicted proteins | sample Stecom2011_FD_187523 | JGI IMG/M metagenome (GOLD analysis project Ga0209075, IMG submission 187523) | Agricultural soil microbial communities from Utah to study Nitrogen management - Steer compost 2011 (SPAdes) (version 2) | ecosystem: Environmental > Terrestrial > Soil > Agricultural land...
ATAAAAAAATGACAGCAAAGCGTATTTTTTTTTACGATTATGGCTTTGATTAATGACAAAATTCATACATTTGCATAGTCAATAACAAAATCAGGACATGAAACTTTTTGCATCTCTCCTTCTCGTAGTCATTATTGTTCTCGTGGTGAACCATTAGAGAAGTGAGACAGGTATGTAAAAAGTTAAGCGACATAAAACTTAAGACCCCTCTCACTTCAACGGTGAGAGGGGTTTTTGCTTAAACAGGTTTTTACCATACAATAACGTACCTTACATTATAAAGAGTCATGAAGATTCCATTGCGCAGCAACACCACCACCCAGGGCCGAAGAATGGCCGGCGCCCGCAGCTTATGGCGGGCCAACGGAATGAAGGACGAACAAATGGGCCGCCCCCTGATTGCGGTGGTCAATTCCTTCACCCAGTTTGTACCCGGTCACGCCCACCTGCACCAAATCGGTCAGGACGTTAAAAAACTGATCGAAAAGCAGGGCTGCTTTGCTGCGGAATTCAACACCATCGCCATCGACGACGGCATCGCTATGGGACACGACGGCATGCTCTACTCCCTGCCCTCGCGGGATTTGATCGCCGACAGCGTAGAATACATGGTCAATGCCCACAAGGCCGACGCCATGATATGCATCAGCAACTGCGACAAAATCACGCCCGGTATGCTTATGGCCGCCATGCGCCTGAACATCCCCGTGGTTTTTGTATCGGGTGGACCTATGGAAGCGGGCAAGCACGACGGCAAGGCCCTGGATTTGGTCGACTCTATGGTGATGGCCGCCGACGACAGCGTCAGCGACGCCGACGTACTGGCCGTGGAACAGAATGCCTGTCCCACCTGCGGCTCCTGCTCGGGCATGTTTACCGCCAACTCCATGAACTGCCTCAACGAGGCTTTGGGACTGGCCCTGCCGGGCAACGGCTCCGTTGTAGCCACCCACGTGAACCGTCGACAACTCTTCGAAGACGCCGCCAACCAGATTGTAAAACTGGCCTACCGCTATTACCAGGACGGTGATGTTTCTGTATTGCCCCGCAACATTGCCACCAAGGCGGCCTTTATGAACGCCATGACCCTCGACATTGCCATGGGCGGAAGCACCAATACCGTGCTGCACCTCCTGGCCATTGCCCACGAAGCGCAGGTCGATTTTAGCATGGACGACATCGACCAGCTTTCCCGCAAGACGCCGGTTTTGTGCAAAGTGGCCCCCAACAGCAACTACCACATGGAGGACGTCAACCGGGCCGGAGGCATCCTGGGCATATTGGCAGAATTGGAGCGGGGACAACTCATCGACAGCAGCGTAGGCCGCATCGATTATCCCAGTCTGGCCGAAGCCATCCGCCATTACGACGTAATGAGTAAGGACTGCCTGCCCCGCGCCAAAGACCTTTATCAAAGTGCCCCCGGTGGTTTCGTCAACCTGAAACTGGCCAGTCAGAAAGCCGCCTACAGCAGCCTGGATCTCGACCGCGAAAAAGGCTGCATCCGCAGCGTGGAGCACGCCTATTTTAAGGACGGGGGACTGGCCGTACTCTTCGGCAACATTGCCCAGCAAGGCTGCATCGTTAAAACAGCAGGCGTAGATCCCTCCATCTTTAAGTTCAAAGGGACGGCCCGTGTGTACGAATCGCAGGACGACGCCAGCGAAGGCATCCTTTCCGGAGAAGTAAAGGCCGGAGAAGTCGTCTTCATCCGCTACGAAGGACCCAAAGGAGGACCGGGTATGCAAGAAATGCTTTACCCGACCTCCTACCTGAAGTCGCGCCAGCTGGGTGCCCTCTGTGCCCTGGTCACCGACGGCCGCTTTTCGGGCGGCACCTCCGGTCTTTCGATCGGTCACGTCTCGCCCGAGGCAGCAGCAGGCGGCAACATTGCCCTGATTGAAAACGGCGACCCGGTAGAAATCGACATCCCCGCCCGCAGCATCAACATCATGGTAGATGAATCCACGCTGACGGCCCGTCGCGAAAAAGAAAAGGCCAAAGGAGCCGCCGCCTTTAAACCAAAACAACGCGAGCGTGTTGTTTCTAAAGCCTTAAGAGCTTATGCCAGTATGGTGACCTCGGCCGACCGGGGCGCCGTCCGGATTTTACCCGGTGAAACAATGTAATAAAACGAATAACAATCCCCTTTAAGCAAACGATTATGGAAACACAAACCCAAGCAAAAAGCCAGGAAAAGCCCGCCGGAGCCATCCGGATGACCGGCGCCGAGGCGGTAGTGCGATCGCTTCTGAATGAAGGGACCGAAATACTCTTCGGCTATCCCGGTGGAGCGATCATGCCCGTTTACGATGCGCTGTACTCCTTCCAGAAAGAGCTGCACCACGTGTTGGCCCGACACGAACAGGGCGCTGTGCATGCTGCCCAGGGTTACGCACGCGTCACTGGTCGGGTAGGTGTGGCCATAGTCACCTCCGGTCCCGGTGCAACCAATGCCGTTACCGGCATTGCCGATGCCATGATGGACTCTACCCCGCTGGTCATCATCAGCGGACAGGTGGGTTCGGCCCTGCTGGGCTCCGATGCCTTCCAGGAGACCGACGTGGTAGGCGTTACCCAGCCCATCACCAAGTGGAATTTTCAGGTAAAAAAGGCCGAAGACATTCCCTATGCCATTGCCCGTGCCTTTTACATTGCCCGCAGCGGACGTCCCGGACCGGTACTCATCGACATCACCAAAGACGCCCAGTTTGCGAGCTTCGACTACCACTATGAGCCCGTACGCTTCATCCGCAGCTACAGGCCCACACCAAAAGTGGAGCCCGAACAGATTAAGGCGGCGGCGCGACTGATTAACTTTGCCAGGAAACCCCTGGCCCTGGTGGGCCAGGGCGTTATTCTGGGTAACGCCGAGCAGGAATTGCTCGACTTTCTCAAAAAGTCCGGCGTACCCGCCGCATGGACCCTCTTGGGCCTTTCGGCCATGCCCAGCGACCATCCGCAAAACGTAGGCATGCTGGGTATGCACGGCAACTACGGTCCCAACATCAAGACCAACGATGCCGACCTGATCATAGCCATCGGTATGCGCTTCGACGACCGGGTAACGGGCGATTTAAAAAACTACGCCACCAACGCCAAGGTGGTACATTTAGAAATTGACGAAGCCGAAATCAATAAAAACGTACACGCCGATGTTCCGGTACTGGGCGACGTGAAACAAACCCTGCCCCTGCTTACCGAGACCATCAGCCAGGGCGACCACAGTGCCTGGATGGAAGAGTTCAGGGCCTGCGACCGGATTGAGCACGAGCGCATCATTCGCGAAGAACTGGCCCCCTCCAAAAAAGGGATGACCATGGGCGAAGTCATTCACAAAGCCTCCAAGGCATTTAACGACGACGCCATTATGGTGACCGACGTAGGCCAGCACCAAATGATGGCCAGTCGCTATTTCCGCTTTAAGCAGACCCGCAGCGTGGTTACCTCAGGCGGTCTGGGCACCATGGGCTTTGGACTGCCCGCAGCCATGGGCGCCAAGCTGGGTGCGCCCCAGCGTCAGGTCTGTCTCTTTGTAGGCGACGGCGGTTTTCAAATGACCATTCAGGAACTGGGCACCATCTTCCAGTCCAAAATACCCGTTAAGATCGTACTGCTCAACAACAACTTTTTGGGCATGGTACGGCAGTGGCAGGAACTGTTTTTCGACAGTCGCTACGCCTCTACCGAACTGATCAACCCCGATTTCCAGACCATCGCCAAGGGCTACCACATCGAAACGGTAAAGGTGACCGAGCGCGAGGAGCTCGACCAGGCCATTGCCAAAATGGTGGCCCATGAGGGTGCCTACCTGCTCGAAGTCGTGGTAGAGAAAGAAGGCAACGTATTTCCGATGGTGCCGGCAGGCGCCTCGGTATCCGATATCCGCTTAGAGTAGTACCCCAAATATTAACCTCAGAAAAAGAAATGATGCAACAGGAATTCACACTCAGCATATTTTCGGAGAACCACGTGGGTCTGCTCAACCAGATCACCACCGTGTTTACCCGACGCAACCTCAACATCGAGAGTCTGGTTACCTCCGAATCGGCCATCGCCGGCATCCACAAATTTACCATTGTGGTATTCAGCAGCCGCGAGGAAATTGAAAAGGTAGCCCGGCAAATCGAGAAGCGCATCGACGTCATCAAAGCCTTTGTGCTCACTGAAGACGAGATCATTCATCAGGAAATTGCCCTCTACAAGGTGCCCACCCGCACCCTGCTCAACGGCAACGAGATTGAAAAACTCGTGCGCCAGTACGGCGCCCGCATTTTGGAAATCACCGAAGAATATACCGTGATTGAAAAAACCGGACACCATAAAGAGACCCAGGAGCTTTTCGATAAAATGGACCAATACGGTGTGGTGCAGTTTACCCGTTCGGGACGCATTGCCGTAACCAAGGCCAAGGCCGAGCTGCTCGACAATTACCTGCGTAAGGCCGAACTCGACAAGCAGGAACTCAACTAAAGCCGCTTACAATTGTTTACTTTTGACATCCAAGTTATTAACAAACCATATCAATACAATTAACAAACACTATTATGGCTAGAATCAATTTCGGTGGAACCGAAGAAAATGTAGTTACCAGAGAGGAATTCCCCTTGAAAAAGGCACAGGAAGTGCTCAAAGACGAAGTGATCGCAGTAATTGGTTACGGCGTTCAGGGACCCGGTCAGGCCCTCAACCTCAAAGACAATGGCTTCAATGTAATCATTGGCCAGCGTAAAGAGTCCAAGACCTGGGACAAGGCGGTAGCCGACGGCTGGGAACCCGGCAAAACCCTGTTTCCCATCGAAGAAGCCCTCGACAAGGGAACCATCATCCAGTACCTGCTGTCCGACGCCGGTCAGATCAGCGTATGGCCTACCGTTCAGAAATACCTGAAGCCCGGTAAAGCCCTGTACTTCTCTCACGGTTTTGGTATAACCTACAAGGAGCGCACCGGCATTGTTCCGCCCAAAGACGTAGATGTTATTTTGGTGGCCCCCAAAGGTTCGGGTACCAGTCTGCGTCGCATGTTCCTCGAAGGACGCGGCCTCAACTCCAGCTACGCCATCTTCCAGGACGCCACCGGCAAAGCCAAGGATCGTGTAGTGGCCTTAGGTATTGGTGTAGGCAGCGGTTACCTTTTCGAAACCACCTTCCAGAAGGAAGTGTACAGCGACCTGACCGGAGAGCGTGGTACCCTGATGGGCGCCATCCAGGGCATCTTCGCTGCCCAGTACGAAGTATTGCGTAAGAACGGCCACAGTCCCTCCGAAGCCTTCAACGAGACCGTTGAAGAGCTGACCCAGAGCCTGATGCCATTGGTGGCTGAGAACGGTATGGACTGGATGTACGCCAACTGTTCCACCACCGCCCAGCGTGGTGCGCTCGACTGGTGGAAGAAATTCCGCGACGCCTCTTTGCCCGTATTCAGCGAACTCTACGACGAGGTAGCCAAAGGCAACGAAGCCCAGCGTTCCATCGACTCCAACAGTCAGTCGGACTACCGGGTAAAACTGGAAGCAGAACTCAAGGAGTTGCGTGAATCGGAAATGTGGCAAGCCGGCGCCGCCGTGCGCAAGCTGCGTCCCGAAAACGACAAATAAATCAAGTATTTTAAACCCGGGGCAACACCAGGGGTGTTGCCCCGGGTTTTTTTCCTTCCAAAGAAAAATCCGGAATCACCGGACTAAAAGAGACAAACATGAGCAACAGAGTCTATATTTTCGACACCACATTACGGGATGGCGAACAAGTCCCCGGCTGCCAGTTGAACACCATTGAAAAAATTGAAGTGGCGCGTCAACTCGAGAAACTCGGGGTGGACATTATTGAAGCCGGCTTTCCGGTCTCCAGTCCCGGCGATTTCAACTCTGTGGTGGAAATCTCAAAAGCCGTTACCAACCCCACCATTTGTGCACTGACCCGTGCCGTAAAAAAAGACATTGAAGTGGCCGCCGACGCCTTGAAATTCGCCAAAAAAGGACGCATTCACACCGGCATCGGCACCTCGCCCTACCACATCTTCAACAAACTCAACTCCAATCCCGAAGCCATTATTGAGCGGGCTGTGGAAGCCGTTAAATACGCCAAAAAGTTTGTAGAAGACGTAGAGTTCTATGCCGAAGACGCCGGCCGCTCAGACAACGAATACCTGGCCCGCGTAATAGAGGCCGTCATCAAAGCAGGCGCCACCGTGGTCAACATTCCCGACACCACCGGCTACTGCCTGCCCTCCGAGTACGGCGAAAAAATCGCCTACCTGGTCAATAAGGTACCCAACATCGACAAAGCCATCATTGCCACCCACTGTCACAACGACCTGGGTATGGCCACCGCCAACACCGTTTCGGGCATCATCAACGGCGCCCGTCAGGTAGAGGTGACCATGAACGGCATTGGCGAGCGGGCCGGCAACACCTCCCTCGAAGAAGTGGTGATGACCCTGCGCGCCCACAAGGATCTGGACTTCGACACCAACATCGACAGCAAGCAGATCATGAAGACCAGCGGACTGGTATCCACGCTTATGCGCATGCCCATCCAGCCCAACAAGGCCATTGTGGGGCGCAACGCCTTTGCCCACTCCTCGGGCATTCACCAGGACGGGGTACTCAAAAACCGCGAAAACTACGAAATCATCGATCCGGTGGAAGTCGGCGTAAAAGAATCGTCGATTGTACTCACCGCCCGCAGCGGGCGTGCTGCCTTGAAGCACCGCCTGGGCGTGCTGGGCTACGATTACGAACCCAGCGAACTCGACAACATATACAACCGCTTTTTGGACCTGGCCGACAAGAAAAAGGACATCACCGACGAAGATCTGGAAATCCTGGTCGGCCGCGAAAAGCAAGCCGGCAAAAAACCCATCGAACTGGTATCGCTGCAAGTCATGTGTGGCAAGTCCACCATCCCCACCGCCACCGTTCAGGTCAGCTTCCACGGCGACATCTTTACCGAAACCGCCTCGGGCAACGGGCCCATCGACGCCGCCTTCACCGCTGTAAAAGCGCTGGTGAAGCGCCGGGTGCGCCTCGAAGAATTTTTGATTCAGGCCATCACCCGCGGCAGCGACGACCTGGGCAAGGTACACGTACAGGTAGAGCACAAAGACCAGATTTACTACGGCTTTGCTGCCCACACCGACATCGTGACCGCATCCGTGGAAGCCTTCCTCGATGCCCTGGGCAAAATACAATAAGCACAAAGAGAAAACACATTGATACAGTAACCATTAAAATTAGAATACCTTGGCTGGAAAAACACTTTTCGACAAAATCTGGGAGAAACATGTTGTCAACAACGTAGAAGGAGGACCCAGTGTATTGTACATCGACCGCCATTTGATTCACGAGGTAACCAGTCCTCAGGCGTTCGCAGGCTTAAAAGCAAGAGGGATTAAGGTCGCCCGGCCCGAAAAAACCGTGGCCACCCCCGACCACAACATCCCCACCATGGAACAGCACCTGCCCATCCACGATGAGCTGAGTCGCTTCCAGGTGAACAAACTCAAAGAAAACTGTGAAGCCAACGGCATAACCATGTACGGTTTAACGCATCCTTACAACGGCATTGTGCACGTAATAGGACCGGAATTGGGTCTTACCCGTCCGGGCATGACCATTGTGTGTGGCGACAGTCACACCTCTACCCACGGGGCCTTCGGCAGCATTGCCTTTGGTATTGGCACCAGCGAAGTAGAGATGGTGCTGGCCACCCAGTGCCTCATGCAATCGCGTCCCAAAACCATGCGCATCAACGTAGAAGGCGAGCTGCAAAAAGGCGTGACCTCCAAAGACATCGTCCTCTACATCATTTCTCAAATCTCCACCGGAGGCGCCACCGGCTACTTCGTGGAATTTGCCGGATCGGCCATTCGTAAGCTCTCCATGGAGGCCCGCATGACCATCTGCAACATGAGTATTGAGATGGGTGCCCGCGGCGGCATGATTGCCCCCGACGAAACCACCATTGAGTACGTTAAAGGCCGCGAATTTGCCCCCAAGGGCGCCGAGTGGGACAAGGCGGTAGCCGAATGGCGCCAGCTGCCCAGCGACCCCGATGCCGTATTCGACAAAGAACTGACCTTTAAGGCCGAAGACATTGAGCCGATGATTACCTACGGCACCAATCCCGGTATGGGCATCGGCATCAGCGCCCACATTCCCAAGGTCGAGGACATCGAGAAAGCTTCACAAAACAGCTTTAAAAAGTCGCTCCAGTACATGGGCTACCAACCCGATGAGCCCATGATCGGCAAAAAAGTGGACTACGTATTTGTCGGCAGCTGTACCAACGGGCGCATCGAAGACCTGCGCGCCTTCGCCGCCTTTGTAAAAGGCAAAAAGAAGGCCGACAACGTGACCGCCTGGATCGTTCCCGGCAGTAAGCAGGTCGAGAAGCAAGCCATTGAAGAAGGACTGCGCGACATCCTCGAAGAAGCAGGTTTTTACCTGCGTCAGCCCGGCTGTTCGGCCTGTCTGGCCATGAACGACGACAAAATTCCGGAAGGTCAGTACGCCGTAAGTACCTCCAACCGGAACTTCGAAGGCCGTCAGGGACCCGGTGCCCGCACCATGCTGGCCAGTCCCCTTACCGCCGCAGCCACCGCCATCAACGGCGTCATCACCGACCCGCGGACCATGCTGTAAATCGTTGAAAAACAAGAATCATTAACACCTGTCGTGCAGCCCCCACCGCTCCCCGAAAAGGAAGTGGTGAGGAGGCCCACCGGCACTTAAAAACAAAAACAATGCCCATAGATAAATTTGTCACCCTGGAATCGCCCGCCGTGCCGCTGCCCATCGAGAATGTGGACACCGACCAGATCATTCCGGCGCGCTTCTTAAAAGCCACCACCCGCGAAGGGTTTGGCGACAACCTGTTTTGCGACTGGCGTTACGACAAAAACGGCCAACCCAAAGCCGATTTTGTACTGAACGACCCCACCTACAGCGGCCAGATTTTGGTAGCCGGAAAAAACTTCGGCAGTGGATCGAGCCGCGAGCACGCCGCCTGGGCCATTGGCGGCTACGGCTTTAAAGCCGTAGTATCCAGCTTCTTTGCCGACATCTTCAAGAACAACGCCCTCAACAACGGCATCCTGCCCGTGCAGATTTCCGATGCCTTTTTGGCGCAGCTCTTCGAAGCCATCGAAAAAGACCCGAAAGTCAAAATCAAAATCGATCTCGAAAACCAAAGCATCTCGGTGCCCGCCACCGGCATTTCCGAGGACTTCGACATCAATCCCTACAAGAAAAAATGTCTGCTCAACGGATACGACGACATCGACTATCTGTTCAGCATCAAAGACGAGATCGCAGCCTGGGAAAAGGCCGCACAATAAGCACCTTCCAGCGGGAAAATCTTTTTCGGAGGAGACTCCGAAAAAGCTTTCCCCTTAACCAACATCCAAAACCTTCAAAAAGCCAAGCATGAACCTTATCGAAGTAATGGATACCACCCTGCGCGACGGGGAACAAACCACCGGGGTATCATTCAGCGAAGCAGAAAAGCTGGCCATCGCCCGCCTCTTGCTCGACGAGCTGAAAGTCAACCGCCTCGAAGTGGCCTCGGCAAGGGTCTCGGAAGGGGAATTCAGAGCCGTTCAGCGCATCACCCAGTGGGCCGCCAAAAACAACTGTCTCGACAAAATAGAAATCCTCGGTTTTGTCGACGGCGAGGTCTCCCTCAACTGGATAGAAGCAGCCGGTGGCAAGGTCCTGAACCTGCTGACCAAAGGCTCGCTCAAGCACGTACAAAGTCAGCTTCGAAAAACACCCGAACAGCACCTGGCCGACATCCAGGGCGTACTGGCCGAAGCCGAAAAACGCGGCATCACCGTCAACGTTTACCTCGAGGATTGGTCCAACGGCATGCTCAGCGCCCGCGACTACATCTTTTTTATGGTCGATGCCCTCAGCAAGACCAAGGTAAAACGCATCATGTTGCCCGACACCCTCGGCATTTTCAATCCCGATCAGACCTGGGAGACCTGTAAGGCCATGTGCGATCGTTACCCCGGGGTGCATTTTGATTTTCATGCCCACAACGACTACGACTTTTCCGTGGCCAATGTGTACATGGCCCTCAAAGCCGGCGTACGCGGGGTACACACCACCGTCAACGGACTGGGCGAAAGAGCCGGCAACGCCCCTTTGGCCAGTGTACTGGGCATGATGAACGACCATTTGAAAATCACCAACAGCCTCAACGAGGCCAAGCTCAACCAGGTCTCGCGCATGGTCGAATCCTTCAGCGGCGTACGCATCCCCGGCAACAAGCCCCTCACCGGCGAATACGTCTTTACCCAGTGCAGCGGCGTGCATGCCGACGGCGACAATAAAGACAACCTCTACTTCAACCAACTCATGCCCGAACGTTTCGGGCGCGTACGGCGCTACGCCCTGGGCAAGACCTCCGGCAAGGCCAACATCCTCAAAAACCTCGAGGAACTGGGCATCGAACTGGGTCCAGAGGACATGAAAAAAGTGACTCAGCGCGTTATCGAGCTCGGCGACAAAAAAGAAAACGTATCGACCGAGGACCTGCCCTACATCATCAGCGATGTACTCAAAAACGGAGGAACCCGCGAAAACATCCGCCTGCTCAACTACAGCCTCAACCTGGTGCGTAAAATGAAACCCACCGCCAGCATCCGGCTGATGATACACAAAGACACCTATTTCGAGAGTGCCGTAGGCGACGGCCAGTACGACGCCTTTATGAAGGCCCTCTGGAAAATATACGAGCGCCTGGGCAAAGACCATCCCTTGCTGACCGACTACATGGTGAGCATTCCCCCCGGCGGTAAGACCGACGCCCTGGTGGAGACCGTCATCACCTGGGATTTTAAAGGTCAGGAATTTAAGACACGGGGACTGGATCCCGACCAGACCGAAGCGGCCATCAAGGCCACCATTAAAATGCTCAACATCATCGAAAACGACGACTTCAAATTCAAAGACCAGAAATAAAACACAATAACAAATAATTTTAGATACATGAAGCTCAACATTGCAGTGCTCGCCGGCGACGGCATAGGACCCGAAATCATAGCCCAGGCCATAAAAGTAGTCGACGCCGTTTGCGCCAAAAAAGGCCACGAAGTCACTTATCAGGAAGCCCTGACCGGCGCCGCCGCCATCGATGCCCTAGGCGATCCTTACCCCGACAGTACCCACCAGATTTGTCTTGCTGCCGACGCCGTGCTCTTCGGTGCCATCGGTCACCCCAAATTCGACAACGACCCCACCGCCAAAGTGCGGCCTGAGCAGGGCCTGCTGCGCATGCGCAAGCAACTTGGTCTCTATGCCAACCTGCGTCCGGTAGAAACCTTCCCCTCGCTGCTGCACAAGTCGCCCCTGCGCAGAGACCTCGTAGAAGGCGCCGATTTCATGTGCATCCGTGAACTCACCGGCGGCATCTATTTTGGTGAAAAAGGCCGCAGCGAAGACGGCAACACCGCCTTCGACAACTGCGTGTACACCCGTCCCGAAATTGAGCGCATCCTTAAACTCGGCTTCGAGTACGCCATGAAGCGCAACAAAAAACTCACCGTAGTCGACAAAGCCAACGTACTGGAGACCTCCCGCCTCTGGCGCCAAATTGCCCAGGAAATGGCCCCCGACTACCCCGAAGTGGACACCCAGTACATGTTCGTGGACAACGCCGCCATGCAGCTGATCCAATGGCCCAAAAACTTCGACGTAATGGTGACCGAGAACATGTTCGGCGACATCCTGACCGACGAGGCCTCCGTCATCACCGGCTCACTGGGCCTGCTGCCCTCCGCCTCCATTGGACTGCATACCAGCGTATTTGAGCCCATCCACGGCTCCTATCCCCAGGCCGCAGGCAAAGACATCGCCAACCCCGTAGCCACCGTGCTTTCGGCCGCCCTGATGTTCGAGTACGCCTTCGACCTGAAAGAAGAAGCCGCCCTCATCCGCCAGGCCGTCAATGCCTCCCTGGAGCAGAACTTCGTAACCGAGGACATCGACAAGGCCCAGGCCAAAAAGACCTCCGAAGTGGGCGACTGGCTGGCCAACTACATCAGCAAGGCCTGATAAAATTTTCATCCAAAACCAGCATGCAGCGGGACCCCTCCATGAGGCCGGTCCCGCTGTCTTTTATACAAAAGCAATTTCCCGTATATTTACAGCACAAAAACAACAACTATGCTGCGCTACCTAAGCATCCTTTTACTGCTCAGCCTTTGGGCCTGCAGCGACCCCACTCCTCAGGCCCCCCTCTACGGCACCTTTTGGGGCGGCGAAGGCAGTCGCCTGGTCCTGCGCTCGGTGCATGGCGCCAAAGCCGTCAGCGACACCCTGCTCATCGACCACCAGGGCAATTTCCTGTGGCAACCCGACACCCTGCTTCCGGGCTTTTACCAGCTCGAAAAGCAGAGCGGCAAACAGCTTAGCTTCCTTCTTACCGGAACAGCGCCCATCCAAATAGACGCCCAATACCTTACTTTTCCGGAGCAATGTCAAACCTCAGGCCCCTCCTATTGCCGGGAACTCAAAATCATCGACGACCTCAGCACAAACTGGCAGCAAGCCCTGCTCTCCACCAGTCGGTCCCTGCGCGACTCCGCCTGGCAGCCCACGCCGGCCAACACCCATGCCCTTCAGCTTCAGCTCGACAGCGTCACCACCCACTTTCAACAACAGGTCCTGGAAGCGGCCGACCATCCTCTGGTCCGCCTCTATGCCCTCCTGCAAAAGAGCGGACAACGCCCCCTCTTTCATCCCTGGGAGCAGCGGCAACACTATTTTGCCGTAGACAGTCAGCTGCGCGACTACCTTTACATCGAAGAAGTGGCCCTCTTTCACCAGAACACCCGCGAACTCCTGCAACGCGAACAAAAAGCCCAGACCCTGGAAGCGGGACAAACCCTGCCCGAATTGCTGTTGACCATCGACCAGGGCGACAGCCTCCTGACCAGCCATCTGCGGGGACAGACCGCCCTGCTCCTCTTTTTCAACCGCCAGGATGCCCGCAGCCGGGCCCATTACAAGGAAAGCCACGAAATGCTGCAGGACTTCCGCCGGAGTCCCCTGCACATCCACCTTTTTCACACCGACAGTCTGCCCCCCAACCAGCTGTACGACCTTCGTCCCCTGCCCCAGGTCCACTACCATCAACTCAGCCCCGAAAGAAGCACCCAACTGCTTCAGGAAGGCCTCCTTGTGCAGCAACCCGCCAGTCTCCTCCTCACCGCGGAGGGACGCATCGCCGCCCGCAACCTGTGGGGAGCAGATCTCCGCCTTGGCCTCGAACAATTACTCCAAAAATAAACTTATCTTTACCCTGCAAAAAAATACGCAAGCATCATGAAGCACCACATTCTTTGGCTCCTCAGCCTTCTCTTTATCACAGCCTGCAGCGACAAGGACACTTTTACCGTCAGCGGAAATATCGACCAGGCCAAAGGAGAAATGCTCTACCTCTACCGCATGGATTTAAGTGGCGACGTAGCTATCGACAGCATCCAACTTAAGGAGAAGGGCAACTTCCACTTTAAGCAGCCCCGGCTCAACGAACCCACCTTTTTTAAACTGGCCCTTTCGCCCCGCCGCTTCATCACCCTTTTGGGCGACAGCACCGAACACATTAAAGTTGAAAGTCAGGCCGACCGCTTTGCCTCCAACTACAGCGTTCGTAATTCCATCGGTTCACAGCACGTACAACTGTTGCAGAAGAGCGCCGCTCAGCTGCGTCAGCATACCGACAGCCTCATTGCCTATTACCAGAACTTGCCCACAGAAGAGCAAGAAAAGGAACTGGAAAGAATCAGCAACGAGCTGCGCGAATTAATCGCCGACTACAAAGCACGCACCGGAAAATTCATCATGGACAATCACCTGTCCTTTGCCAGTTATTACGCCCTCTTTCTCACGCTGAGCGACGACAATCAGATACTTAATGTCATGGATCGCGACGACCAGGTATACTTTGCCACCCTGGCCACCAGTCTCAACCAACGCTATCCCGAATCGGCCCGCGTTCGTCAGCTCTACGACATGGTCCTGGCTGTAAAACAGGACGAACGCAGAGCACAACTGCTCGAATTCATCAACCAGTCCGAAGGTTCCGGAGCCCCCGAACTGAGCGTCCCCAATCTGCAAGGCCAGGAAATCAGTCTCGCTTCCCTTAAAGGGAAAGTGGTGCTGCTCTCCTTCTCCGCCTCCTGGGACCAGGCCTCCGTGCGGGAAAACCGTGCCCTCAAGGGCATCTATCAACGTCATCAGAACCGTGGTTTTGAGGTCTACCAGGTGGGACTCGAGCGCAGTCGCGTTTTGTGGGAAGCCTATTTGGCTCAGGAAGAACTGCCCTGGATCAACGTATCTGAACTCACCCATACCTCATCCTTTGCTGCCCGCACCTACAATGTGCAGCGCATCCCTGCCAACTACCTGCTCGACCGCGAAGGCAATATCATCGGGAAAAACCTCTTTGGCAGCCGCCTCGAAGAAAAGCTCAGAGAAGTGCTCTGATGCTTAAGTTTCACAAGACCGGGAAAGAAATTTGAAAGTCAGTAAAAGCATATACTTTGCCTCCGACGTGCACCTGGGTGCCCCCGGCATACAGAATCCGCGCGAACACGAACGCCGCTTTGTAAGCTGGCTCGACAGCATCCGCGACAGCGCCGAAGAAATCTATTTACTGGGCGACATCTTCGACTTCTGGTTTGAGTACCGTAAGGCCATCCCCAAAGGCTACACCCGCTTTTTGGGCAAGCTCTGCGAGCTGACCGATGCCGGCATCCCCGTTCACTTTTTTACCGGCAACCACGACATTTGGGTTTTCGACTATTTGCCCGCAGAAACCGGCGTACAAGTCCATTACGGTCCCCTGATCAAAGACTTCAACGGCAAGCGATTTTACCTGGCCCATGGCGACGGACTCAGTCCCCACGAAAAAGCTTACCGACGATTAAAAGCCATTTTCACCAACAAAATGGCGCAAAGACTGTTTCGTAGTATACACCCCGACCTCGGCATTGCCCTGGCCACATTCTGGTCGCGCAAAAGCCGTGAAAAAAACGAGGACCCCCACGAAGCTGCCTTCAAAGGAGAAGACAAGGAGTGGCTCATTTTGTGGGCCAAAAGCCTTTTGCAGCAGGAGCACTACGATTACTTTGTATTTGGGCACCGGCACATCGACAAACGATTACAGCTGAACCCGCAAAGTGAATTGATTTACCTGGGCGACTGGGTGAGCCGTTTCAGCTATGGAGAGTGGGACGGCAAGACCTTCTACCTCCGTTATTTTTAAGCGCAAAACCAACCAATTTTAATAAGTACATGTTTGCACAACCATCCATTTATGCCGTCATAACCGGCTCAGGCAGTTATATCCCGCCTGTAGTAGTGAAGAACGAAGCCTTCGAAAGCAGCGTTTTCATGAACGAAGACGGCAGCAAAATTGAGACTCCGGGGCCTGAAATCACCCGGAAATTTGAACAGATTACCGACATCGTTGAACGCCGCGTAGCGCCACCGGAAGTCCAGACTTCAGATATGGCCACCTTTGCTGCCCAAACAGCCATTGCCGATGCCGGTATCGATCCCGAAACCATCGACTACATCATTGTGGCCCACAACCTGGGCGATATGAAACACGGGTCACTCTATCCCGATATCCTGCCCACCCTATCGTCGCGCGTGAAGAAAAAATTGGGCATCAAAAGCCACAAAGCCGTGGCCTACGACATTACCTTTGGCTGTCCCGGGTGGACCCAGGCCATGATTCAGGCCAACTACTACATCAAATCGGGCGATGCCAAAACCGTCCTGGTCATTGGAGCCGACACCATCAGTCGCTCCTCGGACCCCCACGACCGCGACCGCATGATTTTTTCAGACGGTGCCGGAGCAGCCATCCTTCAGGCCCGCGAAAGCGACACCCCGGTGGGCATGCTTAAGCATGTGGTACGTACCGATACCGAGGACTACCTCGACCTGTTGCAGATGGGCCCTTCCTACAATCCGGAGCAGGACGGCATCTACCTGAAAATGCTGGGGCGCAAGTTGTACAACTACGCCCTCACCTACGTGCCCCTGGTGGCCCAGGAGTGCCTCGTTAAAAACGGCCTACAGCTCAGCGATGTCAAAAAAGTACTCATCCACCAGGCCAATGCCAAAATGGACGAAGCCATCTTGAAACGCATATTCCGCCTCTATGGCGAAAAAAATGTGGACCTGCAGGTGATGCCCATGACCATACGTACCCTGGGCAACAGCAGCGTAGCCACGGTACCCACCCTTTACGACCTACTGGTAAAAGGAAAACTGGAAGGCCACAGTGCCGCTTCGGGCGACCATCTGATGATGACTTCGGTTGGTGCCGGCATGAACATCAATGCCTTTATGTACCGCATGCCCTAAGCACAGCGGCCCCTAATAAGCACGACGACCGTCTGCCCCCGGGCAGGCGGTCGTTCTATTTCCATTTGGGGGTCGACAACAAGCCCCCTAAAGCCGACAGCAACAACAAAAAGGGATGAAAAAGGGAAAACAGCACATGCCGACCCGTCGGATAGTCCGCATCCAAAAAGCGAAAACCTTCCCGCAATAAAAGTCCGTCGACCACCGCTTTAATTCCAAAGGCCAACACCGGCCACCAGGGCGAACAGGCCCCCAAAAGTGCACCCGCCACCAGAGCCAGCAGCCACAAATTGGTCATAAACACCACCCAGGCAAGACCCAGTGAGGCCCCATCTTTGTATGCACGCGCCTTACCGCCCCAGCGCATCCGCTGCCGCAAATAAGCAGGCAGACTCCCACCCACAGGAGTCTCCACCACGGCGGCAGCATCCTTCACAAATACAATCCGCTTGTGGGCCGACTTAAAGGCATGCAACAAAAACACATCGTCGCCCGAAGCCCAAGCCTGTCCCCCCACACGGTCTCTAAGCTCAAAATAAGCACTGCGCCGAAAAGCCATAGAAGCCGCACTACAAAAAACCGGCATGCCCAACAAAGCCGCCCCCGCCCCGCTCAACTGCAAAGCCATATAATCAGCCGATTCAAAAGCCCCAAACAGGCCCCCTCCCGGCCGCATACGCACCAGGCCGAATAAAAAATCTGCCTCCTGCGCAGTAAAAGCAGTCGCCACAGCCGCTACCCAGCCGGGCGCCGGCACACAATCGGCATCGGTCGTCAGCACCAGACTTCCCTTGCAACGATCAAAAGCGTGACGCAGCGCCTGCTTCTTTCCGCGAGCGGGCGAGCTCAGGAGAACAAAGCGCGCATCATCTGCCAGCTCCCGCCGCAGAAAAGCTGGTCCCCCATCCGAAGAACCATCGTCCACCAATAAAAATTCAAGTAAAGAATCGGGATGGCTTTGTTCCCGTAAAGCCGCCACCAGAGCAGGCAAATGCTTTTCCTCATTGCGAAAGGGAACCACCACCGAAACCAGCGGTTCTTCCAATACATCGGACTGTCCCGACCCCTTTTCCCTTCTCCAACAGCGCCAGACCGCTCCAACAAAGCCCAGGTAAAGTAAAAAGGGAAGAAGGCCCCAGCACAAAACAAACATCCTAGTGCAAGCGCAAGGACAACACCCAGTTCTCCATCTGTAAATCCTGCAACAGCACCTCCTGACGCTGCAAGGCCTGGTTCACCGAAGCGTGCCATTCCAAGCTCACCAAAAAGCGTCCCTCATAAGGCAAAACAGCAGCCTGTTCAAAACCCCGGGCCACAAAACTCCGAGCCGCTGCGGCAGCACGCGCTTCCTCCGTGTAACTGCCCACAATAATATGGTGCTGACGGGAAGCCGGACTTGGGGCTGCAGCTTCCACTTTTTCTTCAACAGCTTCGTCCCCGCCGGGCACCACTTCCTGCTCCACCGAATCCAAAGGCGCGGCCTCCGGCAGCTCCGCTTCTTGCGCTACCGTCGTTTCCATTTCCTCCTTCACCGGTTTGTAAGCGTCCAGCACCGGGGTATAAAACCACAAAACGGCACCCGCCAAAAGCAGCAAAAGCAAAAGCAGAAATACAATTAGTCCGACAGGACTGCGCCGCTTCTTCGTCTCCTCCTCCTGCAAACTGCCGGCGTTCTGATCGCGCGCTTCCTGCTCCGGAGCAGGCGGAGTGGGCACCGCACTTTGCAGTGGAATACTTTCCTCCTCCACCGAAGTTTCCAAATCCAACAACTCGTTGTCGTCCAGGGGCGCAGCTACTTTCTCCTCCACCCGCTCTTCCGTTTCAGCCGGCAGGTCCTGCTCAAAACGCAAAACCCCCTGATCGTCCTTTAAAAAACGACCAATGCCTTTGACCTCAAACATGCCCGTATCTTCCAGGGCGCTGTTCAGTCTGGCGACATAGTCTTCCACCTTTTGTGCAGCCGCAGCAGAGTCAATGCCCTCAACAGCACAAATGTGACTGATTAAAAGACCATCGTTAAAACTCAAAAAGTTATTGAAGAGAATGTTCTGGCCCTTATCGCGCGAAACAATAAAAGCCCCAAAATCAGGAATAATGATGCGGTTGTTTTCCCTAATCAGTTCGAGGAGATAATTTTCCATACAACATAACTTTTTGACAGTACAGGCTTTTGCCAACACAAAATTCACGAATTGTTAAAGATAAACAGATTTTTACCTAAAATACAAGTCTCACGCATTTTTATACAGCAAGCAACAACAAAGGCTGCCTCCGTAGAAGCAGCCTTTGCCAAAAACAATATAATTGAGCTTACTTGTTCAATAGGGCAAGCACCTGATTGTACACCGCCTCACCGGTAAAACCAAACTCCTTGTCCAGCACCCCGTAAGGCGCAGAGTAGCCAAAGTGATCCAAACCAGCCACCACCCCGTCGGCACCTACCAGTCCCTCCAGGTTAACCGGCAAACCGGCGGTTAAACCAAACTTGGGCGTACCCGGCAAGAGTACCTCATCCTGGTAAGCCTTAGGCTGATTGCGGAAAACACCCTCAGAAGGCACCGAAATGATCTGCACCTTCAGGCCCTTCTTCTCGCGAAGCAACTTAGCCCCTTCGACCAAAGTAGCGACTTCAGAGCCATTGGCCACCAAAACAACATCTACCTGAGCAGCGTCCTTCTCCACAATGTAGGCACCCTTTTTAGACTGCAGGGCCTGCTGGTACGAGCTGCCGGGCAGGTTGGTGATGTTCTGACGCGACAAAATCAAAGCAGTAGGCGTCTTCACATTCTCCACAGCCATTTGCCAGGCCACGGTAGTCTCCTCGGCATCGGCCGGACGCAGTACCAACATACTGTTCTCGCCCTTGTGGTTCTTCAGCTTTTCGAGCAGACGAATTTGGGCCTCCTGCTCCACCGGCTGGTGGGTGGGACCGTCTTCTCCAACGCGGAAAGCATCGTGGGTCCACACATACTTCACAGGCAGCTCCATCAAGGCAGCCAAACGCACTGCAGGCTTCATGTAGTCGCTGAACACAAAGAAAGTTCCGCAAACGGGAATCACCCCACCGTGCAAAGCCATACCGTTGGCCACCGCAGCCATAGTCAACTCAGCCACACCGGCCTGTAAAAAGGAGCCGGAGAAATCGCCTTTGCTGAAAGCGGTGGTCTTCTTCAAAAAGCCATCGGTCTTATCGGAGTTGGCCAGGTCGGCCGACATCACAATCATATTTTCAATTTTACCCGCAAACTCAGCCAGAACAGTAGCTGAAGAAGCTCTGGAAGCATTGTTGGCCTTTTGCTGAATGGCAGCAAAATCAAAGGCCGGCGCCTCCTTGCTAAAGAAAGCCTTGAACTTAGCGGCCAGCTCAGGCTGGGCAGCTTCCCAGGCCTTTTGCTCCTCGCGCTTACGGGCAACATATTCTGCCTTTGCAGCCTGGGCCTTCGCATACAGCTCAGCCACTTCGGGGAAAATGGTAAAAGGCTGCTCAGGGTTACCCCCCAGATTTTTGATGGTTGCAGCAAAATCGGCACCGGCTGCACTCAGGGGCTGACCGTGGGTGCTCACCTGCTTCTCATAACTGCTGCCGTCGGTCTTAACCGCACCCTTACCCATAATGGTTTTACCAATAATCAGGGTAGGTTTCTCGGTCTCCGATTGGGCGGCCTTCAAGGCAGCACGAATCTCGTCGTGGTTGTGCCCGTCAATGGTCACCACTTTCCAGCCCCAGGCCTCGTATTTCTTAGCTGTATCCTCAACGGTCACCGCATTGGTCTCGGTCGACAGCTGAATGTCGTTGCTGTCGTAAAACATCACCAGGTTGCTCAAACCCAGGTAACCGGCCATACGACCGGCACCCTGAGAAATCTCCTCCTGCACGCCGCCATCTGAAATGAAGGCATAAGTTTTATGTGCCATCCACTCACCAAAGCGCTGCACCAAAAAGCGTTCGGCAATAGCCGCACCCACAGCCATGGTGTGGCCCTGACCCAGAGGTCCGGAAGTGTTTTCTACACCACGTGCCACATCTACTTCGGGGTGACCCGGGGTGGGACTGCCCCACTGACGAAACTGAGACAGCTCGTCCATGCTGTAAGTCCCCGTCAGCGCCAAAATGCTGTACAGCATGGGCGACATGTGACCGGGATCCAGAAAAAAGCGGTCGCGGTTTATCCAGGTGCGATCTTTAGGATCGTAGTTTAAGAATTCAGAAAAAAGAATGTGTACAAAGTCTGCACCTCCCATGGCGCCACCGGGGTGGCCCGATTTGGCCTGCTCTACCATTGCGGCCGACAAGATCCGAATGTTGTCGGCAGCCCTCATTGAAATGTCTTTACTCATTTTTAGCGGCAATTATTAAGGTTTATTGTTCGTATTATTCAAAAAATTAGCCGGCAACAAAAGTAGTTATTTTTTTTCACTTACTGAAAACAAAGCATCCGCCTCCGAGCCCTCAAACGCTTCATTCATTGATTTTTTCGCAGTCCCGCACTTTTTGCTAATTTTGTCTCAGCTGCTCCTGCCGCAAGAAACCTGAAACAAAAAGGTTGTTTGCACCTTTACTATTACAAAAACCAGAGAAATGAAAATAGTTGCCGACGATAAAATTCCCGGACTCAAAGGCGTCTTTGAGCCCTTTGCCGAAGTGCTGTATCTGCCCGGAAAAGATATCGGTCCCGATGATGTGAAAGATGCCGATGCCCTGATTGTACGTACCCGCACCGCCTGCAACGCCCAGCTGCTGGAAAGCTCTTCTGTAAAAATGGTGGCCACCGCCACCATTGGCACCGACCACTTCGACATCCCCTGGCTCGAAAGTGCCGGCATCCGGTGGGTCAATGCCCCCGGCTGCAACTCCGGATCGGTCCGCCAATACATCGGCTCGGTACTGGCCCGCCTGATACTCGAGGGACGCGATCCCGCCACCACCACCCTCGGCATAGTAGGCGTAGGCATGGTGGGCAGCAAAATTGCCCAGCTGGCCAACGCCCTGGGCTTTAAAGTGCTGTTGAACGACCCGCCCCGACAGCGCAGCGAGGGCAGCGCAGCCTTTTGCGACCTGCCGCAACTCTTGCGGGAGTCGGACCTCATCAGCTTTCACACCCCCTTAAACATGAGCGGACCCGATGCCACCTGGCACCTTTTCAACAAAGACACCCTGCGTCAGACCAAAAAAGGCGCCATCGTCATCAACACCTCCCGGGGCGAAGTCACCGCCACCCAAACCCTCCTACAAGGCCTGGCCAGCGCCCACCTCAGTCGCGTAGTCCTCGATGTCTGGGAAAACGAGCCCAACATTCACTCCGATTTGCACCAGAAAGTCTGGATCGGCACCCCCCACATTGCCGGCTACTCGGTAGACGGTAAAGCCAACGGCACCACCATGACCGTTCAGGCCCTGGCCCGTCACTTTCAACTGCCGCTGAGCGATTGGCAGCCGGCCTCACTGCCCCTGCCCCCCGATCCCCTCATCCGCTTCGGAGAAGAAATACTGCAAATGACCCCCGCCCAAGTCGCCGCCACCGCCATTTTGAAGACCTTTGACGTATGCGACGACGATGCCAGACTGCGGGCCCGGCCCACCGAATTCGAAAAATTAAGAGGAGAATATCCGCCCCGCAGGGAGTTTCACCTCTGGCAGGTACAACTGCCCGGGCAGGCCTCCGGGGAAGTCCGCACCCTGTTTAAGCAACTCGGCTTTGTATTAAAGGAAGCGCAGTAACGAAGAAAAAACAAGCAGAAAGCCCAGCGCATAGCCTGCATAGACCTGTGCGGGCGTATGCGCCCCCAAAGCCAGTCGCGCCGAGGCAGTGAGTCCCCCCGCCACCACCAGCAAAGCCAGCCAGCCCGACACATCCAGTCCGTAACGCAGACCCAGAGCCGCCAGGGCACCAGCCACACCGGCAATGCCAATGGTATGGAGACTGATTTTCCAGAAAAGAGTAATGACCAGAGCAAACAATAAAGTCGCCAAAGTCGACAACATAAAAGTCGCCAGCATCCCCGACAAGCCCATCCGTTTCAGCAGCAGGTAGCCCATGTAGTAAAACAGCGCCGTAAAGAGCACCGGCCACAAACGCTCCCGGGGCGTCTCCATCTGAAAACTCTTAATGGCTCCAAACTGATACAACAAAGGCAAGAGCGACAAGGGCAAAATACAAGTGGTGAGTCCCACCATCAAATAAACCACCCGCTTGGCCTCCAAAGGCATAAAAGCCACATGGTGGCCCGAGTTAAAAATCAGAAAGACCCCAAAAACCGGCATCAGCATGGGATGAAAAAGTACCGAAATCACCTTGCTCAATAAACGCATAACTTTCTTCTCCTTTTAGGGACAGCGTCCCGTTACAACTCCTTGCGCAAGCGTGCCACAGGAATATTCAACTGTTCCCGGTACTTGGCCACCGTACGACGGGCAATGTTGTACGACTTCTCCTTCAGAATCAGCGCCAGCTTATCGTCGGTCAATGGTTTGCGTTTGTCCTCCGCGGCAATACACTCCTCCAGAATCTTTTTGATTTCCCGGGTCGACACCTCCTCGCCGCTGTCGGTCTGCAAGCCCTCCGAAAAAAAGTACTTCAGCGGAAAAATGCCGAAGTGCGTCTGAATGTACTTGCTGTTCGACACCCGCGAAATGGTCGAAATATCCAGATTGGTTTTATCGGCAATGTCCTTCAAAATCATCGGGCGCAAACTCATTTCATCGCCCTCCACAAAATATTCCTTCTGGTAATCCAGAATGGCCTCCATCACCGTCATCAGCGTATTTTGGCGTTGACGAATGGCATCAATGAACCACTTGGCCGAATCGAGCTTCTGCTTCACAAACATCACCGCCTCCTTTTGCTCGCGGCTCTGGTTTTTCTTGTTCGACTGGTAATCGCTGAGCATCTCCGAATAAGTGGTGCTGACGCGCAGCTCGGGCAAATTGCGCGAATTCAGCGAAAGCTGAAACTGGCCGTCCTCTACCTCCAGAATAAAATCCGGAATAATGTGCTGGGCCGTTTTGCTCATCGGATTGCTGTACGAGCTGCCCGGCTTGGGATTGAGCTTCAAAATTTCATCCACCGCATCCTTCAGCTGCTCGTCATCGAGGTGCAGGCGCTTGGCAATTTTATCGTAATGTTTGCGGGTAAACTCCTCAAAATGCAGTTTCAGAATCTGGTAAGCATGGCGGGCCGACTCTGCCTCGTTGGCCCGGCGTTCCATCTGCAACACCAAACACTCCTGCAAATCACGGGCCCCCACCCCGGGCGGATCAAAATCGTGAATCACCTCCAGCACCTCCAGCGCCTCCTGCTCCTCCACCTCCACATTCTGCGAAAAAGCCAAATCGTCCACAATCTCCTCAATCTCCCGCCGCAGGTAACCATCCTCGTCAATATTGCCAATAATGTATTCGGCAATGTTGCGCTGGCGCTCGGTCATGATGCGCAAACCCAGCTGAGCCGTCAAATGTTCATGAAAGGTGGTCCCCCCCGAAAAGGGAATATCTTCGTGCTTGTCGTCCTTCGAGTAATTGCGCGACTGCAATTTGTAGGCAGGAATATCGTCGTCGCGAATGTAGTCGTCGATCGACAGCTCATCCTTTTCCATCTCCTGCTCGGGAACCGAATCGGCCTCATCGCCGTACTCATCATTGCTCCCCTGCGAATCGCCCGCATACTCCAATACAGGGTTTACCTCCAACTCCTCCTTAATGCGCTGTTCCAGCTGGGCAGTCGGAATCTCCAGCAACTTAATCACCTGAATTTGCAGGGGCGAAAGTTTCTGAAGCAGTTTTTGCTGTAAACTCTGTTTCAACATAAATCTGAATACTTAAAAAAGGGTCTGTAAAGGCAGACCGCTCAAAAGCAAAAATAAGCTTATTTCCGCAATATTGAAACAACAGCGCCCCTTCTACAAAAAAAGTGCCCCGCAGCAGTAGTCGAAACAACTGGCGGGGCCAACTTGATCCACCCCGGGGGGCGGTGCTTTTGGTTGTGTGCTTTTCTAAGGATCTTCCACCACCAAAAGTACAACGCCCCCGACCCTTAGTTCCGGTCAAAAAGTAAAAATACTGTGCAAAAGGTACAAAAAATACCGCATTTACATAGGATCCACATCGGCCGCCACCTGCACATAGCGCCAACTTTGGGTAGCCAGCACCCGGTTGATGCAATCCTGCATCAGCTCCTTGGCCTTCACCGTAGAAGCCTGGCGCTCCAGCTTCAGCATGATTTTTTGCAAATGCACATCCTGAATACGCGCCACCGGCGGTTCCTGCGGACCCAGCACCCGATTGCCAAAAACCTCACGCAAAAAATGCGCCAGCGCCTGCGCCGCCCCCTGCGCCGTTTGCCGCTGCTTGTGTTTCACCGTGAGATACACCAAACGGTAAAAAGGCGGGTATTTGAACTGCTCACGCTCGGCCAGCTGTTCGGCATAAAACCCGGCAAAATCGTTGTTGCGCACCCGCGCAATCACCGGATGCTCCGGATCGCTGGTCTGTAAGACCACCGTACCCCGGCGATTTTTACGGCCGGCGCGACCGCTCACCTGCGCCATCATTTGGTAGCTGCGTTCAAAAGCCCTGAAGTCTGGATTGTTGAGCATCCCGTCGGCATTCAAAATACCCACCACACTCACCCGGTCAAAATCGAGTCCCTTCGTCACCATTTGCGTACCCACCAAAACATCGAGCTTCCCCTGCTCAAAAGCCCCTATCAAGTCCTCATAGCCCTTTTTCGACCGCGTGGTATCGTAATCCATCCGCCCCACCCGCACCCCGGGTAAAAGCGCCTGAATCTCCTCCTCAATTTTTTGCGTGCCAAAGCCCTTCAGTTGCAGCGAGGGATTGCCGCAGGCCTGGCAGACCGTGTGCACCGGTTCGGTGTAGCCGCAGTAGTGGCACACCAACTGATGAATGCCCTTGTGGTAGGTCATGCTCACATCGCAGTGCCTGCAGCGCGAAATCCAGGCACAGACCGTGCACTCCAGGTAAGGCGCAAAGCCTCTCCTATTCTGAAACAGAATAATCTGCTCGTGCCGCTCCAGCGCATCCTGCATCAAGGCCACCAGCTGGGGCGAAAAAGGACCCGTCATCCGTTTCTTACGCTGCTCGTCGCGCGTATTCACCACCACCACCTCCGGCAGCTGCAAACCCTCGTGCCGCGTTGCCAGCTCCACCAGCCCATATTTTCCCGTCTCCGCATTGTAATAACTCTCCATCGACGGAGTAGCCGTACCCAGCAGCACCTGCGCCCCAAAGTGACGCCCCAGTACCAGCGCCACATCCCGGGCATGGTAGCGCGGTGCCGGATCAAACTGCTTAAAAGAATGCTCGTGCTCCTCATCCACAATAATCAATCCCAGCGCCTTAAAGGGCAAAAACACCGCCGAGCGCACGCCCAAAATCACCTGGTAAGGCTGCTCACTCAAGAGGTTTTGCCAGACCTCCACCCGTTCGGCATCGGAAAAGCGGGAGTGGTAAATCCCCAGCTTATCGCCAAAGTGGGCCTTCAGGCGACTCGTAATCTGGGTGGTTAAGGCAATTTCGGGCAAGAGGTACAAGGCCTGGCGGCCGGAGGCCAATATCTCTTCGATCAGATGAATGTAGAGCTCGGTCTTCCCGCTGGAAGTCACCCCATGCAAAAGCACCGGCTTATCGGGCGACAGCTGCTCCCGCACCTGTTCCAGGGCCTTGGTCTGCACCTCCGAAAGCGCCTTCTTTTCCTGCAGCTCCACCCTTTCCTGCACCAGCCGTGAAACCTCCCGCTGCGCCTGCACCAGGGTCCCCTTCTTCAACAACTCCCCCAGGGCCCCGGCGCCCCCTTCCACCAAGTCGAGCAGCTCCTTGCGCCACATACCCGCACCCGCCATCACCGACTCCACCCCGCCGGCCTTCTGCACAAAAGTCATCAGTACCTGCAACTGCTTGGGGGCCCGCCCCAAAGCATCAAAGGCATCGCGCAAGCCGTTCTCACTGCGCGCCCCTTCGGCCAGCTGAATAAAAGCCTCCTCGCGGGCACGGTAAGCCGCATTCAGGCGCTCATGCACAAACACCGCATCCATATCCATCAAAGCCTTTACCAGGCCGTAACAGTTTTTCAATCCCGTAAGCTCATTGAGTCGCCCAATGGTCGTGTGCTTCTCGCGACTCAGAAAATCCAGTACCAGCAAAGCCTTTTCGGGCAAATCGTCCTGCTGCTCAAAGTCCGCATTATAATACACCCGCGTTTCGCTCTCCAGCTTGAGGCCCGAGGGCAGCGCCGCCTTATAAATCTCACCCAAAGTACATTGGTAATAGTCGGCCATCCACTGCCACAGTTTCAACTGCGCAGCAAGCACCACCGGTCCCCCCTCCAGCACACTCTGCAGCGGCTTGCAGGCATAGGCCTGCGGCGCCTCGTGGTGCAGCCGGAAAACCACCCCCGACAGCAGCTTCTTTTTACCAAAAGAAACCACCACGCGACAGCCCGTCTCCAGTCCCCCCGCCAACTCAGGCGGCACACTGTAGGTAAACAAGCGCGGCAGCGGCACCGGCAAAACAATATCGGCAAACAAATCGGGCATATTCAGCGAAGTTTGAAACAAAGGCTAAAGATACAAAAAGCAAGGCGGAGGCCCTCGTCAAAAAAACAGTAAAAAACGGCCG
>Ga0209075_1001010_pt1 | contig 27015 bp, 30 predicted proteins | sample Stecom2011_FD_187523 | JGI IMG/M metagenome (GOLD analysis project Ga0209075, IMG submission 187523) | Agricultural soil microbial communities from Utah to study Nitrogen management - Steer compost 2011 (SPAdes) (version 2) | ecosystem: Environmental > Terrestrial > Soil > Agricultural land...
TCGAACAACAGGCATGGGTAACTGCAACTGGCGTACGGCGCATTCCAGGGAGTTGGCGTGATGCGGGGCTTTAGTTTCATTGAGTTAATGATCGCCTTGCTCATTTTAAGCGTAGGGATCAGCGCCATGCTGACGTTACAACAGCAAACGACTCAGCGGGCACTGGCGGCGCAACAGGCGGTCCAAGCATGGCAGTTGATGGCTGATTATCATGAACAATTACGGGTTGCCAGCGGCGCACTCGGGATACGCGGCGAGGTGACCGTGCTGCGTGCGCCTTTTTACTATCAGGTGCGGTGGTGGCCAACGGGCAGCACTGGTCAATTTGAAGTGCAGGTGCAGTGGCAAAATGTACCCCATGGAAACCGAACAATCTCTGCGAAAAGCCAAGAAATCAATGCAAAACAATGATCCAAAACCATCACGGCTATGGTAGGATCGGGGCACATTTGTTGGCCGTATAGGTTGCCCTAAGACACATGTCCGCAGTAATAGAAGCCAAACAATTAACCTCGGTACGTGCCGGGCGTACCCTATTTTCACAACTCTCGTTGCAGCTCCACGCGGGCGAAATTCTGCATGTCGAAGGGCCGAACGGCGCTGGCAAATCGACACTGTTACGCATTATTGCTGGATTACTTGACCCGCAAGCTGGGCGGGTATCTTTATTTGGCCAGGACCAATGGGATGACCCTGAACAGTGGCAGCGCCAGTTGTTGTTTATCGGCCATAAAGCAGCAGTGAAAGCTGAGCTTACCGCACTTGAGAATCTGCATTATCAAGCGTTACTTGACGGCGCCGATCAGGTAGATGCGTGGCAGTTATTAGAAACCGTGGGTTTACTTGGTCTCGAAGATGTTCCAGCGCAACAATTGTCAGCAGGTCAACAACGGCGTATTGCGCTGGCTCGGCTATGGTACGGTCAAGCAACCTTGTGGATCCTTGATGAACCGTTTACGGCCTTAGATAGCCACGGAATTGCGTTATTGCATGAGCGTTTTTCCCAGCATTTGGAGCAAGGTGGCGTGATTATCTTAACCTCGCATCAGCCACTTACCTGGACCGGAGAGCGCTTAAAGAAAATTCGCATTGATTATCAGGACGAGGGGCTCTTGCATGAATACCGCTAGTGCTTGGCGCTTATTAACCACCGTCATGCGCCGTGACCTAGCAGTGGCACTACGCCGCCGCTCTGATGTGGTAAACCCCTTGTTGTTTGTAGTAATCGTAGTCACCTTGTTTCCTTTAGCAGTGGGCCCAGGCCCTGATATTTTAGGGCGCATCGCGACGGGCGTAATATGGGTTGCAGCATTGCTGTCATCGCTATTGGGTTCGGAGCGGTTGTTTCGCGACGACTTTTTGGATGGCACGCTGGAGCAATTGGTATTAAGCCCCGCGCCACTGCCATTATTAGCGTTTGGTAAGGTGGCGGTGCATTGGTTATTAAGCGGTTTGCCACTGGTGATTTTGGCACCTTTGTGTGCCATGTTGTTGAAGTTACCCATTGCAGGATGGGGTGTATTGATGCTGACCTTGCTGGTCGGTACCCCAATGCTAAGCGCGATGACGGCAGTGGGCGCCGCGCTGACCGTGAGCCTTGGGCGCGGTGGAGCCTTATTGAGTTTACTGTTGCTCCCGCTGTTTATACCTTTGCTAATTTTTGCAGCAGCAGCGGTCGAGAGTGCTCTAGTGGGTACCTCTGCTAGTGGGCAAGTGTTATTATTAACGGGTCTAATGCTATTAACGTTATTGTTGGCACCTTTTGCGGTGGCGGCAGCACTACGAGTGAGCGTAAATTAATATGTGGAAATGGTTACACCCCTATGCCAAAGGTGAAGCAGCATTTCGGTTGCTTGGCCTATGGCAGCCTTGGTTAGCTGGCTTAGCGGTGATCTTGGTGACGGTTGGCGTCGTGTGGGGGCTGGCGTATGCACCAGCCGATTACCAACAAGGTGACAGTTATCGGATTATTTTTATCCATGTGCCGAGCGCAATGTTTGCTATGGGTGCCTACACCGGGCTGGCGATTACTGCCTTTATCGTTTTGGTATGGCAGATCCGTACCGCAGAATGGGCCATTGCCGCAATTGCTCCGGTAGGTGCCGTATTGACCTTTATTTCCTTATTCACCGGTGCAGTGTGGGGCAAACCCATGTGGGGCACTTGGTGGGAATGGGATGCGCGGCTTACCTCTCAGCTTATTTTATTCTTTTTATATGTCGGCGTGTTGGCGCTGTACTATGCTTTCAATGATGCTCGCACCGGTGCTAAAGCAGCGTCAATCTTAGCCTTGGTGGGCGTCGTTAACGTGCCCATCATTCACTTTTCAGTGTACTGGTGGAACTCACTGCATCAAGGGGCCACCGTGACTCGATTTGGCGAAACGCTGATGCCAGCCTCAATGAAGTACCCGTTGTATATCAGTATTTTGGGCTTTATGTTGTTAACGGCAGCACTGATTGTCTACCGCTTACGGAATGAGATTTTGAAGCAAGAGCTGCATCGTCCATGGGCGCTGGCCCAGTTGGGAGTGGAGAAGCACCATGGCGTTTGATAGTTGGCACGAATTTATCTGGATGGGTGGCTATGGCTGGTATGTCTGGCTGGCTTATAGTGTCACGTTTTTAGCTATTGCCCTGTTAGTGATTCACGGGTTGCTGACGCGCAAAAAATTACGCCAACAGGCGGTCAAGATGCAACATCAACAGCAACGGTTGGCACGTCGTAAACAGCAAGAACGAGAAAGGAGTAAACTGACCGATGATACCACGTCGTAAAAAACGTCTCGCATGGGTGATTTCATTGATTGTTGGTGTGGCTGCGTCAGTTGCACTTATCTTGTTTGCCTTGACGAAAAACATTGATCTGTTCTACACCCCGTCAGAAATGCTAGAAGGCAAGGGCAGTCAGAAAGTACGCCCAGAAGTTGGGCAGCGCCTACGGGTTGGCGGTATGGTGGTTGAGGGTTCGGTGCAACGTAACCCAGAAACCTTAGAAGTGAGTTTTCGTGTGACTGATACAGGTCCAGAAGTGACGGTTCTGTATACCGGCATTTTGCCGGATTTATTCCGCGAAGGCCAAGGCATAGTCGCGCAAGGTGTCTTGATTGAACCGACGGTGTTAAAAGCGACCGAAGTGTTGGCAAAGCATGATGAAGAGTACATGCCACCAGAGCTTGCCGAAGCTATGAAAGGCATTCAGCATGTGAATCCCAACCGTCCAGATTACACCGGCTCACAACCGCAACAATCACAACCGAAAAAACCAGGAACAAATCCATGATTGCTGAGTTCGGACAACTCACGTTAGCGGCGGCATTGGCATTTTCTATATTGCTTGCAATTTACCCACTATGGGGCGCGTGGCGGGGCCATAGTGGCGCCATGTTATTAGCGCGGCCGTTAGCCTATGGGCAGTTTTTATTTACTGCGTTGGCCTACGCCGCGTTGACGTACGGCTTTATTGTCAATGATTTCAGTATTGCGTATGTAGCGCACAACTCCAATACGGCTTTGCCGCTGGTGTACCGGATAACGGCGGTGTGGGGCGCGCATGAGGGCTCGTTCTTGTTATGGATGCTGATGCAAGCAGGCTGGATTGCTGCGGTGGCCGCGTTTTCGCGCCGGATGCCATTGGTAATGATGGCACGGGTGCTCGCTGTGCTTGGCTTGGTCAGTATTGGGTTCTATTTATTCATGCTGAGTGTGTCTAATCCGTTTGATCGAGCACTCCCGCTGATTCCAGTTGATGGCCGCGATTTAAATCCATTGTTGCAAGACCCGGGGATGATTTTCCACCCGCCGTTACTGTATATGGGGTATGTGGGTTTTTCGGTGGCCTTTGCCTTTGCTATCGCGGCACTGATAAGCGGTAAGTTAGATGCCTCGTGGGCGCGTTGGTCGCGGCCGTGGGCGACTGCGGCGTGGTGCTTCTTAACCTTGGGGATTGCGCTCGGGAGTTGGTGGGCTTACTACGAACTTGGCTGGGGTGGCTGGTGGTTCTGGGACCCTGTTGAAAATGCCAGCTTTATGCCGTGGTTAGTGGGTACGGCATTGATTCACTCGTTAGCAGTGACGGAAAAACGCGGCACCTTCAAGTCCTGGACCGTATTGCTAGCCATTACTGCCTTTAGCTTGAGCTTATTGGGTACCTTCTTAGTGCGTTCTGGGGTGATTGTTTCAGTGCACGCGTTTGCGACCGACCCAGCACGCGGCTTGTTTATTCTTGGATTACTAGCGGTGGTCATTGGCGGCTCATTGCTGCTGTTTGCACTACGAGCGGGCGCGGTGAGTACCCAAACGAAGTATGAGTTGGTGTCTCGTGAGGTCATGCTGTTGGGTAACAACGTGTTATTGATGGCTGCGACCTTTGTGGTGTTAGTGGGCACCTTGCTGCCGATGATACATAAAGAGCTTGGTTTAGGTTCGATCTCCATTGGTGTCCCCTTCTTCAACCAGATGTTCACCTGGCTGATTGCACCTTTTGTGCTGTTGATGGGGCTTGGTCCGTTATTCCGCTGGCGCCGCCAGGAATTACGTCCGCTTGCCAAAGAGCTGGTGCTGGCGGTGGTGTTAGCTGTCGGCCTTGGTTATGCGTTGCCGCTGATTATTGCCGATGAGGTAATGGGGATGACGGTGTTTGGCTTGATTCTTGCGTTGTGGCTGGTGATGACGACGGTGACTGAATTGAAACTACGCATGCAGCAGCGCGGGCAAGGCATCGCCGGTTTAGCCAAGCTCGGCCGCAGCCATTGGGGGATGGTGCTGGGCCATTTAGGTTTTGCGGTAACTTTGATTGGTATTGCGGTCGTGACCCAATACGAAGTGGAACGTGATGTGCGTTTAGCGCCGGGTGAATCTGTAGTGGTGGCACCGTATCGCATTCAGTTTGATTTGCTCAGCCAACAGCAAGGGCCAAACTATATTACCGACCACGGTGAGTTCAGCATTTACCGCGGTGATACTAAAGTTGCTGAAGTGGTGAGTGAAAAGCGCTTCTACACCGTGCAACGTATGAGTATGACCGAAGTGGGGCTGGATGTGAGTTTGTTGCGCGATGTTTATATCGCCCTGGGCGAACCACTTACGGGCGAAGCTGGGGCAGCAGGTGCTTGGGCAGTACGGATTTATATTAAGCCAATGGTGCGTTGGATTTGGCTCGGTGCCCTCATTATGGCGCTCGGTGGTGTCCTAGCGATGAGTGACAAGCGTTACCGTTCCCAACGACAAGTGCGAGGTGGCTATGGCACAACCTAATCGTTTCAAGTGGCTGGTATTAGCCTTACCCTTATTAGCATTTTTGTGGTTAACCATATTTTTATTGCGCGGTTTGTTTTCTGACCCAACGGAACTGAGTTCGGCGTTGGTAGGCAAACCAGTGCCGCAATTTGAGTTGCCCGATATTTATGACCCTAGTACCACTTATACTGAGGCTGTGTTACATGGTCGCCCTATGCTGTTGAATGTGTGGGCGACGTGGTGTCCGACCTGCCGCGCTGAGCATGCATACTTGAATAAGCTGGCACAGCAAGGCGTTTATATTGTAGGGCTGAACTATAAAGATGATTCGCGTGCGAAAGCAGTGGATTGGCTTAACACCTTAGGTGACCCGTATCGGTTGAATCTCTTTGATGAACGGGGTGCAGTGGCGATTGATTTTGGTGTGTACGGTGCACCAGAAACCTTTTTAATCAATGCCAATGGCGAAGTTATGTACCGTCACGTGGGCGATGTCAACGAGCGTGTTTGGAGCACTATCTTAGAGCCCCAGTACCGGGCGCTGATGGCCGACTTTGAGCGTGCTGGGGGGCAGCCATGAAACATTGGTTAGCAATGTTATTCGCGGTGCTTATGGCTTCTGTCGGCTCCATCAGTGTGAGTTATGCGGTTAATTTGGAAACCTACCAATTTGACGATCCAAATAAAGAAGCGCTGTTTCGTGAATTAATCAACGAATTGCGCTGCCCCAAATGTCAGAATCAATCCATTGCGGACTCAGATGCGCCGCTGGCAAAAGACCTGCGCGATCGCACGTATCTGATGGTGCAGCAGGGCGCAACGAAACAAGAAGTAGTGGATTATATGGTCGCCCGTTATGGTGATTTCGCCTATTATCGTCCACCGGTGCGGCTAAGCACCCTAGTGCTGTGGCTCGGCCCGGTGTTGGTGGTTTTGATCGGCGCGCTGGTGATCATTGTGCGGGTGCGGCAACAGCGCCACGAGGAAGTTGAACTCAGTGACCATGAGCGGGAGCAATTAGCCGCGCTGCAAAGTTCCGGACAGGATAACGATCATGATTAAACATATTGCGCTCATCGTAGCGGTGGCGTTAGCTGGAGCCATATTTTTATTGATAACTGGCCGCCGCCAACGCGAGCAACAACGTACACGGCTGGATGTAAACCGTGAGTTATACCAGCAGCGGAAACTTGAGTTAGTGCAAGAGCGTGAGGATGGCTTGTTAACTGAGGAAGCTTTTGCCCGTGCCAATGCTGAGCTCGATAAACGCTTTGTGACTGAGAATACCGAGCTCGAACAGGTTCACGATCAACAGGTGGGGCGCAGTATATGGATCCCTGCAGTGCTGGTCGTGTTGACGACTGTGGTGTTGTATAGCTTGTTTGGCAGTTGGAGCTTGCAACGCCAAGCTGATGAGGCGTTAGCAGCGCTGCCGGAACTGGGGCAAAAAGTGTTGACCCAACAAGATGCACAAACGACGCCAGCTGAATTAGCAACTTTTGCGTTAGGCTTGCGGCAACGACTGGCACAAGATCCCAATGATGCCGTGGCGTGGTTGGTCTATGCGCGGGCAATGATTGCGCTGGGTCACTTTGAACAAGCGCAGGAAGCCTATAAAAAATCGCTAGAGCTGGAGCCGAATCGAGTTGGAACCTTACTCGGTTATGCACAGCTATTACTGCAAAGTAGTGATGAAAGCCTGCTCCGTGAAGCAGCGGTGCATTTGCAGCGAGCATTAGAACTTGAGCCCTTTAATATGGATGGCTTATCGCTACTTGGCTTCGTCGCATTTCAGCGTGGTGATTGGCAGCAGGCAGTCACCGCGTGGGAGTTATTGCTTCACCAGTTACCACAAAATGATGAGCGTTATCAACCGATTGCCGCAGCTGTGGCTGAGGCCAAACAACGGCTTAGCGTAAGTGAGTTAGAATTGACGGTCACCGTGCAGGTGAGTGAAGCAGCGCAAGCCGCGATACCAGAAGGCGCGACTTTGTTTGTGTACGTGGTCGCCGCCGATGGCCCGCGGATGCCGGCAGCGGTGGTACGCCAGCCAGTGACTGAATTCCCAGTCACGGTTACGCTATCAGATGCAAACGCTATGTTACCTGATTATCGCCTCAGTCAATTAACTCACTGGCAAGTGATGGCGCGGATTTCAGCTGATGAACAGATTGATGCGGCTCCTGGCGATTTAGATGCCGAACCCATCGTGATAGAACCTGCGACCACCGCTGTTGAATTGACCATAAATCCATAAGATCTCAGTTAGTTGGAGTATATATGAGACGAGGACTTCTCCTTGCTGCCCTGGTGTTGCTAGGCGGCTGTGCCAGCACCCCGGCAGACGACCCGTGGGCTGACCCGCGGGATCCGTACGAAGATTTTAACCGCGATATGTGGGAGTTCAACGAGAAACTCGATGACGCTGTCTTGCGGCCGGCTGCTGTGGCTTATAGCAAAGTACCGCAACCCGTACGCAAAGGCTTGTATAACGTCGTTGAGAACCTCGAAGAAGTGGCGTCATTGGTGAATAACAGCTTGCAAGGTAAAGTGACCGATGCGGGGGTTACATTTTGGCGGTTCACCATCAACAGTACCATTGGCATATTCGGTATTTTTGATGTGGCATCACAGATCGGTTTAGATAAGCGAAAAGAAGGCTTTGGTGAAACTTTGGCGTACTGGGGCGTGTGGGACGGGCCTTACGTGATGTTGCCAGCGATGGGTCCTACGGTGGTGGTTGACCGTGGGGGTGATGTGGTTGATGGTATGTATTTCCCGGTGGATGATATCAGCGGCCCGACTAACGTAGTGCGTTGGGTCATCAAAGGATTGGACGCACGGGTGAAGCTCATGGAGCTCGAGCCAATGCTTGAAGATTCGCTCGATCCCTACTCATTTGTCAAAGAAGCATATTTTCAACGGTGGCGTGATAAAGTCTATGATGGAAATCCGCCAGACCTACCAGAAGATGAGTTAGACGACGACTTCTACGACCAGTTTTAGCTATAGAAGCCTTGCAACCTGCAAGGCTTCTGCGTTATAAAGTCGCGTCTAACGCAATCTTTACATGATAAAAAAATAAAATATTTTGAGGAATTATTATGAGTCAGGCACCTGCGAAGTCTGAACTTTGGGGCCACCCCAAGGGGCTTTATGTGCTGTTTACTGCCGAAATGTGGGAACGTTTTTCTTACTACGGCATGCGCGCATTATTAGTATTAACTTTGGTTGCAGCTACTGAAGCAGCGAACCCAGGGTTTGGCATGAGTGATGCTGACGCACTATCGCTCTACGGCATTTACACGGGTTTGGTGTACTTTACACCGCTACTGGGTGGCTGGTTAGCCGATAACTATTTAGGTCAACGCCGTTCTATCCTATTTGGCGGAATTTTGATGGCCGCAGCTCAGTTCACATTGTTTGCGGCAACACCGCACAGCCTCGAACTGTTTTATGTGGGCTTGGGGTTATTAATTGCAGGTAACGGTTTATTCAAACCAAACATTTCGACCATTGTCGGTGATTTGTATCCACAAGGTGATGCGCGTCGTGACAGTGCTTTTTCGATTTTCTATATGGGCATTAACTTAGGTGCCTTTATTGCACCGTTAGTGACCTCAACCCTTGGTGAAAGTGCAGACTTTGGCTGGCGCTGGGGTTACTTTGCCGCTGGTGTCGGTATGACCTTGGCGGTATTAACCCAAGCTTTCTTCTTCCCGCGTTACTTAGGTGATGTGGGTATTGTCCCGGGGGCTAAACGTGATCGTGAATTAACTGGTGGGGTGAAGCAACCATTGTCGAAAGTTGAGCACGATCGTTTGCGCGTGATTTTATTCTTGTTCGTTTTCGTAACCGTGTTCTGGTTAGCGTTCGAACAAGCGGGTGGCTTGATGAATATCTACGCCGACCGATACACCGATCGGGTGATTGGTGGTACGGAAGTGCCAGCGGGTTATTTCCAATCGTTGAACCCATTATTTATTTTGCTGTTCGCACCAGTGTTCTCATTTTTATGGATGTGGTTGAACAAGAAAGACAAGAGCCCAGATGCACCGATTAAAGTATTCACTGGCTTGATCTTAACCTCGATTGGCTTCGTATTTTTAATTCTTGGTTTGTTTGAAATCCAAGTGTCTGGCAAAGCTAACATGATGTGGCTGATACTGGCTTACCTATTCCATACATTAGGTGAATTGTGTATTTCGCCAGTTGGTTTATCATTGATGACGAAGTTAGCGCCGTTACGCCTCGCTTCATTAGTGATGGGGGTATGGTTCCTCATGCCAGCCATTGCTAACTACTTGGCGGGAATGGTCGGTGCATTTAGTGAAAAAGCCGACCAATACGAGTTCTCGATTAACCTCGCACAAAGTATTGGCCTTGAACCCCAGTATTCAGGCTTACTCGTTGTGTTTGGTGGGGTTGCCGTAGGCTTGTTAGTTTTCGCCGTTATTTTATGGTCAATCTCAGGCATGCTGGTGAAATGGATGCATGGCGCTGAGCGCGTACAACAATAGGATTGTGAAGCATGGTTAAAAAAGTTGTGATACCAGTGGCGGGTTTGGGAACACGGATGCTACCAGCAACGAAAGCAATTCCAAAAGAAATGCTGCCGTTGGTCGATCGGCCGTTAATCCAATACATCATTGATGAATGTGCGGCCGCAGGCCTTACCGAGATAGTCTTGGTGACACATTCCAGTAAGGCGGCCATCGAAAATCATTTCGATGCCAACTACGAACTGGAAGATATGTTGGCGAAACGGAATAAAACACAACTGTTAGAAGAAGTACAAGGTATTTGCCCAGCTGGCGTGACCGTCGTTGCGGTGCGCCAAGCAGAAGCCAAAGGGTTAGGGCATGCGGTCTTGTGTGCCCGTCCCGTGGTCGGTGATGAACCTTTTGCAGTGGTATTGCCGGACGTGCTGGTCGATGCAGCAAGTTGTGATTTGCGTCAGGACAACTTGGCGGAAATGGTTGCTAACTTCCAAGCATCAGGTGCAGCCCAGGTAATGGTGGAGAAAGTGCCGGCCGAATTGGTCAACCAATATGGTGTTGCCGATATAGCTGGTGTGCAACTTGCACCGGGTGAGCAAGCACCAATCCAACAGCTGGTTGAAAAACCACCCGTTGATCAGGCACCTTCTGATCTGGCTGTAGTAGGGCGCTATGTGTTCCCTGCCAGCCTATGGGAATTGTTGGAAAAAACACCAGTGGGCGCTGGCAACGAAATTCAGCTAACCGATGCCATGGCTATGTTGTTACAACAACAGCCGGTGAATGCCTATTATATGAAAGGCCGGAGTCACGACTGTGGCAACAAACTCGGTTATGCCCAAGCATTCGTTGAACACGCACTTCGCCACCCAAGTTTAGGTGCAGACTTTAAGGCGTGGCTGGCTCAAATGCAGTAGGTGCCGATGAGCCCATTCAAGCGCGGGTTGGTTGCTTGTGGTTTGGCAACGGCGCGCCCAACCCGCCAAAGGCTGTGTTAAATGGTGGCAATGATCACGGCACGACGTGGGGCAGGGTAACCCTCGATAGTGCGTGAATGATCGTTAGGGTCGAGAAAATCCACTAATGATTGCCCCTGCATCCATTCCGTGGCGCGCTGTTCGGTTAATTCTGTGACCGCCTCATCGACCACCCGGGCTTGTTTAAAGCCACACCGTTGTAACCAATGTAACAATGCCTTGGTGCTAGGAATAAACCAGACATTGCGCATTTTAGCGTAGGTTTCTCCGGGCACCAGTACGGTGTGCTCATCACCTTCCACCACGATGGTTTCTAACACCAGTTCACCGCCGGGTTTTAACTGGGCTTTGAGCTGCGTTAAAAAATCGATGGGTGAGCGGCGATGATAGAGTACCCCCATGCTAAAGACAGTGTCGAACGCTTTTAATTCAGGTAAGTCATCCACGCCGATTGGGAACCAATGCGCACGTGCAGCGAGTTCTGGCGGCATAAAATGGCGAATGGCAAAGAACTGCGCCATAAACAACTGACCTGGGTCGATGCCCCAGACGTGCGCGGCACCTGCTTCTAGCATGCGCCACAGATGGTAGCCACTGCCGCAGCCAATATCGAGCACGTGACGGCCCGTTAAATCACTGATATGTGGCAATAGGCGCTGCCATTTAAAATCAGAACGCCATTCTGTATCCACGTGCACACCATGTAGATTAAATGGCCCTTTGCGCCACGGCGTGAGCTGCATGAGCAAACCACGAATGCGGTTTTGTTCACCCGCAGTCACGCGGCTACTCGACACCGTGATGGTATCGCCCAAGCTCACCTGCTCGGCCGGCAATTGTGGTAACTGTGCCACGCAGCGCAGCCATTTATCCAGCTCACCATGCTGTTGCTGTTGTTGCCAATGGTGGAGTTGGGCTGGCAGGGTAGTGAGCCAATCTTGTAACGGTGATTGGGCAACGGCAATTAAGTCATCAGAAAAAAGTTTCATCTTACGCACCCCCAACGGTCGGGGCTTTGACCGCAATCATGGCGGCAAAGTTATAACATTGAAACCACACTTGGGTGTGCGCGAAGCCAATATCGCGCAACCGTTGCTGATGCGTTGCAAGGGTATCAATACGCATGACGTTCTCAATAGCGGCCCGTTTTTGCGCAATTTCCAGCTCACTGTATCCGTTGGCACGCTTAAAGGCGTGGTGAATATCGATGAGCAGCTCATCCATCACCGGATCCGCACTGCGGAATTTCTCACTCAACAACAGGGCGCCGCCTGGGCGCAGCCCTGAAAAGATTTTCTCCAATACGGCATAGCGTTGCTCGGGGGGCACAAACTGTAAGGTAAAGTTCATGGTAACCACTGAGGCATTACTAATCTCAGTGTGCTGCACATCTTCGCAGCGTAAACTAACCGGCACTGGACTGCGGTAGCCTTGGAGCAATAACTGGCAGCGTTCAATCATGGCCGAGGAATTATCGACGCCGACAATGTCAACATGGTCTAGGTCGGCGATTTGTTGTCGCATAGCTAAGGTTGCCGCTCCTAAGGAACAGCCTAAATCATACAAGGTAGAATGCGGTTGAGCGTAACGTTTGGTGAGCTGACCGATGCCCTGTAAAATGCTTTGATAGCCCGGCACGGAGCGGTTAATCATATCAGGAAAAACCTCGACCACAGTTTGGTCAAAGATAAAATCACTCACCTGTGCTAACGGCTCTGCAAAAATGGAATCTTTCTGTGTCATTTTCTTCACTTAGTACGGCTGCTATGTCGAAACAGCTATTTTAGCGTAACCAGTTTTTTCATGCGACAGTTACTGACTTTCAGCGTAACTCCGTTATAATGTGCAGCTTTGTAAAATCTAATTTGTAGTAGGGATCCTCCCATGCGTAGCCATTACTGTGGACAGCTTAATACTGACTTGGTCGACCAAACCGTAACCCTCTGTGGTTGGGTGAATAAACGCCGTGATTTAGGTGGCCTAATTTTTATCGATATGCGTGACCGCACTGGTTTAGTGCAGGTGGTATTTGACCCAGACCAGCAGGAATTATTTGCTACGGCGAATAAGTTACGCCAAGAATTCTGTATCCGCTTGGTTGGCACCGTGCGTGCACGTCCAGACCATCAAGTGAATGCTACGATGGCCACGGGGGCGGTGGAAGTCATGGCGAGTGAGCTAGAAATTATCAGCCGCGCAGAACCATTGCCCATCGATTTTAACCAGCAGGTGAGTGAAGAACAGCGGTTACGTTACCGCTATTTAGATTTACGGCGTCCGCAGATGAGTCATAACTTGCAGTTCCGTGCAAAAGTTACCAGTAACGTGCGTCGCTTTCTTGATCAGCAGGGCTTCTTAGATATCGAAACCCCTATGTTAACGCGGGCTACGCCTGAAGGGGCGCGTGACTATTTGGTGCCAAGCCGCACGCATAAAGGTAAATTCTTTGCGTTGCCACAGTCACCGCAGTTGTTCAAGCAGTTGCTGATGATGTCGGGTTTTGATCGCTACTATCAAATCGTGAAGTGCTTCCGTGATGAAGACCTGCGTGCTGACCGCCAGCCAGAGTTTACTCAAATCGATATCGAAACCTCTTTTATGAGCGCCGAGCAAGTGATGGCGGTGACTGAAGCTATGGTCCGCCAGCTATTTGCTGAATTACTGCAGGTTGAACTAGGTGACTTTCCACGGATGACGTGGCATGAAGCGATGCGCCGTTTTGGCAGCGACAAACCAGATTTGCGTAACCCATTAGAATTGGTAGACGTTGCCGACTTACTCAAAAATGTTGAGTTTCAAGTATTTGCTGGCCCAGCGAATGACCCACAAGGGCGTGTTGCGGCATTGAAAGTGCCAGCCAAAGCAGAAGCTATTTCGCGCAAGATGATTGATGAATACACCAACTACGTTGGTATCTACGGCGCCAAAGGTTTAGCGTGGATGAAAGTAAATGACCTTGCGGCAGGCCGTGATGGTATTCAATCGCCAGTGTTAAAGTTTATTCCAGATGACGCGTTGCAAGGTATTTTAGCGCGTACCGCAGCAGTTGATGGCGATATTATTTTCTTTGGTGCCGATAAGGCTACCGTAGTGGCTGAAGCCATGGGTGCCTTGCGTTTGAAACTTGGTCAAGAGTTCGGGTTGGTCAGCGATGAATGGCGTCCGTTGTGGGTCGTCGACTTCCCTATGTTTGAACAACATGAAGGTCGCTGGCACGCGATCCACCATCCATTTACTGCACCTGTTGGGGTGAGCCCTGCTGAGTTACAAGCGAACCCAGCTGCGGCACTGTCAAATGCCTATGATATGGTATTAAATGGCGTTGAAGTGGGAGGTGGTTCGGTGCGGATCCACAACCATGAGATGCAACAGGTGGTCTTTGATATCCTAGGTATTGGCAAAACAGAAGCAGAAGAAAAATTTGGTTTCTTGCTGGAAGCGTTGAAGTACGGTGCCCCACCACATGCCGGCTTGGCATTTGGTTTGGACCGTCTGGTGATGCTCATGGTCGGCGCACAGTCGATTCGTGAAGTCATTGCGTTCCCGAAAACCACGACTGCTGCTTGTGTATTAACCGATGCGCCGGGGTTCGCAAACCCAGAGGCCTTGGCTGAACTGAGTGTTGCTGTTACTGTAAAGGAATCACAATAACAACGTATCAGAACAGGAGCGAATCATGGCCATTATTCTGGGAATAGACCCAGGCTCACGCCTTACTGGCTATGGCGTGATTCGGCTAACTGGTTCGCAGGTTACTTATTTAGGGAGCGGCTGCATTAATGTGGTACGCAGCCTGAAAGGCGAGACTGAGCCAAGCCTTGCTGACAAACTCAAGGTCATTCATGATGGTGTGGTGGAGTTGATTCAGCAGTTTCAACCCACTGAATTTGCCATTGAACAAGTGTTTATGGCGCGCAACCCTGATTCTGCGCTAAAGTTGGGGCAAGCGCGCGGTGCCGCCATTGTGGCCGCTGCAGTGGCTGGCTTACCCGTCGCCGAGTATGCGGCGCGGCTGGTCAAACAAGCGGTGGTGGGTACGGGTGCTGCCGATAAACAACAAGTTCAGCATATGGTCATGGCCTTATTAAAACTAACCCAAAAGCCTCAAGCTGACGCCGCCGATGCATTAGCTGTTGCGCTTTGTCATGCCCACATGCGCTCCCAACCATTATCAACCACAAGGGGAAGGAAGTGATTGGTCAAATCAGCGGTATTCTCATTGCCAAGCAGCCACCGGAGGTGGTCATTGACGTCAACGGTATTGGCTATGAAGTGCAGATGCCGATGACCAGCTTGTATGAATTGCCCGACGTGGGTGAACCTGTCACGCTTATCACACATTTTGTTGTGCGCGAAGATGCACAACTCCTGTACGGCTTTAATACCTATGCTGAGCGTAGCTTGTTCCGGCAATTGATAAAAACTCAAGGTATCGGGCCTAAGTTAGCGATTACGATGATGTCTGGGCTCACCGCTCATCAGTTTGTGCAAGCGGTGGTGAATGAAGATTTTGCGCGGTTAACAAAAATTCCTGGGGTCGGGCGCAAAACAGCGGAGCGGTTGGTACTTGAGCTGGCCGATAAGTTCAAAAATTGGGGCAGTGCAACGCCTGCGACTGACGCAGCACCAGTAGATATGAGTGGCTTACAACCCACACTCGTTACCAACCGTCCACAAGACGATGCTTTGGATGCGTTGATTGCCTTAGGCTATAAGCCAGCACAAGCTGAAAAAGCTATCGCTGCTGCGTTAAAAGCCCAACCTGATGCTGCGAGCGAAGACCTGATTCGTTTTGCCTTAAAGAGCATATAACCCATGATTGAGCCGGATCGTATAAATCAACCACAGAAATTGGCCGATGATGATGTCATTGATCGTGCCATCCGCCCCAAACATCTGGTGGATTATACCGGGCAGAAGCATGTGGTAGAGCAAATGGAAATTTTTATCCAAGCGGCTAAGCAGCGTGCTGAAGCGCTTGATCATGTGCTCATTTTTGGGCCCCCGGGCTTGGGAAAAACCACTTTAGCTAATATTGTTGCGAACGAACTGAATGTAAATATCCGGCAAACCTCTGGCCCAGTGCTGGAAAAAGCGGGCGATCTTGCTGCATTGTTAACAAATCTCGAGGCGCATGATGTATTGTTTATTGACGAAATTCATCGCCTCAGCCCGGTTGTCGAAGAGATTTTGTATCCGGCGATGGAAGATTACCAACTGGATATTATGATTGGCGAAGGGCCTGCGGCACGTTCTATTAAATTGGATTTGCCGCCATTTACGCTGGTTGGTGCAACCACGCGCGCTGGTGCGTTAACAGCACCGCTGCGGGATCGGTTTGGTATTGTCCAGCGTTTGGAGTTCTATCAGGTGGATGAACTGACCACCATTATTGAGCGTTCTGCCAAGTTCTTGAACCTCAATTTAGATGCTGCTGGTGCGCATGAAATTGCCCGGCGCTCGCGCGGGACACCACGAATTGCTAACCGATTATTGCGGCGGGTGCGTGATTTCGCAGAAGTGAAAAATCATGGCGTCATTGATCAAACCACAGCAGCGGCGGCACTGACGATGGTTGATGTAGATGAAGCAGGCTTCGATTACATGGATAGGAAGCTGCTATTGGCCATTATTGAGAAGTTTATGGGTGGCCCTGTGGGTCTCGAAAACCTCGCTGCAGCGATTGGAGAGGAAAAGGAAACCATTGAAGATGTGCTAGAGCCATACTTAATTCAGCAAGGGTTCTTGCAACGCACACCGCGGGGGCGAGTTGCAACGCCGCATGCATATGCACACTTTGGGTTACGTATGAGTAACGAGTAAAAAAAAGCCCGCTCAAAAGAGCGGGCAAAATACAGAACAACAAGGAAGTTAAATCCAGGGAACAATAACAGGAAGAAGTGACAACCGGTCTCTTCATATCTGGTATCTGCGGTGTATTATACAGAGGACTGACCAGCATTCAAACGAGAAAAATTGCTTTTCGCATTAGTTTTACTAATATCAACAAAGTCTGAAATGCGTAAAATATAACCAGTCAATAAATGGTCAGACCAATATGAGCCTCATGAAATAAGGGTTCTGTTAATAATGGTCAATTTTTAATGATGAAAAAATATTGGGTAACCTTTAGACAATGTTAACATTTGAATGGCCGGTTCGTGTGTATTATGAAGATACGGATGCAGGCGGTATCGTTTATTATGCGAATTATCTCAAATTCCTTGAGCGAGGCCGTACCGAATGGCTACGCTCTTTAGGTATAGAACAGGATACTTGGCTTGCTCATGGTATTGGTTTTGTGGTGCGTCAAGTGCACCTGGAGCTGCTGCAGCCAGCGCGATTTAATGATGAACTGATAGTGACCGTTGTGGTCGAACGGCTGGGCAGAGCATCGGTCGTGTTTGCGCAGCAAGTGACACGCCGTGATGGTACAGTTTTGTGTCAGGCGCAAGTAAAAGCTGCTTGTGTCCAATTTGGTCAACCAGGCGATGCTGTCAAAGCAGTACCCATGCCACCAGCAATTTTAGAGGTGTTACAACGTGCAAACTGAATTGTCGATAACGGCGCTGATCTTGGAAGCCAGCTTAGTTGTACAGCTGGTAATGTTATTGTTGCTTGCGTTTTCTGTGGTTGGCTGGATGATGATTTTCCAGCGCTCGAAGGTATTAAAGGTAGCATCAACGCAGGCCTTGTCATTTGAAGATCGCTTTTGGTCAGGGGTTGATCTGGCACGGTTGTTCCAAGAAGTTTCAGCACGAGGGCAAAACGCCTCGGGTATGGAAAAACTCTTTCATGCTGGCTTTAAGGAGTTTGCGCGGTTACGGAATAACTCGGCATTGTCGCAGCAGCAAGTATTAGATGCCTCTTACCGCGCCATGCGAGTGGTGCATTCACGGGAAATCGATCGCTTGGAAAGTAATTTGTCGTTGCTCGCTACGATCGGCTCCATCAGCCCGTACGTGGGGCTATTTGGTACCGTGTGGGGTATTATGAACGCCTTCATTGGCTTAGGTGCCGTGCAACAGGCCACGTTAGCGATGGTTGCACCTGGTATTGCAGAGGCCTTGATTGCTACGGCAATGGGGTTATTTGCGGCAATTCCGGCGGTTATTGCGTATAACCGGTTTAGCCACAAAGTCGAGAAAATTGATAACCAGTATGTGAACTTTATGGATGAGTTGTTGGCGATTTTACAGCGCCAATGGGCGCAAGCAAAAGCAGGTAATGCAGCATGATGACGGTGACGCGACGCCGTCGCAAGCCGGTGTCGGAAATTAACGTGGTACCTTACATTGATGTTATGTTGGTATTGTTAATTATTTTCATGGTTACGGCACCTCTGATCACGCAAGGGGTGGTGGTGGATTTGCCAAAAGCCGCAGCGGAGCCGCTTGATTCAGATAGTAAGCCGCCAATTGTGGCGTCGGTCGATAAAGATGGGCAGTATTACCTGAGTACCAATAGCGACCCGAATGCGCCGCTTGATGTGGTGGATCTGGCCGTGATGGTGCAGGCTGAGTTGCAAGTGAGTCCCGGCCGGCCAGTCGTCGTAAAAGGCGATGGCGCGGTACAGTATAATCAAGTCGTACAATTGATGGTGCTGTTGCAACGCGCAGGCGTGCCTCAAGTAGGTTTGATGACTGATAACTCGGTAGGTGGGTAACAGTGGCGAAAAAACCTTGGTCCTGGCCTAAAGAATGGACAACACCGTTATTGTTGTCATTGGCAGTACACGTTGGCATTGTGGCACTGCTTGCTTTTGGCATGAATTTTAAATGGCCGTTGGATCATTTGCCGATGCAAATTACCGTATTGAGTGCCGACGAACCCGATCCGGATGAGCCAGTCGAGATTGTGCAAGCGGTAACGGTAGATCAAGCTGCCGTGGAACAACGGGTACAAGAAATTCGTGAGCGTGAACGGCAACAAAAATTGGCCGAAGAACAGCGCCAAGCAGAGTTGCAGCGACGTGCGGAAGAAGCACGTAAAGCCCGTGAGGCAGAACAAGCACGATTACGTGAAATTCAGAAGCAGCAAGAAGAAGAGCGCCGTCGGTTAGAGCGGGAAAAGGCCCAGGCGCAGAAGGAACGTGAAGAAGCTGAAAAAGCGGCGGCAGCAGCTGCTGAGCGACGGAAGCGTGAAGAAGAAGCAGCGCGCAAGGCTGAAGAGGAGCGTAAACGCAAGGAAGAAGAGGCGCGTAAAGCTGAGCAAGAACGGCTGCGGCGGGAACGCGAAGCGCAAGAGCGGGCGGAACGGGAACGGCAGATTCAAGAACAGTTAGAGCGTGAGGCGGCGGCACGACAACGTGCTCGTCAGCAACAGGTACAAAGCGAAGTCGAGCGCTATTCAGCGTTGATTCGTGAAACGGTACGGCGGAACTGGATTGTGGATGATTCCATGCGCGGTAAGGAATGTCGTTTGAGCATTACCTTGGCGCGCAGTGGTTTCGTGACCTCGGTTAGTGAAGGCGATGGTGACCGCGCCGTTTGTGACTCGGCACGACGGGCCATTTTACGCATTGGCACCTTGCCTATGTCACAAGATCCAGACGTGTATGAACAGATGAAAAATATTACGTTCCCATTTATTGCGGAGTAAATGAAGAAGCTTATGATCAACAAGTTATGTATACGCCTTATTGCAGCAATAAGCTTATTGGTTGCCAGTGTGTCGGCTCATGCCTCGTTAGAGATTGTGATTACCGGCGGGATTGACTCAGCGCGGCCTATTGCAGTGGTACCCTTTAAGTGGCTCGGCACCGGCCCTAAGCCACAGGGGTTAACGGAAGTGGTGGCAGCGGACTTGATGCGCAGCGGTAAGTTTAATCCAATTCCCGTGCATGGTATGCCACAGCACCCGTCATCTGCGAGTGAAATTGATTACGCAGCCTGGGCTAGCTTAGGTGTTGAAGTGGTGTTAGTGGGTACGTTGGCACCACATTCTATAGACCGTTACACAGTGTCCTTTGAAATTGTGGATATCTTCCGCGGTCAAATTACCAGTGGCACCCAAGTTTTACGCAATGGGCAGCTGGTGACCTCTGACGATCACATTCTGGATGCGCGTTCGAGTGTTATTGCAGGTGAGCAGTTCCGTCAATACGCGCACCGGATTTCTGATATTTTCTATGAGACCTTAACTGGGCAGCCTGGCGCCTTTATGACGCGGATTGCTTATGTGACGGTGAATCATGATCGTGAGCGTCCTTATGAACTTGTTGTGGCCGACTATGATGGTTACAACGAGCAAGTGTTATTACGCAGCCCTGAGCCGTTGATGTCGCCATCTTGGTCACCTGATGGGACAAAATTGACCTATGTCAGCTTTGAGAACCGTCGCCCAGAAATTTTTATCCAAGATATCTATACGCGTCAGCGTGAACGCATAACCCAATTCCCTGGCATTAACAGTAGCCCCGTGTTCTCACCCGATGGCAAAAAGCTCGCTATGGTGCTATCAAAAGATGGTAATCCAGAGATTTATGTGATGGACATTGCGACCAAGAAATTAACCCGTGTTACCAACCATCACGCCATTGATACCGAGCCAAATTGGTCGCCTGATGGTAACTCGCTGATTTTTACGTCAGAAAGAGGTGGCAGACCGCAGCTTTATAGCGTAAATTTAAGTTCAGGACAGGTTCGTCGTCTGACGTTTGAAGGCGAACAGAACTTAGGTGGAACATTTTCGCCTGATGGTAAGCAAGTGATCATGGTTAACCGCACTCAAGGGAACTATCACATTGCGCGCCAAGACTATCCAAACGGTAACTTGCAGGTATTGACGCAAACCGCATTGGATGAGTCGCCAAGTGTAGCACCGAATGGTAGTATGGTGATTTATAGCACCACCCATAATAACCAGCAGGTACTAGCGCTGGTATCCGTTGACGGACGTTTTAAGGCGCGTTTACCAGCGCGCCAAGGTGAAGTAAAATCACCTGCGTGGTCACCGTTTTTACGCTAGTACAGAGACGTTATTTAATTATTTACCTGAAAAAGGAACGCAGACATGAACGCAAAGAATGTTTTAAGAAGTTTGTTCATTGTGGCACCAATGCTGACATTAGCAGCATGTAGTTCAAACCAAGGTGCTGAAGAAATGGTAGATCAACAAACCAACCAACAACACATGGACCAACATGACCAAACTGGTGTTGATATTGGTGCTGTTGAGCGTCCGAAAACGCCAGAAGAAATTCGTGCTGAGAAAGTGGCTGAATTGCGTCAAGAAAACACCATTTTCTTCGCATTCGACGACGCACGCATCGCGCCTGAGTATGCCCAAGTATTAGCAGCTCACGCTGATTTCTTGGTACAAAACCCAAATATCACCGTGACCATCGAAGGCCACTGTGACGAGCGTGGTACGCCTGAATACAACATTGCACTCGGCGAGCGTCGTGCCAAAGCGGTTGCCCAGTACTTGCAAAACTTAGGTGTTAGTGCGCGCCAAATCACCACAGTGTCCTATGGTGAAGAAAAGCCATTAGTGAATGCTTCTACTCCTGAAGCCTACGCTAAAAACCGTCGTGGTGTTCTTGTTTACTAAGCGCAACTGGTAGAGCCAATGCATAAACTACTCGTCGTATTGGCCTTTCTGATTCCCGGTGCCTTGCTTGCGCAGGCACCGGTTTCTAAGTTAGGCAGTGGTTCATTAGAAGAGCGATTGAGTCAACTTGAGCGAGTCATGGATGCGCGCAATGCAGCGCAGATGGCACTGCTTGAACAGATGGCGCAACTGCAAGATGAAGTTGCTGAGTTACGCGGGCGCAGTGAAGAACATGCGTACCAAATCGAGCAAATTCTTCAGCGTCAGCGTGAGATCTATCAGGAACTTGATCGCCGTCTTGCACCAACCACACAAACTACCAATTACGGCAGCACTGGAACCGCGGCTACGTCCGATAGTTCTGTGCCGGCCTATTCGTCAAACTTGTCAGAAAATGAAGCGTACGAGCAGGCGATTCAATTGGTCTTGCGTGACAAACGCTATGAAGCGGCCATTCCAGCATTTGAACAGTTTATTGTGAACTACCCAAATTCCAGCTATGTGCCTAATGCACATTACTGGTTAGGGCAATTGCTGTTCGCCGAAAGCAAGTATGATCAAGCGAAGGTTCATTTTACGACTGTGGTGAACAACTATCGCGATAGCAATAAACGCGGTGATTGTATTTTGAAGTTGGGTATTATTGCACAACAACAAAATGACACTGCCACGGCACGCACATTGTTCCAACAAGTATTAAAGGAATATCCTAGCTCCACGGAAGCGGGTTTAGCGAAGAAGCGCCTCGATAGTTTGTAAATATCATGTTTAATTTGTGGTCACCTGCTCGCAAATTAAGCAAACGCGCTCGATTCTTGCAATTTTCGGTTGCAACGAGCGGCTTTTTAAGTAAACTATGCCGCCGTTGCCACTGATAAGTGCGCACGATGACGGAAAAGGGTTGTTAGCTCAGTCGGTAGAGCAGTTGGCTTTTAACCAATTGGTCGCAGGTTCGAATCCTGCACAACCCACCACTTTCCCATCATCCCCTTCAGTATTAATTTGTGGGTTGTTAGCTCAGTCGGTAGAGCAGTTGGCTTTTAACCAATTGGTCGCAGGTTCGAATCCTGCACAACCCACCACTTTATTTCCCTTCGCATCCCATTATGATTTATAATCAGCAAACTTTTATCTATGTATTGAAGTGGTAACATGAGCATTACTGAAGAAATTCAAACCCGGGTGATTAATCATTTTGATTATCCTTTCCCACCGAAACCTAAAGTTTTAAGTGACGTAGAGAAAGCCGAATACACTGCTCGCATCAAGGAATTGCTGCGTGAAAAGAATGCTGTGCTAGTGGCTCACTACTATACCGATCCTGAAATTCAGGCGCTAGCTGAGGAAACCGGCGGTTGTGTTGCTGATTCACTCGAGATGGCGCGTTTCGGTGCTCGTCACGATGCAGAGACCTTGATTGTTGCTGGGGTTAAGTTCATGGGTGAAACCGCCAAGATCTTAACACCTAGCAAGCGGGTTCTTATGCCGACATTGGAAGCGACCTGTTCATTGGATTTAGGTTGCCCCATTGATGAGTTCTCAGCATTTTGTGACGCTCATCCAGATCGGACCGTGGTGGTGTATGCCAACACCTCGGCGGCCGTTAAAGCCCGAGCTGATTGGGTGGTCACTTCGAGTATTGCCCTAGAAGTTGTCGACCATTTGGATGCAAATGGTGAAAAGATTTTATGGGGACCTGATATGCATTTGGGTAGCTATATCCAAAAGCAAACCGGTGCCGATATGATCATGTGGCAGGGTGCTTGTATTGTCCACGATGAATTCAAAACCAAAGCGTTAGAAGATTTAAAACGCGTGTACCCGGACGCAGGGGTGCTGGTTCACCCAGAATCTCCGCAAGCCATTGTTGACTTAGCTGACGCTGTTGGTTCGACGTCACAGCTGATTAAAGCGAGTCAAGAATTACCACAGGATACCTTCATTGTGGCGACTGACCGCGGTATTTTTTACAAAATGCAGCAGTTGTCACCGCATAAGCGCTTTATTGAAGCGCCAACCGCAGGTAACGGTGCGACTTGCCGTAGTTGTGCTCATTGCCCGTGGATGGCTATGAATGGCTTGGTAGCCATCGCTCATGCACTCGAGCACGGTGGTGAAGGGCACGAAATTCATGTCGATGAAGCATTAGCGAAACGGGCGTTAATGCCCCTAGATCGTATGCTTAATTTCAAGCTGTAATCCGTACGGGATATTTCAAGCAGTAGCCAGTGGCGCGCATTTTATCATTGCGTAGCCGCTTGCTACCGCGCGGCCCAATAACATCTGAACGGGTTAAGTGGTCGATGGATGTGCCAATTTGCGTGGCAATCCGACGATACGCTTCTTCTTGCAACAACGGCTGATTATCGCTGACGATATATACTTGGCCTTGATGTTGTGGCTGCTGTAGTAAATAAGCGATAAAACCAGCCACATCAGCGCTATGAATATGATTGGTCCAAGCTGGTGTGACCACCGCTTTGCCATCTTGAATCATCGTCTGTAACCGCTCACGGCCAGGGCCGTAAATTCCAGCACACCGCAAAATAGTCACCGCTGTGGGGCTACCTTGGAGTACTTGTTCGGCCTGCAACAGCATGGCACCACTGGCTGTACTTGGCTCAGTTGCACTACTTTCATCCACCCATTCCCCGTTGCGATGGCCATACACTTGCGTGCTGGAAACATAAATTACCCGCGGTGGGTTGGGCAGTTGATGGAGAAGGTGTTGTAAATGACGGCAGGGCACCACATAGCCTTGATGATAGCCATCAGGGTCGACGCTGGTTGGTGTTAAGGTAATAATAATAGTATCGAAACCTTGTCCAAGTAGCGCCCGCAAATCGGCCTCGTTATTAGCATCAGCACTGATAAGCTCGACGCCAGCTAGCGTTGGTTTATGTTCAGGATGCCGACATGCACCAACGCACTGCCAACGACATGCCGCTAATAATTGTGCGGTGCGGTGGGCAATATCACCATAGCCCAAAAACAGAATCTTTTGTGTCACTAAGCTGCCAACCAAACATCAAAAAACAACATCAACACCAAACCTACCATTAAGCCACCGGTGGCACGACCGTGATGCCCGTGGCGGTGGGTTTCTGGAATGATTTCGTGGCTGATGACAAATATCATGGTGCCTGCGGCGAACACCAAGCCCCAAGGCAGCAAGGCCGTGGATAGGTTAACGAACACGCCGCCGACCAATCCGCCAACAGGTTCGATGAGACCTGTCAGTCCGGCTACCCAAAAGGCTTTCCAACGATTGTAACCGACCGCGACTAACCCCGCGGCAACCGCCAAACCTTCCGGCATATTTTGCAACCCAATGCCCATAGCTAACGAGAAGGCGGTATCCGTTTGGCCACTGCCGTAGGCTACGCCCACAGATAAGCCTTCGGGAAAGTTATGGATAGCAATGGCGATCACAAACAACCACACGCCGGTCACTTTGGCGTTGGGCATCCCTTCGGTGCCGGTAACAAAATGTCGGTGTGGTAATAAGCGGTCGACTAACCCAATACATGCCGCACCTAGTAGAATTCCCACCACTGCAATGGCGGCTGGCAGGGGGCCTGGGCCGTACATTGCGGTGGAAATATCGATCGATGGAATAATCAACGAAAAGAAGGAAGCCGCCAGCATAACACCTGCGGCAAAGCCCAAAAGTGTGTCGTTAAAATGCTCGGATGGCTGTTTGTTAAACAGAATTGGCAGTGCGCCAACTGCGGTTAAGCATCCGGTAATTGTACTGGCTATCAACGCAACCAGAATGGCATCCATAACACCGTCCTTAGAAATTAGTAACCTGCGGCATGACCGTCTTTGCGGCTCTCAGAAGCCCCATAATATACGCCTTCTTCATGGTTTCGCCAAATAGCTTGGTAGCCCCCGTATGGGCCAACAGCTTCTTGTAAGCGATGCCCCATTTTGATGAGTTCTCGGCGCGTATAATCCGAGAACCCGTTTTCCAAACTAACCACACCACCGTCTGTCATAACTTCGCCTGTGGGTTCACTGGAACCTTCGTGCAGGATACGTGGGGCGTCGCCAGCTTCTTGCAGGTTCATGCCAAAATCAATCATATTGATGAGAATCTGTGCGTGCATTTGTGGCTGGGTCGCACCCCCCATGACGCCGAAGCTCATCAATGGCTTCCCGTCCTTGGTGACAAAAGCTGGAATAATGGTGTGGAAGGGTCGTTTACCTGGTGCGTACACATTGCGGTGGTGCGGATCAAGGGCAAATAACTCCCCGCGATTTTGTAGCACAAAACCTAGTCCTGTGGGCGTAATACCTGACCCCATACCGCGATAATTACTTTGAATGAGCGAGACCATATTGCCGTGCTCATCGGCGGTGGTGAGGTAGATGGTATCACCTTCTGTCGGTGGATTGCCGGGTTCATAAGCTTTACCCGCGCGTTTCAAATCAATCAGTTTGGCGCGCTCTTTAGCATAGTTTTTATCGAGTAACTGCTGCACTGGGACTTCGTTGAAGTCTGGATCTGAGTAGTATTTTGCGCGGTCTTCGAACGCTAGTTTTTTCGCTTCGACAAACAAGTGAACGTACTCAGGGCTGTCAAAACCGAGTTCGGCAAGGTTGTAATTCTCCAAAATATTGAGAATTTGCTGTGCGGCGATGCCTTGTGTATTAGGAGGAAGTTCCCACAAATCGTAGCCGCGGTAGTTGGTTGAGACTGGCTCAATCCACGTGGAGCTGTGATTGGCTAAATCCTCATAACTTAAAAAGCCGCCATGTTCTTGTACAAAGGTGGCGATGGTTTTAGCAATGTCACCGCGGTAGAACGCGTCCCGCCCTTGTGTTGCGATCAAGCGATAGGTATTCGCTAAATCAGGGTTTTTAAAGCGTTTGCCTTTTTGTGGCGGTTGGCCGTTTGCTAAAAATACGTCGGCAAAGCCGGGCTGATTTTTTAAAACCTTAGCGTTTTGTTCAAAGTAGTATGCGATAACTTCGGTGACTGGAAACCCTTGTTCAGCATAGGCAATCGCTGGTGCCAAAATTTGCGCCATGGGTAAGCGCCCGAGTTTGTTATGCATTTCAAACCAACCGTCTACCGCTCCTGGTACCGAGATCGGCAACACACCTCGAGCTGGAATGGAGGTGTAGCCGTGTTCAAGGAAGTACTCAAGGGGCAATGCTTGGGGGGAGCGGCCAGAGGCGTTAAGCCCTAACAACTGTTCGTTTTCGGCATCCCATATAATCGCAAATAGGTCACCACCAATACCATTTCCGGTCGGTTCCACCAACCCTAACACTGCGTTTGCAGCAATGGCAGCATCGATGGCATTGCCACCTGCTTGCATGATATCGAGTGCGACTTGTGTCGCAAGCGGTTGACTGGTGGCCGCCATGGCGTGGGGAGCCATGGCCTCAGAGCGGGTAGCAAAATGATGACCTGTGATGCGGTCAGCGGCGTGGGCGAGGGTAGCCATTAAAGTGACGACACTGACCGTGATTGCAGCGCAGGAAAATCGAGCGAATGACTTCATGACAGGGCTCCAGCTTCTTACAAGAATTGAATTGTTTGTCCCTCAACTATATGGGCAGACGAGTTTTGTCGCAACCCACAATGTAACTGTGAAAGCCATTGACTCTATTGGGTGTTTCTCTTACTATACGCGCCCTGTAATGGAGAGATGTCCGAGTGGTTGAAGGAGCACGCCTGGAAAGTGTGTATACGTTAATCGCGTATCGAGGGTTCGAATCCCTCTCTCTCCGCCA
>Ga0209075_1001013_pt1 | contig 26991 bp, 22 predicted proteins | sample Stecom2011_FD_187523 | JGI IMG/M metagenome (GOLD analysis project Ga0209075, IMG submission 187523) | Agricultural soil microbial communities from Utah to study Nitrogen management - Steer compost 2011 (SPAdes) (version 2) | ecosystem: Environmental > Terrestrial > Soil > Agricultural land...
AAATACTATTTTAAGACTGTATTGATGGAGTTTGAGGGCGGCTTATGCTCTCGAAGTCCACTCAATTCTCACACTGGCTACTGTAATTTTTTTGTAAAAAAATTACATTCCCGGCATTCCACCTTTCATTTGCTTCATCATATTTGCCATGTTCTTTTTATTGCTCATCAACTTCATCATTTTCTTAGTGTCGTTGAATTGTTTTAGAAGCTTGTTTACTTCTTGTAAGCTTTGACCGCTTCCCATAGCGATTCTTTTTTTACGGCTAACATCTATAGAATCTGGATTTTCGCGCTCAAATGGACTCATTGAGTAAATAATTGCTTCAATATGTTTGAAAGCATCATCTTCAATTTCTACCCCTTTCATTGCTTTCCCCATTCCAGGAATCATTCCCATCAGGTCTTTTACGTTACCCATTTTCTTTACTTGGTGTAACTGGCTCAAGAAATCATTAAAGTCGAACTGATTCTTTTTGATTTTCTTTTGAAGTCTTTGAGCTTCTTTTTCATCGTATTGCTCTTGTGCTCTTTCAACTAAAGAAACAACGTCTCCCATTCCAAGGATACGGTCAGCCATACGTTTTGGGTAGAAAATGTCTATTGCATCCATCTTCTCGCCAGTACCCACAAACTTAATTGGTTTATCAACAACAGCTTTAATAGAAATAGCAGCACCACCTCGGGTGTCACCATCTAATTTCGTAAGAATTACTCCGTCAAAGTTAATTTTATCATTAAATGCTTTTGCAGTATTTACAGCATCTTGACCTGTCATGGCATCCACCACGAAAAGTGTTTCTGTCGGTTTAATCGCATTTTTAACATCTGCAATTTCACCCATCATCTGTTCGTCAATTGCTAAACGACCAGCGGTATCTATAATTACTACGTTGTGGCCATTACTTCTTGCGTGCTGAATAGCTGCTTGAGCAATTTTTACCGGGTTTTTTTCTTCTTTATTTGAGAAAACATCTACACCGATTTGTTCTCCAAGTACATGGAGTTGGTCGATTGCTGCAGGTCTGTAAACGTCACATGCGGCCAGTAATGGTTTCTTTCCTTTTTTTGTCTTTAAGTAGTTTGCAAGTTTACCTGAAAATGTCGTTTTACCAGAACCTTGTAGTCCAGACATTAGGATAATCCCTGGGTTTCCTTGGTAGTTGATTTCTGTTTCATTCCCACCCATCAATTCGATAAGCTCTTCGTGACAGATTTTAGTCATTAATTGTCCAGGCGAAACAGAAGTCAAAACATCTCTACCTAGGGCTTTTTCTTTAACAGTGGTTGTGAATTCTTTAGCAGTTTTGAAATTAACATCGGCATCTAAAAGTGCACGACGTACTTCTTTCAATGTCTCAGCGATATTTATCTCAGAAATTTGTCCTTGTCCTTTAAGGATCTTAAACGCTTTTTCAAATTTGTCTGTTAAATTTTCGAACATGCTTGCAAAATTTAGTTTGAAGCGCAAATTTAGTAAAAACGTGACGACTAATCAAGAATTATTTTAATCTCGTAAAAATAAGGTGTTGTTGCGGAGAAAAGTGTGTTTTAGTCTCGTGATAAATACACAGAGTTTACACATGAAAGTGATGTGTTAGTTTTGTTAAAATATTCTAAAGGTCAATGCTGTTAAGGTTTTTTAGCATTTCACAAGATGTTTTCTAATTATTTTTAATGTTCAAACTAAAAACAATTTTTATGAAAACAGCAAAATTATTTACAGTCGTATTATTAGGGTTAGCTTTTGTTTTTACATCTTGTAAGAAATATGAAGATGGGCCAGCCGTATCGTTATTACCAAAGAAAGCACGTTTAACTGGAACCTGGACTCCTGTAAAATCAATTGATGGAGATGGAAGTGTTTCAGAGTATAGTGATGAAGAGGTAAATATGGTGTTCAAGAAAGATGGAACATATATTAATAGAATAACTCCGATAATGTTTGAAGGGAAATGGGAGTTTAATGGGGATAAAACAAAGATTATTTTATCAAATACTGGAACTCTTCAAATAGGAAAAGAGCAAACAATCTTACGTCTTACCAATAATGAATTGTGGTTAAAAGATGGAGACACTGAGACTCATTATGAAAAAGTGAAATAATTTACTTAGTGTAACAATAAACACTTTAATAGCAATAAGCACGAATTTCTTTAGTCAGAGGTTCGTGCTTTTTTTATAAGCTCTCAATTATTATCCCTTCTTTTTGTTATTTTTGCCTGACCTGATATAACAGAGTAAATATATTTTTATGAAAAAAATTCAAATGGTTGACCTTGTAAGTCAATACGAGAAAATCAAACCACAAGTTCAGTCTGCAATAAACAACATCTTAGATAAAGCACAATTTATAAACGGACCAGATGTTCAAGAGTTTAAAACTGATTTAGGTAGCTATTTAGGAGCAAAACACGTAATTCCTTGTGCAAATGGAACAGATGCATTACAAATAGCAATGATGGCACTTGGACTTAAGCCAGGAGATGAGGTAATTACTCCGTCTTATACTTATATTGCTACTACAGAGGTAATTGGATTGCTTAGGTTGAAACCGGTTTTTGTTGATTGTGAGAAAGATACTTTTAATATTTCACCAAAAGCGATTGAAGCTGCAATTACTGCAAGAACTAAAGCAATTGTACCTGTTCATCTTTATGGACAGTCTTGTGATATGGAGGCAATCATGAAAATTGCAAAGAAATATGATTTAAAAGTAATTGAAGATAATGCGCAAGCAATCGGATCTGATTACACTTTTTCTGATGGATCTGTTAAAAAGACAGGGACAATTGGTGATATAGGATGTACAAGCTTCTTTCCTTCTAAAAACCTAGGTTGTTATGGAGACGGTGGAGCAATTTGTACCAATAATGACGAATTGGCTAAGCAACTTGAAATGGTAGCAAATCATGGTCAAAGTAAACGTTATTACCATGATGTGGTTGGCTGTAACTCTCGTTTAGACACTATTCAAGCGGCAGTTTTACGTATAAAGTTAAAAGAATTAGATAATTATATAGAAGCCAGAAGAAAAGCAGCTGCTTTTTACGATTCAAAGTTTGAAAATATTGAAGGATTAACAATTCCTTATAGAGCTAAGAACACCAAACATGTGTTTCATCAATATACGCTGCAATTATCAGATAAAATTGACAGAGATGCACTTGTTGCATATTTAGGAGAAAAGGACATTCCCGCAATGATATATTATCCTGTGCCTGCTCATAAACAAAAGATGTTTGCGACATTAGAAACATCAAGCGGTAATTTAGATAACACAGATTGGTTAACTTCCAGGGTTTTTTCTTTACCAATGCATACAGAACTAGAAGATGAGCAACTTGAATATATTTGTGCGGCAGTAAAAGATTTTATAGAGAGATGAAGAACATAGCAGTTGTAGGAACAGGATACGTAGGTTTGGTTACAGGAACTTGTTTTGCAGAAACAGGGAATAATGTAATCTGTGTAGATATTGATGAGGATAAAGTGAACAGAATGAAAAATGGAGAGGTTCCAATTTACGAACCCCATTTAGATGTTCTTTTTGAAAGAAATATTAAACAGGGCCGCTTAAAGTTTACAACTGATTTGGCGTCTGCAATAAAAGATGCTGAAATTATATTTTTGGCTTTACCAACTCCTCCTGGAGAGGATGGTTCTGCAGATTTATCTTATGTTTTAGGTGTAGCTAAAGAATTAGGTCAACTCATTACAGAATATAAAGTAATTATAGATAAATCTACGGTTCCTGTTGGAACAGCAGATAAAGTTACAGCAGTGATTAAAGCTGAAACAGATGTTCCTTTTGCAGTAGTTTCTAATCCTGAATTTTTAAGAGAAGGCTTTGCTGTCGATGATTTCATGAATCCAGATCGTGTGATTATTGGGACAGAAGATGAAAAGGCTAAAGTCATTATGAAAGAGTTATATCAGCCTTTTATTCGCGACGGACATCCTTTGATTTTTATGGATGAAAAATCAGCTGAATTAACAAAATATGCTGCCAATGCGTTTTTAGCTACTAAAATTACTTTCATGAATGAAGTAGCAAACTTTTGTGAAATCGTAGGGGCAGATGTAGATAAAGTTCGTGAAGGGATGGGAGCAGACACAAGGATTGGTCATCGTTTTTTATACCCTGGAATTGGATTTGGTGGAAGTTGTTTCCCTAAAGATGTAAGCGCACTCTTAAAAAGCGGTCAAGATAATAACTTCAACTTTTCGATTATTGATGCTGTATTAGCTGTAAACTATAAGCAAAGAATAAAATTATTAGACAAGGTCTTAGACTATTTTGGAAGTGTTGAAGGAAAGAAATTTGCGCTTTGGGGCTTAGCTTTTAAACCTGATACAGACGACATTCGTGAGGCTCCAGCGCTTTATCTAATTGAAGAGTTAACAAAGAGAGGTGCTCAAATAGTTGCTTTTGATCCAGAGGCAATGGAAAATGTGAAAAAAGAAATTGGAGACAAAATATCTTATGTTGAGAATCAATATGACACCTTAGAAGGAGCAGACGCTTTGTTGATAGCAACAGAATGGTCTGTGTTTAAAAATCCTGATTTTAATCTTCTTAAGTCAAAATTAAAGAACCCTGTTATATTTGATGGGAGAAATATTTTTAACTTGAATGACATGCAAGAGAAAGGACTTTACTACAATTCAATTGGACGTCAAACAATTGTTCCAAACCTAAAATAATGGCAAAGAAAAGAGTTTTAATTACAGGTGCTGCAGGATTCTTAGGGTCTCATTTGTGTGATCGTTTTGTGAAAGATGGTTTTCATGTAATTGCAATGGATAACCTGATTACCGGAAGGTTATCAAATATAGAACATCTTTTTCCTAATGAGCATTTTGAATTTTATCATCAGGATGTTTCTCAATTTATTCATGTACCCGGAAAACTCGATTATATATTACATTTTGCTTCGCCAGCAAGTCCAATTGATTATTTAAAAATCCCAATTCAGACTTTAAAAGTAGGTTCTTTAGGAATCCATAATTGTTTAGGGTTGGCGCGTGTAAAAAAAGCACGTGTTTTAATTGCATCAACATCTGAGGTTTATGGAGATCCTGAGGTGCATCCTCAAACAGAAGACTATTGGGGGAATGTTAATCCAATAGGACCAAGAGGAGTGTATGATGAGGCCAAACGCTTTCAAGAAGCAATGACAATGGCGTATCATACTTATCACGGTTTAGAGACGAGAATTGTACGGATTTTCAATACTTACGGACCAAGAATGCGACTCAATGACGGAAGGGTTCTTCCAGCATTTATCGGACAATCTTTACGAGGTGAAGACCTAACAGTTTTCGGTGATGGAAGTCAAACCCGTTCTTTTTGTTATGTTGATGATTTAATTGAAGGAATCGTTCGCTTATTATTCTCTGATTACTCTGATCCTGTTAATATTGGTAATCCTGATGAAATAACAATTGGTGATTTTGCTGAAGAAATAATAAAACTAACAGGAACAACTCAAAAGGTAATTTATAAAGATTTACCCGTGAATGATCCTAAGCAAAGACAACCAGATATAACAAGAGCTAAAAGTATTTTAGACTGGACTCCAAAAATAAGTAGAGAAGAAGGATTGAAACTGACTTATGAATATTTCAAAAATCTCTCTCAAGAGGAACTGTTTCTAAAAGAACATAATAACTTTGATGATTATATTAAATAATATGGATTTTTTTGCACACACTACTGCAGTCATTGATGAAAATTGTTCCATTGGAAAAGGAACGAAGATTTGGCATTTCTCTCATATTATGCCGAATTGTGTTATTGGAGAAAACTGTAATATAGGTCAAAACGTTGTTGTTTCCCCAGAAGTTATTTTAGGAAATAACGTAAAAGTTCAGAATAACGTATCGATTTACACAGGTGTTGAATGTGAAGATGATGTTTTTTTAGGACCTTCCATGGTTTTTACCAATGTAGTAAATCCACGAAGTGCAATAGTGAGAAGAGGACAATACAGCAAGACCCTAGTTAAAAAAGGAGCATCTATTGGTGCTAATGCGACTATAGTTTGTGGTCACGATATTGGAGAATATGCCTTTATTGGTGCTGGAGCTGTTGTGACAAAAGAAGTTCTGCCTTATGCTTTGGTCGTTGGAAATCCAGCCAAACAAATAGGGTGGATGAGTGAATATGGTCACCGCTTAAATTTCGATGAAAATAACATTGCTATTTGTGAAGAAAGCAAAGAGGAATATGAATTACGAGACGGGAATGTTACAAAGTTATAAGAACCGATATGGATGATAAAATAAAGTTTGTAATAGTTGGTTCAGGGCACATTGGTAAGCGTCATGCAACAATGGTGATGGAGAGTGAGGAGTCAGAACTGGTTGCTTTGATTGATGTTAAACCAAGAGAAGAATTAGGTCTTGATGATTTTGAAGTGCCTTTTTTTAAAAGTATTGAAGCATTTCTAGAAGCAAATATTGAGTTTGATATTGCTAGTATATGTACTCCAAATGGATTGCATGCAGAACAAAGTATTCAAATATTAGCACAAAATAAACATGTGGTTTGTGAAAAACCAATGGGATTATCTAAGGATAATTGTGAAAAAGTAATTTTCAAGTCTTTGCAAATGTCAAAGCATGTGTTTTGCGTAATGCAAAATAGATACTCTCCTCCTTCGGAGTGGATTAAGTCAGTTGTTGATGAAGGAATTCTCGGAGAAATCTTCATGGTTCAAATTAATTGCTACTGGAATAGAGATGATCGTTATTATAAAAAAGGAGGTTGGAAAGGTACTCAGGACTTAGATGGAGGAACATTGTTTACTCAATTCTCTCATTTTATTGACATCATGTATTGGTTATTTGGTGATATTAAAAATATTCAAGGTAAATTTGCAGACTTTACCCACCAAAATTCTACTGATTTTGAGGACTCTGGGTTTGTTAGTTTTGATTTTGTTCAAGGAGGTATGGGGTCTTTAAACTACTCAACCTCTGTTGCAGGACAAAATCTTGAGTCTTCAATAACTATAATTGGTGAGAAAGGGTCAGTGAAGATTGGAGGACAATATATGAATGAAGTTGAAGTTTGTAATATTGAAGGTTATGAAATGCCTAATTTAGCGCCAACTAATCCGGGTAATGATTACGGAACATACAAAGGATCTGCTGCAAATCATCACTATGTGATTCAAAACGTAGTAGATACATTGAAAGGAAGAAATACAGCAACTACAAACGCTTTAGAAGGTTTAAAGGTTGTAGAAATAATAGAAAGAATATATAAAGTACGAGATGAACAATTCAATACACACTAAATTAATAGAGAGAAACGAGAAACTGGCTGTTATTGGTCTGGGATATGTAGGATTACCTATTGCACTTGAGTTTGCTCGGAAAATGGATGTTATCGGTTTTGATATAAATCAAGAACGAGTAGATTTGATGAAAAAGAACATTGATCCAAGCAACGAATTAGAAGCTTCAGACTTTGAAGGATGTAGTATTGAATTTACTGCAGATATCAATGATTTAAAAGCAGCAACTTTTTATGTTGTGGCTGTTCCAACTCCAATTGATGAGTCTAATCGTCCAAACTTGAGTCCTTTGTTAGGTGCCTCAGATACCGTAGGTAAGGTGTTGGAAAAAGGAGATTATGTTGTTTTTGAATCTACAGTTTATCCAGGTTGTACAGAAGAAGATTGTATTCCAGTATTAGAAAAACAATCAGGCTTAAAAGCAGGAGTTGATTTTAAAGTTGGATATTCTCCAGAGCGTATTAATCCAGGAGATAAGGTTCACACTTTGCAAAATGTTGTAAAAGTAGTTTCTGGTTGTGGTGTTGAATCATTAGAAGAAATAGCTAAGGTTTACGAGGAAGTAGTTGGAGCAGGTGTACATCGTGCTTCATCAATTAAAGTAGCTGAAGCAGCGAAAATTATTGAAAACACTCAACGTGATGTTAATATTTCGTTGATTAATGAGTTGTCTATTATATTTGATAGGTTAGATATTAATACTTATGAAGTATTAGAAGCAGCAAAAACAAAGTGGAACTTTTTACCTTTTTCACCAGGACTTGTTGGAGGACATTGTATTGGTGTAGACCCGTATTACCTAACACATAAAGCAAAAGAAGTTGGTTACCATGCCAAAGTGATACTTAGTGGACGTTCGGTGAATGATTCAATGGGTTTTTATATTGGTAAGCAGACGGTAAAGAAAATGATTGCTCAGGGGAAAGATATGAACGAAGCTAAAGTTTTGATCATGGGAGCAACTTTTAAAGAAAATGTAAGCGACATCAGAAACTCTAAAGTAATTGATGTGGTTAATGAATTAAAATCTTTTTCAGTAACAGTTGATTTAATTGATCCACATGCTTCTTCAGCAGAAATGAAACGAGAATATGGGATTGGTCTTTCTGAGAATGTTGGAAGTGATTATGATGCTGTGATCGTAGCTGTAAATCATGATGAGTATGCTCAGCTAACGGAAAAGGACTTTGTAAAGTACTTCAAAGATGGGAAAGGAGTATTTGTAGATATCAAAGGTATTTTTAAAGATAAAATTAAAGAGTTAGAATACTGGAGTTTATAATAGAGATGGAAAAGATTTTTTTGGAAACAGATTCAAATCTTATTTCACAGGTCGCTAGGATTAACAGGTTTAAAAACAATAAAGATTAAATTGAGATGAAAACTATATTGATTACTGGAGGAGCTGGGTTCATTGGTTCACATGTCATTAGACGAATGGTGAATCGTTATCCTAACTATAATTTTGTGAACTTTGACAAGCTAACTTACGCCGGTAATTTGGAAACTCTTGTTGATGTTGAAGAAAAGTCAAACTACACTTTTGTGAAGGGAGACATCTGCAATGTAGAAGATATAAATAATGCTTTTATAACTCATAAAATTACAGATGTTATCCATTTAGCAGCTGAATCACATGTTGATCGATCAATTTCAGGACCGATGGAATTTGTGCTTTCTAATGTGGTTGGAACAGTTAATTTAATGAATGTTTGTAGAGAACACTGGTCTGATTTATCAAAACATATTTTTTATCATATTTCAACAGATGAGGTTTACGGTAGTTTAGGAAAAGAAGGTTTGTTTGAAGAAACAACAGCTTACGATCCAAGAAGTCCATATTCTGCATCTAAAGCAAGTTCTGATCATTTCGTTCGTGCTTATTACCACACCTATGGCTTAAACATCCGCATTTCAAATTGCTCAAATAACTATGGAAGTCACCAATTCCCTGAGAAACTAATTCCGCTAATGATTCATAATGCAGTTGAAGGAAAAGACTTGCCTATTTATGGTGATGGCTTAAATATCAGAGACTGGCTGTGGGTTGAGGACCATGCAAGTGCTATCGATTTGATATTTCATGAAGGAAGAAATGGTGAGACTTATAATATTGGTGGATTAAACGAATGGACGAATATTGACCTTGTACATCGTTTAGCAAAGATTATTGATCAACGATTAGGAAGAAAAGAAGGCGATACAGCGAAGCAAATCAAATTTATTACGGATAGAGCAGGACACGATAGAAGATATGCTATTGATGCAACTAAACTTGAAAATGAGTTAAATTGGAAACCATCAATTACTTTCGAAGAAGGATTGGATAAAACAGTAGATTGGTATTTAGAGAATCAAGAATGGGTAAAAAATGTTATTTCAGGAGAATACCAAGCCTATTACGAGAATCAATACAAATCATAAAGAATGAATTTAATCAAGTCGTTATTAGGGATAAAGCAGAATGAGCCTTTCGACTTAAGTGATCTAAAAGTAGATATGCACAGCCATCTTATTCCCGGAATAGATGACGGTTCGCAATCTATGGACCATACGATCGGTATGTTATTGCGTTTTGTAGAGTTAGGATACACTAAAGTAATCACGACACCACATATTATGTCTGATTATTATAGAAACACTCCTGAAATCATTCTTAAGGGATTGGAAGAAGTAAGAGCAGAAATCAAAAAGTTAAATATCCCTATTGAAATAGAAGCCGCAGCAGAGTATTTTTATGACGAACATTTTCTTGACTTAATTGAAAAAGATAACCTGCTTACTTTCGGAAAGAACAATGTTCTTTTTGAATTTTCATTTGGGACAAAACCGAACAATATTGCTGAGCTTATATTTAATTTAAAGTCCAAAGGCTATCAACCTGTTTTGGCTCACTATGAAAGGTATTTGTTCTTTTTATCAAAAGGAGTGGAGTCAGCTAGAAAGCTAAGAGAACAAGGAGTTCATATTCAAATGAATCTCAATTCACTTACAGGACATTATGGACCCGAAATTAAAAGACAAGCAGAATCACTGGTTGATAGTGATTTAATAGATTACTTAGGAACAGATTGCCATAGAATTGAACATTTGGACATTCTCCAGAATAATCTTGACAGAAAGCATTTCAGAAAGTTAAGTGAGATGACTTTTAGAAATAAAGATTTGCTGTAGGGACGTTTTTTAAAACATCCCTACAGCAGTAACAAACCTACTCCCCAATCTCCGCGCTTGATGTCGGAAACTTTCTATCTACTTTCTTAAACAATCCTTGCAATACTTTTCCTGGACCTACTTCAATTACTTCTTCACAACCATCAGCAATCATCTGTTGCATGGTTTGTGTCCAACGAACTGGAGCAGTTAATTGTGCAATTAAATTCTTCTTAATTTCGTTAATATCGCTTACTGCATTTGCAGTAACGTTTTGGTATATTGGACAAATTCCTTCAGAAAAAGGTGTGTTTTCAATTGCTTTTGCTAATTTTTCACGTGCAGGCTCCATTAATGGTGAATGGAAAGCACCTCCAACGGGTAAAGGTAATGCTCTTCTTGCACCAGCCTCTATAGCTTTCTCACAAGCAATTTCTATTCCTTTGTTAGATCCTGAAATCACCAACTGACCAGGACAGTTATAGTTTGCAGCAACAACCACTTCGTCAATTTCAGCACAAATTTTCTCTACAACTTCATCGTCTAAACCTAAAATTGCAGCCATTGTTGAAGGTTCAGCCTCACATGCGTCCTGCATAGCTAGAGCACGTTGGTAGACTAACTTTAATCCATCTTCGAATGATAATACTCCGTTTGAAACTAATGCTGAAAACTCGCCTAGTGAATGACCAGCTACCATATCAGGTTTGAAATCATCACCCAAAACTTTTGCTAAGATTACAGAGTGTAAAAATATAGCCGGTTGTGTTACTTTGGTTTCTTTCAATTGCTCATCTGTGCCATTAAACATTATTTCAGTAATGTTGAATCCTAAAATATCATTGGCTTTATCAAAAAGTTCTTTGGCAACAGGAGATGCTTCGTAAAGTTCTTTCCCCATTCCTATAAATTGGGCACCTTGGCCTGGAAATACATATGCTTTCATATACTATCAATTTTGAAGGGCTAAATTAAAATTATTTAGCTGATTTTAGCTGTTTTTGAAAGTAAAATAGGTTTCGTAATAAGAGTAGCGAATATTTCTCAGCTTCAAAAAAAAACAATAAAATAGAGTTAAGTAATTGTTTATACTCATACTTGAATACCTTATTATAATACATTCATAAATATAATTTCTTAATCCTGTTTATTTTTTTTGTAACTTCGCAACAAATATTTAGACGAATGAAAATAATTGCAATCTCTTCTCTATTTCTTGGTTTACTAATGAGTTGTGTTGATGGTAGAAAAGAAAACAATCTCTATAATATCGTTACAACAACATCAATAGTTACTGATTTAGTAAAGAATATAGGTGGGGATAAAGTTGAGGTCGTTGGTTTAATGGGGGCAGGTGTAGATCCACATTTATATAAAGCAAGTGAAGGTGATGTTTCTAAACTTTCTCAGGCTGACATGATTTTATATAATGGTTTACACTTAGAAGGTAAGTTAGTAGATGTTTTTGAGAGAATGAAAAGTCAAAATATCAATGCTATTGCTATTTCTGATGCTTTAGATAAAAGTGATTTGATTAGTTCATCACTTTTTGAATCGAATTACGACCCTCATATTTGGTTTAATATTGAATACTGGGAGAAGATAACGCTTTTTGTTGCCAATAAATTATCTGAAGCACTTCCTGAGTATACTGAAACCTTTAAAGATAATTCTGAAAAGTATTTACAAAAGTTGAAGGCTTTAAAAGTAGAGTTAGACAAGGAAATAGCAACTTTACCTATAGATAAACGGCGTTTGGTAACGGCTCACGATGCTTTCAATTATTTTGGTAAAGCTTTTGACTTTGAGGTGGTTGGTTTACAAGGATTATCTACTGCAACAGAAGCCGGAGTACAAGATGTTCAAAAAACAGCAGCGTATATTATAGAGCATAAAATTAAGGCCGTTTTTATAGAAAGTTCTGTTCCTCGACGTACAGTTGAAGCTTTGCAAGCAGCAGTAAATTCAAAAGACCATCAAGTTAAGATAGGTGGAACTCTTTATTCAGATGCTTTAGGAAATGAAGGAACAGAGGAAGGAACTTATATAGGAATGTTTAGGTATAACGTTCATACCATTGTAAGTGCACTTAAATAATTATAGATAATAATGGGGAAAATAGCCGTAAAAGTAGATGACCTTACTGTAGCATACAATTACAAGCCTGTAATTTGGGATATCGATTTAAAAATTCCAGAAGGAGTTTTAATGGCTATTGTTGGACCAAATGGTGCTGGGAAGTCAACTTTGATAAAAGCTATTTTAGGCATTCTAAAGCCCATTGCAGGAAGTGTAACGATTTTTGACAAACCTTATAAGTCTCAGCGAAAGCATGTAGCCTATGTGCCACAAAAGGAAAGTGTGGATTGGGATTTTCCAACAACTGCTTTAGATGTAGTGATGATGGGGACCTATGGTAGTTTAGGGTGGATTAAGAGACCAGGAATAAAAGAAAAAAAGAGTGCGTTAGAGGCACTTGAAAAGGTGGGGATGCTTTCGTTTAAAAATAGACAAATTAGTCAGCTTTCTGGAGGACAGCAACAACGTATTTTCTTAGCACGGGCCTTGGTTCAGGATGCTTCAATTTATTTTATGGATGAACCTTTCCAAGGTGTTGATGCAACAACTGAGGTAGCGATTGTCAATATTTTGAAAGAATTGAGAAAAGCTGGAAAAACTGTGGTTGTAGTGCATCATGACTTGCAGACTGTACCTGAATATTTCGATTGGGTTACTTTCTTAAATGTAAAGAAAATTGCGACTGGACCGGTAAAGGATATCTTTAATGATGATAATTTAACTAAAACATACGGAATTAATTATAAAGTAAGTATTCAAAAATAAGGTGGAGATAATTGAATACATAAAGCTCGTTTTTAGTGATTATACCTTGCGTACTATCACATTTGGAACTGCCATACTAGGTGCTGTTACTGGTATGTTAGGTAGTTTTGCTGTATTGCGTAAACAAAGTTTATTGGGTGATGCTATTTCTCATGCTGCATTGCCAGGTATAGCTTTAGCCTTTTTAATCACAGGTACCAAGGACTCAAATGTTTTGCTAATCGGTGCTTTAATTAGTGGGTTAATCGGTACATTTTGGATACGTGGAATTACTTCTAAAACACATTTGAAGTCAGATACAGCGCTTGGACTTATTTTATCTGTTTTTTTTGGTTTTGGAATACTATTATTGACTTTCATTCAGAAACTACCTAATGCAGACCAAGCTGGTTTAGATAAGTATCTATTTGGTCAAGCTGCAACTCTTATGGAAAGTGATGTTTGGCTCATGACTTTGGTTACTGGATTATGTTTGATAGTTCTTTTGCTCTTTTGGAAAGAATTTAAAATTTTGCTTTTCGATAAAGATTATGCTCTAACTCTAGGATTTAATACCAAACTTATTGATATTCTAATTACGAGTTTTATTGTTCTGGCTATAGTTTTAGGATTACAAACTGTTGGGGTTGTTTTGATGAGTGCTATGTTATTAGCTCCTGCTGCTGCAGCTAGACAGTGGACAAATAGTTTAGGAATGATGGTTTTTCTAGCTGCGATTCTTGGTGCAAGTGCCGGATTCTTTGGAACAGCCATCAGTGCTACTCAAAGTAACTTATCGACAGGTCCGGTAATTGTTTTAGTAGCTTCAGTTTTTGTGCTTTTTTCATTTGTACTTTCTCCGAAAAGAGGATTGCTATTTAAACAGATCCGATTAATTAAAAATAGAAATGATTTAGAACTGCAGAAGACATTGGCATTTATGTATCACATTGTTGAGGACCACGAAGATATTTCTCACCCTCACGCAATTAGAATTCTGAATAACTTCCAAGGATATAGTCGTAAAGGGTTGAAGAAATTAGTCGATAAGCACTATGTTGAATTGGATGGTGAAATGTGGAGTTTGACTCCAAAAGGATTCGAAGTAGCAAGTAATTTATATAATCAAAATCAGAAAAATGACTAGCGCGCAATTCGAAATACAATTGATTGCAAGCTTGGTAGCTATAGCTTGCGCTATTCCTGGTACATTCTTGGTACTTCGTAAAATGGCTATGATTAGTGATGCGATTAGCCATTCGATATTACCAGGACTTGTTGTTGGATTTTTTATCACACAAGATCTTAATTCACCATTGTTGATATTATTTGCTGCTATCACAGGGGTGCTTACGGTTGTTCTTGTAGAGAAAATACAGCAAACAAAGCTGGTCAAAGAAGACACGGCTATTGGATTAGTATTCCCAGCACTTTTTAGTATTGGTGTAATTTTGATTGCTAAATATGCTAATGACGTACACCTCGATATTGATGCTGTTTTATTAGGTGAATTAGCATTTGCTCCTTTCGATAGACTGTATTACGGTACTGTAGACTTAGGTCCAAAATCACTGTGGGTTATTGGAGGAGTTTTGACTGTAACATTGATTCTTTTATTCGCATTCTTCAAAGAATTAAAGATGAGTACTTTTGATGCCGGTTTAGCAACATCGTTAGGCTTTTCACCCGTAATTATCCATTATGGTTTGATGAGCGTAGCCTCAGTTACAACAGTGAGTGCTTTTGATGCTGTAGGTGCAATTTTAGTAGTCGCTTTGATGATTGCACCAGCAGCTTCTGCGTATTTATTGACTACAAACTTGAAAAGAATGCTTGGCCTAGCGTGTTTCTTTGGCGTGTTGAGCGCTATTTCTGGTTATTGGTTAGCTAGTTTTTTAGATGCTTCAATTGCTGGAAGTATTGCAACTATGTTGGGAGTAATATTTCTTATTATTTATTTATTTGCACCCAGCAAAGGACTTATTTCAGTTTTGTATAGAGAGAAACAACAACGTGTTGAGGTATTATTAATCACCTTTTTATTACACCTTAAAAATCACAGCGAAATTGAAGAACGTCATGTTAATCACTTGAATGAACATATTAATTGGCAAAAAGTCCGCAGTAAAACAGTGCTGAGTTTGGCCCTTAAAAATAACATGATTACCATCGAAAATAAAGTTGTTTCTTTATCAGAAAAAGGGGAGGAGTTTACCACAAAAGCAATCGATTATATCTTAACCAACGAAGATGGATTGATTGAAGATATGAAAGAAGATTTCTTTTTATTTAGAGGGTAAGAAGCTGAAACGAATGGAGAGAAATTCAAGGAGTTTGTTACATAAACCAACATGAAATTGGGGCTTCGAGAATTTCAGCCACCAATTTCATGCTAAATACTAAGTCTATATTCGTGCTGAACTTTGAACTCTTTCTATAACTTGACCGTCACTTATCACATACGTTTTGTCTAAAAATTTGAATGATTCACCTTCTGACTTATTGATTAGATCAGTTAGGTCCTCTTCAATAGAATGAACAGATCCTCCAGTCATTCTTGCGAGATTCAAGTATTGTAAATTGATGCGGTATTTTGTACCACACAGGATTATGCGAACAGGAACTTTTATTTTTGGAATCAAACTATAGTCCCGCATATTAGAAAGGTTGTCAGCAATTAAGATAATTTCCTTAGCATCGGGATTATCTCTTTGCGCTTTATAAATCGCTTCAACATCATTCTCATCTGAATCGCCACTGCAGCCATAAGAAACTGATTTTAAAAGTAACTCTCGAAAATCCTTATAATCTTTCGTTGAAACGCTATGGAGGCCTCCTGTTCTGCCTACTATTTTTTGATCATTTGATATTCCATCTCCATCATTGAATAATGTAATGTTTACGGTTTCCTTTTTATTCATTTTTAATAAAAACCAAAAAGCTGTTTGCTTCATATAGGGATACATACTGCAAGTTACATCTGCTACAATCGTAGGGTTTTTCCAATTGTTGCGTTCCATTACTTTCAAAATTACCGGTTCATCATTAAACTGCTTTAACGTGTTGTCTGTGATTTTTATTTTATCATCTTGAGGAAGTGCTTCATAACTTTCTCGTTCTAATCTATTCAAGGCTTGAGTTTGTTCCGGTTGATAATAAATTACTACTCCATGAAATAATAATTTTGCTTGCGACTCATTCCTGCAATACATTTGACGAACCATACTCCAAGTAATTCCACTACTCTTTATTAAATCAGGGCGAATACTGAGCATATTCAAAATTCGTTGTTTATTTAAATCGCTTATATCTTGGTCTCTTGGATAGTTGGTGTAAACGACATCAATTTGAATAATATCAGCGTCTTTCAACTCTTTTTTATTCATAACAGATAAAATCTCAGCGCTTCCGTAATTCATGTTTACCACAGCGGTATTCAAATATGTTCCTGCGATTCGATATATTCCAGCTTTCTTTTCGGGCTGTTCTAAAATATCATCCACAGTGCGTAAAGAAAGTTGAGAAAAAACGGCAACTGCAAGAGTCGTAAATAGGATACTTATTATCGTTTTCATAATTAAAAGGTTTTTAATGAGGGGTATAGTTATAATGTAGGAATAGAGTTTGGTTACGTATTGCATATTTAGAATACCTGCATCTGAATGCTCTAAAACAAAAAAACCTTCACTCAATTATGAACGAAGGCTTGACCATTATCCTGATGGTACATGTGATTTTAAGCTTTTTATCTATTCATCAAATTGTGAAAAAAACTTTGACTTATAATTGATTTCGCTTCAACCTGTCCTGTACCTTTTGCATCGCTATACTCTCAACTCACACACACATTACTGCATTTTTAAAGAAACGACCTCAAAATCACAAAGACTTTTTTAACAGTACAGTTCTTCGAAAAGCTATAGTCTATTTATATCAAGTCATTTCTTTCAAAATAAACCCCATCCCACTTTTTGTGTGAATTAGCTTTTCATCAAAGCCTTTTTCGACTTTGTTACGTAAATAATTAATGTAAACATCAATAAAATTTGTTCCAGTGTCAAAGTGAGTATCCCAAACTTTCTCAGCAATTTCAACGCGAGATAAAACCCGTTCAGGATTTTCCAGCATAAACTGAAGTAGATTGAATTCTTTAGGAGTTAGGTTAATCTCTGTATCATTTCGCTTGACTCTTTTTGTAAACAGATTCATTTCTAAGTCTGTATATTTTAGGATATTCCCTGAACTTCCACCAGGCCTTTTCCTCCTGTTTAGTAACGCTCGAATCCTCACCAAAAGTTCACGCATTTCAAAAGGTTTCACCAAATAATCATCAGCTCCAGCATCAAATCCTTCAACTTTGTCATCGGTTGTGCCCAGAGCAGTAAGCATAATGATGGGCATTTCAGGTTGCGTTTCTCGAATGTGTTTACATAAATCGATTCCATCCATTTTGGGAAGAATAATATCGGTAATCACTAAATCATAAGGATTTTGATCAATCAATTTCTTTCCAGAAAGACCGTCATAGGCCAAAGAAGGAGTGAAGCCTTGTTCACTAAGTCCTCGCTGAATTAATTCAGCAACACGGAGGTCATCTTCAATGATTAGAATTTTCATTGGGATAAATATAGAGAATTTTCGATGTTCTTTTATTAATTGAGATTGAAATAAGTATAGGAATTAATCCTCCAAAATCTTCAACAAATGCTTTAATCGATCCGTCTGAATAAAATCAACATTGTGTTCAACCGCAGTGATATTTCTTTGATGAGAATGCGTGTTGAAAGTAGCGACCATAATGTTTTTGCTGTGTGCTAATTCAACTCTTTCATGTGTAAGCTTATCAACAGCCACTGTGATTCCATGAAGATTGTATTGCTCGGCCAAACTTAATGCGTAATCATAGTTAGTATAGATAAACTGCTTGATATCTGGTCTGACTTCGATTAGCTCTTTAATCAGTATTTCACTTTTAAATTCAACATAAGTGTTTTCAATCAAATTGTATTTGTCGACGACCTCTATAATTGCATTGTTCAATGTTTCAAAATAAACAGAGTCTTTATTGGGATTAAAATTCTTAAAATCTAAAAAGTAAGTGTATTCATCTTGATCAGGAATAGCATTAAAAACATCATCCAGTCGAATGAGTTGATAGTCTCCGTAATGTGCATACGAGAAACGAGCCCCTTCTAGTTCCTCCCATGTCTTTTCGTAAATATGACCAGATAAATTAGTTGATTCTTCAAGGTTGAAGTCATGAAAAGCAACCAAAATTCCATCCTTTGTCATTTGCACATCGATTTCTGTCCCATCAGCCCCAAGGTTCAAAGCATTCAAAATACTTTCTAGTGAATTCATAGGGTAGGTATGGCCAATTCCCATTCCTGCATGTCCAATCGCTGAAACTTTATTGTTATTGAGGTTGTTGATGTCGAAATCATTCTTTCTACAGGATAAGAGTAGAGAAGTTGTGACGAATAAAACTAAAATATTTTTCATACCTATAATTTAAAATGCAACCCCAACTGTTAAGGCTCCCCAGTGTCTATAATTTTCTTGAAACTCAATCATAGGCGTATAACTTAAGCCTAAAATCAATCTGCCATCCGCTTTTTGATAACGGTAACCGATGGCAAAATGCGTATGTAACTTTGTTTCTCGAGTAGGACTTCCACCCGTATGATTCGCCCTAACTGTATTGGCGATTAATTGTCCAAAACCCACATGAACCTTGTGGTCTTTCCCGAAAAAACCATTGATGGTGACAGGAAATAGCAAATCCGGATTAAATCTGTTGATAAAATCATAAACTCGAACTGTAGTTAAGCCAACCCTTCCCGAAATTGAAAACAGCCCAGGCAAAGGAACAACTCTCTCATAGTTTAGTGAGCCATACCCTCCAATTCCTCCGGCTTCTGCATGAATAATATTCTTGAAGTGAACAGACTTTTCTGTTTGTGATTGTCCGTTTATTGTAATCAATAAAAAAGACAGTAGAATAAGATATACTTTAAACTTCATATTTTCGAGACCTTGTTAATATACAGTAAGTTAGTAAGTACTAACAAAGCTAAGGCTTATTAGTTCAATTTTACAGCACTTTCCGGACAGTTTTTTAGAAATGTTTTTCAATCACTTGATTTTTAAAGATTTAGATTGTTTTTTAAATGTTTTATTTGGGAGCCATATCTGTCTGCGCTTTCTAGTTACCTCCTTGCATGTTGCTACGTGTTTAATAAGGTGTTTTCGAGCTTCCGTTGGTCGCTGCAACCACCTTAAAACACTGTGCATGCAAGTTTGGCAAGCTATTCATCTCCGCCAGGGCTTGGGTGATGGGAGTGTTTAAACTTTGAATAGAATAAAATAAAAACAGAAATGTAATTCATTAAACAATAAAGTAATATTCCTAAACCCAACGACCCAAGCTTTTCACCCATAATGACATAAGCTCCTTAAAGCTTTGTAGCTGAGACAACAGATACAACTGAGGTGACTGAGGCTCTCGAAGTCCCGAAGTCCTGAAATCCCGGACTCACCTCCCAACCACTCTCTCTAAAAACTCTTCAACTGTCTTATTATCTATTTCCATAGTCGAAATTAAAGCTTGCATACGAATCAAGATGTCGTCAGAAGACATAATTTCTTTGTCGTCGATAAATCCTTCGGAGAGTAAGTAAGCTTCTAATTCATCTGCGCTATCGGCTCTAAATCGAGGAACTTCTCCATTTCTTAAAGCGCTAAGCAGAAGTTGAGGGTTACCCTTTAACTCTTCTAGTTTTTCACTGACTTTATCAATAAATGAAGTGGTAATCGCTCCAGAGTTTTGTAGAACAGCTCTATCGATGGGGAAAGAACGTCCAATTCTATGGAGTTCTTGGAACTTATCCAAAATTTCTATCCGTATAGAAAGTTCATGAAATTTGTTCTCGTCTAAAGTGTTAATCTTTCCATTGCTCTTGGTGAAACTTTCTAATTGTCCCCAAACTTTTATTCCTCTGTCTAAAGCAGAGTAAAGAATATCTAGGTCTTCAATTAAATACCAAAGTGGTAGTTCAGCACTGCTTTGTGTCAGCATATTGAAAGGCTGAAATGAGAGCAATTGACCATATTCTCGGTGACTTTCTCCTTTGGGTTTAGGAATTCCTTGACTTAAACTAAAGTTACTTAAATCAGGAATAAAGTCTCCAGATGTATAGGTTTCGTTTCCTTTGTTGTTGAGTTGAATGACTTTGTGTTCGAGTTCTGTTTGGTTCAAGTGTGCTTGCCATTTCCCAACTTCATCGGCTTGAGCAGTAAAGTAAAATACTTGTCGTCCTTCTCGACTAATTTCAATGAGCGCTTCGATAATTGCTTTGGCTCTTTCATCGTCGCTATTGGCTAAAAGTTCGTCGGCTAGCAATGGAAGTTTGATGGAGGATTCCACTGTTTCTACATACGCTAAACGAACAGCAAGTAAAAGCTGAACACGTGTTCCTGTAGATAATTCAGATAAACTATAACTGCGATTCAACACATTGTCAATGGCTTCAAAACTAACGTTATCTTTCTCATTTAATTTAAGATTATAACGTCCTAAAGTAATTTTGCTGAAAACTTCATTGGCTTTTTGAAAAACTTCGGGTCTGTTTTTATTCTGTGTTTCTTCCCTTAATTCACTGATGATTAAATCTCCAGTGGTTAAGGCTAAATTGTTTTCATAAAGTTGATGAAGCGCATCTAAATCTTCTTCTTTTTGGGTTAGAATATCCTCTAAATCATTTCCAGCTTTTACGATGTTGATATCGGCTTCAATTTTATAAATTTTCTCATTTATATCGTTTAGTTTTTCCGCTTCCTCTTTATTTTTCCGTGCTTTTTCTTTGACTTGATCAATTGCTAAATCATCAATCTCTGCTTCGTGTTCAGTGTATAAAGAATGTGCTTTTAAACTGCTTTCCTGTTTTAATAACGCTTGATTTGTAGAGTAATGATCCTGTTTTATCGTGGTATAAGTCTCTAATTGCTTTATTAACTCTTGAATACTGTCTTTATCTTCTTCATTGATTCCAATGGTTTGATAAATATCCACTAGTCTGGTTTCATCTCTTTGTTTTAGCTGTTCTTGTTCAGTGATTGTTTTTTGAGCTAATTCAATATTTCGCGTCTGATTTTGGCGAATATTCTCTTCCTTATTCAGTTGAGCGAATGTAGCTTTTGCAGATATTAAATCACTTGCTACTGCTAAATTAGATTGAACAAAAAGCGTGTTGATTTTATTTAATTCATCGTCAAACTGTGTAAGTGAATCATTCAACTTGGTTTCTAAAATCACCCTTTGCGTATGCGCTTCTTGCCAAGTTTTCACATGAGTTAAAAACCAATAAAGACTACTAAAGTCATTGCTGTTGCTTTTTGGAAAACCAGGAGCTGCTTGAAGTTTTTCTTTCCATTTCTCACGTTCTAAAACAACTGAATGCATTCGCTCCTCAATGTTTTTTAAGCGAGAATTACAATCGATGAGTTTTTGACTAATTCTTTCAGATTCCTTAGAGTCAATGAGGTTTTCAATGAGTTCTTCAATTCGTTTTGTTACGTTTTGAATGTCCCAATGTGATGGTGGAGTAAGTCCTGATTTTTTAAAATCATTTTCTCGTATTCCTAGTGCGTTTGATTCGCTTCCATTTGATGATTTCGCATATAAAAAACCTACTACAAAAAGTAAAGCACCAACTAAAATTCCCCATACCCCGATAAAATAGGTCGTAATTGCTGCGATAATTCCAAACGTAGCGATGGTGAGTACAGTTTTTAATGGAATACCTTTTGTTTCTATAGGTTCTTTCAACCATTCGCTCAAAGTTTTGATTCCGTGAGAAAATGTCTCTGGTTTTACCTGCTCTTTTTGATACTTTTTAGCTTCTTCTTCAAGGTGTTTAATTTCAGAAATAACAAATTCCTTTTCTCCTGCTATCTGATGCGCGTTTTGCAGCATTTTATCTAAGCCGCTGACATCTGAGAGATCAATAGTCTTCCAATCTGTAGGGTCTATTGTAGAATCGATGCTATTTAGAGCATTTTTCTCTTTAACTTTTTCTTGTGCAATTTTGTCTTTAAAATCAATAGACTTTCTTTCAAATTCACTTAGTTTCTCAATTCTTTCTGAAATCTCATCACTAGTTTTAATAGCAACTCCATTTTCTGAAATTGTTAATTGATCGAGTTCTTTTTTGCTTTTTTCAATTTCACTTTTAGCATCTTCAATTTTTCTAGTACACTCAATAATCTGAGCTTCTAATGCCTGAATTTGCTTGTATTCATCTCCTTTTAAATTTTTAATTGAAGAAGGGTATTGGTTAAGTTGTTCATTCAGTTGATTGAACTCTAACTTTACCTCAAGATACTTTTCTACTTCAAGGTAAAAATCACTCAACTTTGCCGCATGTATAGCTTTGTCTCTATTTGATTTTAGAACTGTAAGACTTTCTTCCTCTCTTTTTAAAGCGAGCTGCTTCTCTCTAAGTTCCCTGTAATTTTTTTCAGTTTCTTTGTGCTTTTTGAACTCTGCAGCGCCTTGTGTTTGAAACTTATGGGTATATCCTAAGTTGTAATAAGCAGCGTCTAAATCAAACCCACCAATTGATTGGCGTGCAATTTCTTTCGCTAAATCAGTTTCATTTCCTTCAACAAAATTGTGTAAAGCAAGTAAGTAACGGTGGTGTCCTTCTAATGCTGGAAGTCCTTTTAATTGTTCCTCATGACCGTTACGCTCCATGCGATTTCGACCAGAGTCAATATCAATTTCCCAATTGTCGTCCTCTATTTTTACAGAACCTTGAATGCTCATTCCTTTCGTGTTGCTCTGCCAAATTAATTGTTGAATGGCACGAGCGGTAGAACTTTTTCCAGATGCGTTGGGTCCCGTAATAATATTTACATTGGACGCTAAATTATTCAAGGATTCCATCCCTGACGGAAACCCAGGTGCTTTACGTAGAGAAAGATTTATTAAAATGTAGGATGATTTTTTCATTGATTTTGTTGTTCAATTAATTCTGTAAGAATGCGGTTACATTCGTTAAGAAGATACTTTTCTGCATCTTGATTATCTGTTATGTCATACCTTTCTGATGTACGTAAAGATTGATAAACAGGCGCTTGATTCATATTTGCTTTAATAGCATTCCACTGCATTAATAGTCTGTCCGAAAACTCAGTAGACTCGCCATTATTAAGTGCGATAATCGTTTTGGCTAAAATTCCAGCCGGAGAAGATTCTTGAGCAAGTTCTTCAAGGTTATCTACTTTAGATTTGACAATTATCGTAACTTTTCGAACAGAAATACGGGTTTCAGTTGTATCAATTTCTTGATAATAGTCGTTAATCATTGGTCTTACCCATGAATCTAATTCTTTTATTTTACTGTGTTGACCAATTAAAACGATGTCATAAATTAAATAGGAAACTTTTTCTAAATCTAAGATTCGTGATTTCGCATCTTCAAATAACTGAGAAGTTACTATTGTTCGAACTTCAGCTTCGTTGTTTGTATCTGTAATATCGATTTCAATAAGTTCATACCTTACAGGAGACATTAGAATTTGTTCTGTTTCAATGCTTGTAGGTGAATGAATGATCATTAAAACGGGGCCGTGCTTTCCTTGTTCTTTTGAACTTAATGCATGAGGAGATCCTGGATAATAAACCAGTGGTTCGGCTGCTCTTAAAATTTGTGGTTTATGAATATGTCCAAGCATCCAAGCGTTCACAGGATGATGAACAAAATTGTTTAAATCTATCGGTGCGTAATTACTGTTTGGCATGTCTACATCTCCGTGTAAAAGTCCGATAGCTGGAATGCTGGAATCAATAGTGGTAATGTCAAAAGACATCAATGGATCTTGATTAAAATGACGTGTTGGAAAAGACCAACCCAGAAATTGTATTGCTTCTCCGTTTTTAGAAAATGTTTTCATTTCCCACGTTCCTTTTCTTCCTAATAAATGTAGATTCTCATATTTATTTGCATCCACCAATTGTGAAAGAACATCATAGTCATGATTTCCAGAAACCATATAAACAGCTATTTCGGCATTTCTTAATTTTTCAAATCCCGTTTGTAAAGGACCGATAGCTTCAAAATATCTATTGTCTTGATCAACAACGTCACCCGTTAATGCTAAAACATCAACTTTGTTGTCAATTGCATAATCAACAATCTTCGCCCATGTAGATTTTGTAGCAATTTCGTCAGTATTTTGTTGAATACCCGATGACTTTTTACCGATATGAATGTCGCCAGTGGCTAAAACTGTTAATGCCATATTGTTGGTTTTATTTGAGAACTCTTTATGAATTGATGAAGATAAGAGGTTTGATTGATTTTTGCAAGGGGAGGAGTGAAGTGTGTGAAAACTAAATTTTATAATCACTGGCGTCCGATAAAAACTTTAGTAATATTCGGAATTGTTTGATAATTCATGGATAGACACTGTTTTAGAAATCTAGACTTTAGTTTTGGATAAAAGCTAAGTTCGGAGCGTTTGGGATTCCACAGCGAAAATGCGCTGCACTGAGCACTTGTCGAATGTGAGTTTTCAAGTGGAATTGCATTTCTTTGCAAAAGAACCGAAGCGCAGCGAGCTCATGACTTCCTTTGAAAAGAAAATATTTGAATAAATATAGCATGTAACGTTAGAAAATCTCATGTTGCCTGGCATTCGCCTTGGAATTCCATTGATTTTTTTACTCACGCTTGTTCACTTCTTTTGTGTTCGTGAGCTCCCTTTGGTCGGTTGTTTCGTTTTTTTATCAAGAACCGCAGCGAAGCAAGCTCATGAAAACCTATAAAAGACAATTTAGAATTGAATAAAAAAATGAAAATAAAGAATTGTTGAAGCGAAAAACCTAAGTTAATGGGTAAGGGGTTTTTAATCGGACGATAGTGTTTTATAATATTAATTTGGATAATTCGCCAGAATGCTTTGTTCAAATTCTGTCGTCCCTTTAGGCATACGCGTCAACTTAAGTCATTATTTCATACATTAACTACACAAAATCAGTACGTTTCCGCTTTTCATAAGTACAAAAATAGAACTTCATCACCAATCATCGCAACACCACACAAAACACCGTTCCTTCTCCAACTTTCGACTCTACTTTTATTTCACCGTTGTGTAATTCGATAATCTTTTTAGTCAACGATAATCCAATTCCGTTTCCATCGGCAAATAATTTATTTTCTCCGCGGTAAAATGGCGTGAAAATATGCTTTAAATCTTCAGGGGAAATTCCAATTCCTTGATCTTTAAACTCTAATTGGAGTTTGTTATCATCAAATGAAATAGAGACTGTACTTTTATTGTTCTCTGAGAATTTACAGCCGTTTTCAAAGAGATTTACAAAAGCAGTTTTAAGCAAATACTCATTTCCACGAATAGAGATTTCTTCATCACTTTCAAAAAGTCCGTCAAAGTTAAGGTCTATTTTGTATTCTGGATAACTTTGTTGTACCTGTTGACGAGCATCTAGCAAAACTTCATCGATTCGGGTGACTTTAAATGCTATTTCTGATGGATCATAACTGGCTTTCGCGAAATCGAGGAGACTGGTTGACAAACGAGCCAGTTTACGTGCGTCGCTTAAGGCGTTTTGAATGGCCAATTTATATTCTTCTATGCTGCGTTCTTTGTTGATGGATAATTCCAATTCAGTAATAATTGCAGCTAGAGGAGTACGGATTTCATGTGAAATATTAGAAACGAAATTCTTTTGTGATTCGAAGGAGTTTTCTAATCGATCGAGCATCTCATTAAAGGTAAAAGCTAAACTTGAAAGCTCGTCTTTGCTGCCATTGCTTGCTAAGCGTAAATCTAAATTAGTAGCAGAAATAAGACGAGCTTTGTCGGTCATTTCTAAAACAGGAGCAAATGCTTTTTTAGAGAAATAACGTCCAGCGACATAAGCGAAAACAATGGAAATGATAAAGACAATAACTAGTGTTAGGTGAAGACTGTATAGTTTGTTGTATCCGTATTGATCATAAGCCGCAGCTGTGATGATATATGTTTTTCCGTCGTATACATAAGGCATTCCAATGACTTGCCAGTCTTCAATGTAGAACTGTAAATCTCGTTTCTCATAGATTTCGTTAATCATTTCAGGGGTTTCCTTGACCATATCAAGTTCTACAGCATCATGATAAATCATTTGAAAACTAGAGTCGTAAATTGCAACTTCAACTTCGTTTAACAGTTTTCTATTGGTTCGGTATATGTCTTGGAGAGTTTGAGCATCAACCTTAGCATCAAAAATTAAATTGGCTTTGGTAATACCTTCTTTTTCCAATGATGTGTAAAATTCTTTTTCCCTATTCTCTTTCGCAGAGTAATAAATCACGAATGCAAACGCCAATAAAATTGCTGCCGTAATAACGGTAAATAGAATTGTTAAGCGTGTTCTTATTTTCACTGCGAAATTTTGAAAGATAGAATTTAGACTAAAATAATTAAAAAAGAGGAGATAGAATTGGTTTTACACTTTAGTATATGAAAGTCAATTTATTCTGATGTTTTCTTTGAAAAAGAAGATTTAACTTATTCCGATAAAAAACTCCAAGCCACAACCCTCGTTATTTTATTCCCTGTTCCCATTGGAATTTCTCTTACTTGCTTGGCACCAATTTTCTCCAAGGCATTTAAAATCCCTTTCATATTTGATTGTTTAGAAA
>Ga0209075_1001014_pt1 | contig 26989 bp, 25 predicted proteins | sample Stecom2011_FD_187523 | JGI IMG/M metagenome (GOLD analysis project Ga0209075, IMG submission 187523) | Agricultural soil microbial communities from Utah to study Nitrogen management - Steer compost 2011 (SPAdes) (version 2) | ecosystem: Environmental > Terrestrial > Soil > Agricultural land...
CGGGCACGCATTGATCGGCGACATTGCAAATTTGTCCGTCCGGGCAGTCGCTATTATTTACGCAGCCACCCGTCGTGCCGCCCGTCGCGCAAACGCCGCTCTGGCAGGTCTCGCCTGCCGACACGTCACACTGCGCGTCCCCGGTACACTCCGGGCTCGAACATGTTCCACCCGGATGAGCCGGCGTGACGACGCAAACGAGGTTCGGGTCCTCGACACAAACCCCGTTGACACACGGGAGCTGAATACACTCATTTGAGGCAGTGCTGCACGCGAAGCCGAGTTCACAATCCGACTGAAAGACACAGGATTGCACGGCCGCGACATCGTCGGAGCCGCAGGCACTCAGCGAAAAAAGCGCCGTCAACAGGATTGCTGCGTAAATGCCGCTTGCGCGACCCAGCGTTGCGCGTTCCAAAAAATTTCGAATGATTTTCATAACATATCTCGTCGTGGCTCAGATCTAACAAAAGTTAGAGTTAAATAAATCGTTGATTATTATAAGAAATACAGCACACTATATACAGAACTCCACGGGAATTCAAATAATTACTGCATCAATTCTGTATCAGTGCCGCCCGGCGACCTCGTGAACAAGCGCTTTATAATGCTTTGCGCCGCGGCTCTCCGGGTCGAACGCGAAGATCGGCATGCCGGCGAGCTGGGCGCGCGGAAGCGCGGTATTGATGCCGATGCGCGTCTTGAAAAGTACGTGTTCCCAGGCCTGCTCGATTTGCTCGAGAATCTGCTCGTTGATCGACACGGTGCGCCCGTCCACGCGGGTAAGAAGCACGCCGGCAATCCCCAGATTATGGCCCAGTCGCCCGTTTACTGCCTCCACGGTTCCCATCAACTCATCGGCTCCGCGCACCGAAAGAGCCGCCAGATCGGTCGGAATCAGCACCTGGTCGGCCGCAAAAAGCGCGTTCAGCGTCAGATTCCCCTTATTCGGCGGCGAGTCGATGATGATATAATCATAGTGGGTGCGCGTGATTTTAATCGCCTCGCGCAGCAGCGCCTCCTTGCCGATCTTCTGGGCGATGCGCCCTTCAGTCTCGGCGAGCGCGGGGTCGGCCGGGGTCACATCGAGGTTATCGATGCCCGAGGGGACCCGCGCATCCAAGAACTCACTGGCCTGCTCGTCGAGCAAAATATCGCTGACCGAGCGCTCCGCAGGCTTCATGCTCATCGTCGCGGCGAGGCTCGTGGCGCAGTGCCCCTGGGCGTCCAGGTCGATGAGCAATACCCGTGCATCTTCATAAAGCGCCAACCCCGCCGCCAGATTGACTGCGGTCGTGGTCTTTCCGACCCCGCCCTTCACCGTCGCCACCGCGATCACGCGCGCCTGGCGATCCCCGCGCGAATACCGGCGAAACTCATCGGGCTCGTCATTTTTGACCAGTCTTTTCAAGCCATTACTAATGAGATTGCGCATTTTTTACCGCTCCGAGTGCTCATCCGGTGGATCAAAGTGGCGAACTTATACAGGTTCTGACGATTTGACGCAACGCGTCACGTCGACTTATTTGCCCGACTATTTACTCGCCAGCAGTTGCCAATTGGCCCGGAAATTCCTATGAGCAGTGCGCGCCGATCGCGGTGCGCTCCCTTCGATTTGAGGAAGACAATGAATAGCGAGAAAATAGACGGTCTGGCGGCGTTTACACCCCACCCCACGACGCAGCCCTCGGTGAATATTTCAAGCGGCCTTAAATTCGAAGAGCCGCTGATTTTTGAGCGCAGCCAGCCGGGGCGCAAGGGTTTTTGCCTGCACGCCGACGATTGGGATGTGCCCGAGGTCCGTATCGAAGACGCCTGGGACGCGGCGCTGGTGCGCACAAACCTGGCCGAGTTACCCGAGGTCAGCGAGCCGGAGGTGGTGCGCCATTATACGCGCATGAGCCAGTGGAACTTCTCGATTGATACGGGATTCTATCCGCTGGGCTCGTGCACCATGAAGTATAACCCGAAGATCAACGAGGGCGTGGCGCGGCTGCCAGGCTTTGCGAATTTGCACCCCTATATGCCCGATGAGTGGTGCCAGGGGGCGCTGGAGTTGCTCTTTAGATTCCAGGAAATGCTCTGCGAGATCGCGGGGCTTGCGCATTGCTCGCTGCAACCGGCCGCCGGCGCCCAGGGTGAGTTGACGGGGCTGATGTGTATTCGGGCGTATCACGCGGCGCGCGGCGATTTTGGGCGCAACAAGATCATCGTGCCCGAGTCGGCCCACGGGACCAACCCGGCCTCGGCGGCCTTTAACGGCTTTGAGGTCGTCGAGGTCAAATGCGGCGCGGACGGGCGCTTGCATCCCGATGCGCTGCGCGAGGTGATGAGCAATGAGGTGGCCGGGCTGATGATCACCAACCCGAGCACGATGGGTCTTTTCGAGACCCATATCGCCGAGATCTGCCAGATCGTGCACGCCGGTGGCGGCAAGGTCTATATGGACGGCGCGAATATGAACGCCATTTTGGGCAAGACGCGCCCCGGCGATTTCGGCGTGGATGTGATGCACTTTAACGTCCATAAGACTTTCTCGACGCCGCATGGCGGCGGCGGCCCCGGCGCAGGCCCCATCTGCGTGGTCGACGACCTTGCGCCGTATTTGCCCATCCCGCGCGTCTCGAAGCGAGCCGACGAAGATGCCGCGAGCCCCTCGTATTATCTTGACTTCGATCACCCCGACTCGGTCGGTAAACTCAAGGCATTCTGGGGCAACTTCCTGGTCTATGTGCGCGGCTATACGTATTTATCCGAATACGGCTGGCAGCTCGAAACGCTGACCGAAATGGCGGTGCTCAACGCAAATTACCTGCGCGTCAGGCTCAACGAGATGCTCGAGGTCGAATATAAGGGGATTTGCATGCACGAGGTGGCGTTTAATGACAGCACGCTTCGCGCGCGCGGCATTGAGACGCTCGACCTGGCCAAGCGGCTTATCGACTACGGCTTTCATCCGCCGACGGTCTATTTCCCGCTCAATATCCAGGGCGCGCTGATGGTCGAGCCAACCGAGACCGAATCGCTCCAGACCCTCGACCTATTCGTCGACGCGCTTCGCACGATTATCGCCGAGGCCGAGGCCAATCCGGAGCTGGTCAAAAACGCCCCCTATAACGCGTTTCGCACGCGCCTCGACGAGACCCGCGCGGCGCGAAACCCGATTCTTACCTACCGGCAATTGCTCGCCTCGCGCGCCGAAACCCCGGCCTGATCGGGCGCGCTATGAGCGCACAAACGGCAGGTCCGCGCCGCCCAAATCTGGGCGGCGCGCTTTATTTGAAGCGCCATTATTTGAAAGGTCCAAAAGACTGCGCGCGTCGTACTTTCGCCCCGATTCGGCCAGGCTCAGCGACCTTATCAGCAGCACAAATGTCGCGGCGATTTCGTCCGCGCTGGGAAGCGTCGCCGGGTCTTCGCCTGGGTAGGCTTCGTGGCGCATATCGGTGGCGGTGCCGCCCGGGTTGATGGATACCACGCAGATCTCATCGTCCCGAAGTTCTTCGGCCAGCGTCTCGCTTATGCCTTCGACGGCGTGTTTCGAGACGCCATAAGGCCCCCATCCCGCCCGCCCCACTCGCCCGACGCTCGAGGACACATTTAGCATGATGGACGGGGCGCCCTGGCGAAGTAGCCCGATGCTCTGAGTCGCCAGAATAAAGACGCCGTCGACGTTGATTTGCTGGGTCTTCTGCCAGTCTTTGAGCGCGACGTCTTCGAGCTTTTTGCGCGGCCCGAGCACCGCGGCATTATTGACCAGAATATCAAGGCGCCCTTGCTCATCGCGGATGCGCGCGACCAACTTCTCGATCGCCTCAGCGTCGGTTGCGTCGGCTTGCACGCCGGTAAACCCGGCGCCCGCTGCGCATAATTCCTGGGTTCTGGCGAGTGCGTCGGCGTCGCGGGCAAAGGTGTAGACATGCGCGCCCAGGGCGCTCAATTGAACGCAGAGTGCGCGGCCAATTCCGCGGCTTCCGCCGCTGATCAGCGCAATTTTTCCCTCTAAGCTCTTCACGGTTTGTCCCCAGGTTATCGGTATAAAAATGACTGCGCCCGAGCTGATGGAGTCAGTCGGGCGCGGATGCGTTCGCTTCTAAATCAAAGCACCGGTTCGTCCGGAGACAGTGCCCAGGTCCAGCGAATGCTTTGGTATTCGGGGTGGTCCACGCCAAGGTCGCGGCGCATGGTCGTGCGCAACTCGGTGATCAAATAGGTCGCGTCGGCCAGCGCATCGCGGCGCGCGCCGATATGATTCTGGTAGGTGCGGTAGGCCTGCTCGGAATCATCATCTTCGGAATGCGCGCTGCCGAGCAATTGCTCAAAACGCGCCAGAAAATCGGCCGCAAAATCGATATCATCGCTATGTGCGGCCAGATATTTCATCATTTGCTGCGCGGCGACTTCGAGCAACTCGGCGTCCCAATACATCACGCGCCGGTCCGGATAGCCCACCGCGTCGACTTTTCGCAACTCGCCCTGCACCTCGCGCAACAGCATGGCAACTCGTTTCCAGCCGCGCTTATCTTCGCCGCGCTCGCGCCGCCAACTCGAATAATAATGATCGCTGGAGTCCTTCGAAGACTTCAGATCGGCGACCACGCGATTCAAGCGAGCTCCGAACTCGCGACAAAACGGCGAGCCGGGGTGCTTCTCACAATATTGGAGGCAATCTTCCAGGCAAACTTCGACTTCAGCGATATTGGCGTACGCCATGAGTACTTCCCGAATCAGATAGAATTTGTGGGGGGCGCCCGTCTTCTCGATGAGGACTTCCCAACGTCACACACAGCGCGAAGATATATGCCCGAAGCCGCGGCGGAGTGTCAACCGGCGGCGGACCTGGCGTCGAGCTGCAGGGCGAGTTCGGCCTCAATGCGGCGCACGGTTCGGGGCGAGAAACCCTCGTAATTATTATTCGCGTAGCCAAAAATCGTCCCGCCGCGGTCCAGAAAATGGGCCATGCGCTGCGCCCACCAGGTGATTTCTTCGTCGCGCTCGGCCTGCGGGCTGGAATAATTCTCAAATGCATCATGCACCCCCAGCCAACGAATATAGGCCACCCGCGACGTGGCGCGCCAGAAGCGCCCCATATGCTCGCCGCAGGTGAGCACCATCGAGACCTGCCAGCGCTTGAGCAGGTCCGCGAACTCTTCGGTGAGCCAGGAGCGGTGGCGAACCTCGACCGCATAGATCAACCCGTCGGGCAGGCCCTCCAAAAAACGCCCGAGATCGTCGAAGGCGTCGGCGCTCATGCTCGGGGGCAACTGGATCAACAGCGGCCCGAGGCGCTCCCCCAACTCCTGCATCGTCTCGATAAAGGTCGTGGCCAACCCGCCGCAATTGACCAGGCGCGCCTGGTGGGTGATCGCGCGCGGGAACTTCGCCGCAAAGACAAATCCCGGCGGGCTTTGCGCGCGCCAGGACTGCACGGTCTTCAGGCTCGGCATCCCATAAAAGGTCGAGTTGATCTCGACGGTCTGGTACTGCGCGGCGTAAAAACCCAGGCGCTGATTCGCCGGCGTCCCCGGCGGATAAAAAGACCCCCTCCAATCGTCGTAGGACCATCCCGAGGTCCCCAGATAAAGCTGCGCATGCAGCGGATGCACCCCGGTCAACACGCCGTCAATTGCTTCGTGGTCAGCGCTCATGAATCCTCCGCATCAGGGTCATTTTGCGCACCTGAATCCGGTGCCCCCACGGACGGGAACCCGCCGCTCAACTGCGCGTCGCGCTCAAATTTCGGGGCGCGAATCGGCAGCGTGACTGTGAACTCCGAACCCACCCCAACCTGGCTTTTCACCGTAATTTCGCCGCCCAATGCCTGGACGATATCGCGCGAAATCGACAGGCCCAACCCGGAGCCGTCGCCTCGATACTTGGTGGTATAAAAGGGCTCAAATATTTGCTCCATCACGCGCTCACCCATGCCGATGCCGGTGTCTCGGATAATCACCTTCAAATGATGATCTTCGCGCCGGGTGAGCACGGTGATGCAATTATTGTCCACGTCTCCCTGCTCGATGGAGTGAATGGCGTTGACCAGGAGATTCAAAAAAACCTGGCTCAGCCGATTGGCGTCGGAAAGAATCTCGGCATTATCGCAAAAATCGACTTCAAAATGCGCGCGATATTTGGCCTCATAGCGTACCAGGTTCAAGGTCGTCTCAAGCAGCCGCTCGATATTGACCCACCCGGTTTCGCCGTGCGAATCGTGCAGGAAAAAACGCAGATCCTGCACGATCTGGTGAATGCGCTGCATGCCGTGCAGATTGCGGCGCAGCAGTTCATTGAGGTCTTCGTGCAGAAAACCAATTTCATAATCCTGCCCCAGCGCGGACAGTTTCTCAAAGAGCAGCGGCGCGTCTTCTCGAACCTGCTCGCGGGCGAGCGCCAGAAACTCGCTGAAGGATTCGATATAGTCGATCATGACGCTTAAATTGCTGATGACGAAGCTGGCGGGATTATTGATCTCATGGGCCACTTCGGCCGCAAGCAATCCCATCGCCGCGAACTTCTCGGTGCTGACCAGTTGCAGCTGAGCTCCGGCGAGCAATTGGTCATGCGCGATGCGCTTGATGACCGCCCCCAGGATGGTCGCGGCGTGTGTGGAGCGCAGTTGCGACTCGAATAAAAACCCCACCGAGGTCTGACTCATCGCCCGGGCGACCCCCTCGTGGTCCTCATCGTGCAGCACACAAATCACCGGCGGCGACCCGGCGGATTCAAAGATATCCTCGGGTTTCAAGTCCCCAAGACGACTTATCAAGGCCTCCGCGTGCTCGGGCGTATCGCACCATAAAATGGCGTCAAAGGGCTCACGGGCAAGGCGAATCAGCGCGTCATTCAGGTCGGCTGCGTGGGTAAAGTCATAGCGAACCGAATCGCACGCAATCGTCTCGACAGCTCCCAGGTCAAATGCCGGCGCATCGATAAATAGAATTCTCTGGCTCTGTTTCTCTGAGTTCTCTGAGTTCTCTGGGTCGATGCCCATACGGATTTTGCCTTTCGGAGGACGGGCCGCTGGCAGTGCGAGCGGGCTCCATATATCGATATTCTATCGCCAACATGGTTGCAGCGATTCGGGCATTCTGCCTGCGTGGACACCAAAAGATCAAATTGGAATGGTGCCCGTTCATCGCGCATTGAGATCGACCCTAACCTGGCATATTCGGTCGATAGAACCCTAAACACCGCCCGGAAATTGTCGATGCGCCGCGTGTCGGCGGGCTTCCAAAGCCATCAATAACCCACAGGCGAGCGCACCGATTAGGGTCAATAAATGATGAATATTAAAGCTCCCCCAAAGCACGAGGACCGTGGCGGGGTCGCGCGTCCACTCGGCCAGAAATCGCCATACTAAATACGCGATGCCGCTCCACCCCGCGATGCGCCCGGGGCGAAACGTGCGCGTCGATAAAAGTGTCGCAGCCGTGAGCACGATCCCGAAGCTGCCCAGCGCAAGATAGAGCGCAAACGGATGAACCCCCAGCGACCACGGGGCACCCCACCCGATTTGCTCGCTCATCAGATGATGCGCATAGGCCTCGGTTCCGGGCAAATAGCGCAGCGCCCATGCCACCTGGGTGACGCGGCCGAAATCACACCCGTTCGCCAGGCACCCCAGGCGCGCAAACCCCAGCCCCGAAAGCCCGGCGAGCACGAGCACGTCGAGGGTATGGCGGGTGGCGCGGGTCTGCGAGTTATCTGAAGTGACACTTGAGCCAGCGCGGTGCGCCGCAGCGCGCCGGCTGAGCACCCCCCACACGCCCAGGACCGCTGCACCGCCCAACATCGCCCCAAACGAGCTATACCCACCTCGCCGAAGATCGAGCATCGTTAAAGTAAGTGTTGAGAAGTGAGTGATCTTGAGCGCGGGATCCAGCAGCGCCCACGCGATTCGACCACCGATAAACCCGCCGAGCACACAGGCCGAAAATAGGCTTAGCGTGTCGATTCGCCCCAGGCGAAATCGCCCGGCCAGCCATACCGACACCGCCGCCGCGGCCAACAGCCCGATGCCGATCCACATACTCTGGGGTGGGAGGTGGGTGATGTATTCGCTCATCAAAAAGAAGTCCGTCGAAAATTTGATTTCACTTCCCAAATTATCACGCGGATGTGCCACCGCGAAGAGCTCAAAACACACCCAGCTGCACGATTATTCGCCCGCATTATTCGTCCGCCACTTTTCGCGCGCATGCCCGCCAGCTGCGCCCACGTGATTGACGCCTCAAAAGCGCGCTTGCTATACGAATCCTGCTTGCTCGAAGTTCAGCATATTAACTGCTCCAAATTATGTTAGACTCCGCAACAGACCGACTAATCCAGAGTTTCGACGTGTTGTTTTCCTCATAGAATTGAATCCGATGGCATCTGAATTTAAGATCGAATTTTATGGCTGCCGAGGCAGTAATCCGGTGTCCGGCGCGCCGTTTATGCGCTACGGCGGCGCGACTTCGTGCGTGCGGGTATGCGCGGCCGGGCGCGAGATCATCCTGGACGCCGGCAGCGGCCTGGCCCAATTGGGCGAGGACCTGCTCGCGCGGCGAAATCGCGACGCGCAGCCGATCGAGGCTCATCTTTTTATTTCCCACGTCCACCTCGACCATATTGGCGGGCTGCCGTATTTCGCGCCGATTTACCTGCCAGATTCGAGTATCTGGATGACAGGGCCGCGAAATATGCGTTTCCCGTCGTTTGAGACGACCGTTGACGCGTTTATGGCGCCGCCCTTCTTCCCGGTTCCGCGCTATGAGATGGGGGCGGAGTTTCATTTCTCCGAGATAACGGAATCGGATATCGTCTATTTCGTGCGCGGGGAGTCCGCGCCGATTCAGGTGCGCGCCCGCCATCCGCGCCATCAGGAATCGTTGCCCCGGCCCGCGGAAATCGAGGCGCGCGTAGAATGCATGCGCGGGTATAATCATCCCAAATCCGGGGTGAATATCTATAAGATCGTCGCCGGCGCAAAAACGCTGGTCTACGCGACCGATACCGAGGGATTTGTCAGCGGTGACCGGCGACTGATTGAATTTGCGCGCGGCGCCGACGTCTTGATCCACGACGCGATGTATACCGAGGAGCGCTATACCGCAGCCGCCGCGTCGACCCAGGGATACGGACACTCCACCGTGCGCATCGCCGCCGAGCTTGCCAATGCGGCCGGCGTGGGTAAATTGCTGCTCTTCCATCATGACCCGGCCAACGATGATGACACGCTGGACCGCATGGAAGCCGAGGGACAAGCCTATTTTACCCAGACCTATATGGCGCGCCAGGGCTTGATTATTGAGCTCTGATGCGCTTTTGCAAACTTAAGATCGGGAACCCAATACGTGGCCAATTTAGACTTTCGATTCGACGCGATTACCGAGAAATTTCAATCCGCGGAGCTCGAGCGCATCCGCGCGTTCGGGCGCGCGAACCCGCTGCCCGACGAGGTGAGCCTGGAGATCGGCACCAATCGGGGGCGCTTTCTTAGCGAGCTCGCTCAGCGATTTCCGGAGCGCTATTTCCTGGGATCCGAGTGGACCATGCTGGCTAAAAACGCGCGCGCGCGCCTGCAGCGCGATGGCGTAACCAATGCCGATGTGCTCGCCGCCGACGCCAATAACCTGCTGCCGATTCTTTTCGACGACGGCCAATTGCGCGATCTATTTCTGCTCTTCCCCGACCCCTGGTGGAAGATCAAACACCGAAAACGGCGTGTCATTCAACCGGAATTTCTCGATCTGATCGCCACGAAGATGCGCCCCGGCGGGCATATCTGGATTCGCACCGATGTCGGCACCTTCGCCGATGATATGCGCGAAATTCTGGCCGCCCACCCGGCCTATAAGCCGGTTGACGTCTTCGACTTCCCGCTCGCGCCATTTCCGCGCAGCACGCGCGAGCGCCACGTTATTCGCGGCGGAATCCCCATCCACACGATTTATTATCAGCGCCGGTAATTCGGCGATACGCCCCGATTAGAACGCAATATCGAGATGATAAAGAAAGCCGCGATTTGAGTAGGCGAAGCCGCCGTTCTGGCTCGCAACCATCGGGGTGCTAAAGCCATTCGACGGATCCCAGGTCGTAAAGGGAAATCCGCTCATCCGATCGAGCGTATATAGCGGGCCTTGGGCGGTGGAGACGAAGAGGTAGAGCTGGGTGGCGCTGATTGCGACCGGGGACTGATCTTCAAATTTATAGGACCAGGTCGCCGTGCCATCTGCGCTGCTCAGGGCGATCACCCGCCCGCCTGCGGTCGCGACGTAAATGGTTGCGTCTCCGTAAACCAGGTCCGCGACACCTTTGATGGGCGCATTCCAGAGTTGCTCGCCGCTCTGGCGGTCGATGGCGTAGACGCCGCCGTCAAAGGACGCGGCGAAGACCCGCGAACTCGTCACCGCGACCCTCCCGTCGACGTCGACAAACTCGGTCTTGTCGCCGCTGAGGTCGCTCTCCCAGATCATATCGCCGCTGTCGAGCTGCACCGCAGCCAGAACGCCGTCGGCGAACCCGCAGTAGACGACCCCGTCTTTGACCACCGGCTGCCCCGAGCCCTTGAGGGTAAAATACTCCGGCGTGCTGCGCTTATAGGTCCACAGCAGTTTGCCGGTTTGGGCGTCGAGCGCGCTGAGAACATCTTTGCTCGTGGTGAAAAAGACCCGGCCTTCGGCGTAGACCGCTGCTGTCTCAACCGACGCATCGATATCCACCTCCCACGCAACCTCGCCGGTCGCTTCATTGAGCGCGTAGAATTTGCCCCCCAGCGTGCCCACATAAACAAGCCCGCCGCCGTACTCCACGGAAGCATGCACAGGGGCGCCCAACTTGGCGGCCCATAAGACCTCCCCGTTGCCCCCGCGCATCTTAAAGATATTGCCGGCGTCGCTCCCCACATAGACTTCGTCGCTATCGGCGCGGTACAGCGGCGTGGAGAATTCGCGCTGCTTGACCGTCCAATTGGGCGGCGCATCGATTCCGCGGCGCCATTTTATTGAAAAATGCGGCGCGACGGCAAACGTTTCAATCCCATCTTGCTGAAACTTGACTGCCTGGTTCGTCGCACACCCAGACAGCCCGACGCCCGCCCAAATGAGCGCGGCAAGGCTCAATGCTCCGAGAGAATGGCGTCGCGTCCGCGACCACAAAACACGCAAATCATTTGGCATCAGAGAGCCGGGTTCGTCAGAAACAAATAAATATAGCGAAGCCTATCGAGCCAACTTATCAGAGAAACGCCAGGCGCCGCTCGATCGTGTCGCGATGCGGTGTTTCCGGGTTACTTTCCAGAATCTCGTGGTAGAGCTCCTTGGCTTCCTTCGATTGGCCGCTGACATCCAGAAGTTGAGCCTTCTGGTACGCCGCCATGCCCGCGTAGGACTCACCCAGCTCGCCAAGTTTGTCGAAATTCTGAATCGCCTTGTCGACTTCGCCGGTGGAGGCATACGCGTTGGCAAGGCCCATATAGGCGAAGGGAACCGCGGAATCCAGGGTTTCTCCCTCAAGATAAGCGTTATATAGCGTGACGGCTTCGGCCGCTTTATCCAGGTGCATCGCGGCGGCGGCCTGGGTCAGGCGCGCGCTCTGGGCGATCGCGCCGCTTCCGTTTTCGGCCAGCGCCTTGGCTGCCCCATCATAGATGGATTGCCAGCGCTCCGCGTCCGTGGCGAAGACCTTCTCGGGCATCGGGATCACGTCGCTCTGCTCGATCTGCTTGAAGGTCTCGGAGTCTTTGGTAAAGACCTCATAATCCCAGATGGCCGGGCTGAGCATCTGCGATGCCGCGACCTGCTGGCTGCTCGAATAGGCCGAGTAGGCCCACGCGCCCAGCGACCCCACGACCGCCACAATCAATCCGGCCAGGATAAGATTGCGATTGCGGTCGACCCAGGACATCCCCTGCATCGTCGCGTCCAAAATCGGGTCGGAGCCCGCCGGCGCCACGCCAACCCCGCCCTTGCCCTGGACGATATCCATATCGATGGTCTTGGGGACTCCACTCTCGTCGAGATTATCGGCGTCGCCCTCTTGCTGGCGTTTGCGAATCTTGATGGCCATCTGCTATCTCCTGGAATTTTATGCGCTCTATTCGTGAGGCTAAGATCGTATCCGCAACGACCAAAAATCGGCCGAATCCGTAAAGCGCGGACTATAAGAACGCCAGTAGAGAGTGTCAACCAACACCAAGCAAACCCGCATGATTTACGCCCCCGGTGGGCGACTTGGACCCCGACGAGATTGATTACGGCGCGCCTGACTGGTAGCGATAAGTTAAACACCTCGATAAATATGAGAATAAGATGCGGGGTGTCATTATTTCCTGTCGGCGCGAAAGCCCATCCTGATTATTGACGAGCAAAACTCATGCCCCAACGAGCTTACCCACGCATCCCGGTTCGGATGACCATGGCCGCCTTGACGGTTTTCGCCCTCCTGAGCGCCCTGCGCGCCGCGCCGGCCGAAGCCTCCGACGGATACGCCCAGACCTGGGCCGGGCTCATGCTCGCCAATGCCAATGATGCCACCCCCGACGGTCAGTGGGGCGCGGGCGTCCAACTGGGGTTTCTGGCCGGCATCACCGACTTCTGGAGCATCGTCGGCGGAGTCGAAACCAGCTATCACCTCGCCACTTCCATCGACGGCGACCCGCCCATCGACGTCCCCGCCACCCAGGTGCTCGGGCTCTTTGCCGGCTTTCGCTATAATGTCGACATCTTCAAATATGTCCCCTACGTCGGCCTGGCGATCGAGAACTTCCCCCTGGGCCCACGCCCCCCCGAAGCCTCGGCGGCCGCGCGAATCGGGGCCAAATTAAGCGTCGGGCTGGATTGGCGCTTCGAGCGCGATTACTCGTTCGGCGCCCTGATCGAACTTCACTCCGCCCTTGATGCGCCCGATGAATTTCCTATGTATTCGACCGTAGGGGTGAATTTTTCCTATCATTTTCGCCTCTGATTCCCCGCGGAGTCGACGCTCGTCTCTTGGGGTATTTCGCCGTCCAGAACCGCATAATCAATTGGCCCAAAAGACCCGTCGTTCGACTTCTCGGCTGAGCAGGCCGTCAACCCGACGATAAGATCGCTCAGCGCGCGCAGCTCAATGCAGTCGCCGGCCTTTGAGTAAGGTCGCTCGATGGAAAGCTCGCCGTCGGGGGCGATGCGGACATTCATAAAAATATTAAACGTGGTCGGGATATCGTCGGGCTCAATGCCGAATTCGGCGAGGTTTTCGACGAGATTCATAAAACAACTGGGGTGGTCGCTATCGGCGTCGGTATATAAGAGCGCGAAAGTTTCCGGGCTGCACGGAGTGAGGATAAAATCGTGGCGCTCCACATCATCGCGCTCGATCTTGAAGAACGGCACGCTTCGATTCGAATACAGTGTGTCGCCCGTCTTTAGGTAAATATTATTGGCGTAATCTATCGTTCGCCCCGAGCTGAGCACGTGGCGTTTGTCGGCGCGCGCAAACGCGATCAGGTCGCAGACCTGAGCCCCCTGGGGATCGGTGATTCGCAGAAGCTCACCCGCCTTCATTTGAAATGCGGCTCCGGATTGCGCGGCGATTCGCTTCGTATGGATCTTCATCGGTATTTTCAATAAGTATTTGGTTTATTTGACAATTTACACAGCGCGCGGCGCGGCTCAAACCTCGTCGCCACCCTCGGTGGGATGAAAACTCGGCGACCAATCCTCGCGCGCGTGCGGGCATCCAGAATATTGGCGTGCCTGACTTCCGCCGCCATGATCGCGAAGCTCCGGATTAATCGAGCCCTGCAAGTCATAATCGCGCTTGCGAATGGCCGCCTGCATCGTTTCCCATCGGTGATGCTCGCGAAGCTGCGAGAACTGCCCGTGAAAGTTAAATGCAACGGCCGGCCAGGCAAACCGACGCGCAATCCGCGAACTCGCCGGCGACATGCCCACCAGGAAAAACGCCACCCCACCGATCGAATATGCAAACTCCGGGCTCGTCGGGTCGCTATCAACCCCTTCTGCCCACGAAAAATGCTGCGCATCATGCTCGTGAAGCTCCTGGAGCCTCTGCCATAACAGTTGCTCATAGCGCGCTTCGGAAATCTCGCGCGGGCCCTCAAAACACGCAATAAAACTATGCAGGTCGCTGGGCGGCAACTCCCCGTCGAATTTGCTCAAATAGGCAATAATCTGCGCATGCCAGGCCGCGACCAGCTCGTCGGACTCCAGCGAGGGCAAAAAACTAAACGCAAAGGCGCCCCTGTGAATAACCGACTTCGCCCCAAGACACGGGAAATGAGGATGGTTGATCAGCGCCTCAAACGCGGCCTGGGCCGCCGCGGCCTGAAGGTCATGAGCGCGCTCCTCGGAATGGTGGGGGCAGCCGCAAGAAGCCTCTTCGTTCATTCGAGCCATTCTCTACTCCAATTGATGACCTCATGTTCGCGCGCACCCGCCGCGTCTTCCGAATCCCATCGAAATGAGCGCATGTGCGGACTGATATACGAGCTCCTCGAAGATAATGAACACAGCGCCCCCAAAGACCAGTAATTCAACTTGTTCGGGCGGCGAGCAGCGAGTAAGTGCGAGGGACTTTCGCGGCTAAAACACGCCGCCCATGCATTCCTTCGAACCGGCGGAAATAACCATGAAACTCTCGATCGTAGACGTCTCGAATGTTGCCCCCGGCGACACCCGCTCCGACGCACTCGCCAAGACCGTGGAGATGGCCAAGCACGCGGATTTGTTGGGCTATTCACGCTTCTGGGTCGCCGAGCATCACGGCGCGCCCTCGGTCGCAGGCCGCGCCCCCGAGGTGCTGATTGCCGCGCTCGCCGCGCAGACCTCGCGCATTCGACTGGGCTCGGGCGCGGTGCTTTTAAATCACTATAGCGCCCTCAAAGTCGCCGAGGTTTATTGCACCCTCAACGAGATTTTCCCGGGGCGCATCGACCTCGGCGTGGGGCGCGCGACCACCGGACCGGTCACCGATTTCGCGCTCCAACAAGATCGCAGCAAGGCATTTCGCGCGGATTCCGATGAACAGATCGCCGAGCTCATCGCCTGGCTCGACCAGAGCTTCCCGGCAGACCACCCCTTCTCGGAATACCCGGTCTATACGATCGACAGTCTCCCCGAAGTTTCGCTTCTGGGCTCAAGTCCGTGGAGCGCGTCGGCCGCCGCAGCACTCGGACTTCGCTACGTCTTCGCAGGTTTTATCAACCAACGCGGAACGCCCGAAATCCTCGCCAATTATTGCCGCGATTTTGTTCCGTCGCAGCGCAAAACCGGCGTCCAAAAGCCGACGCTCACCTTAAGTGTGCACGCCGTCTGCGCTGACTCCGAAGACGAAGCCCGCCGCCAACTTGCACCCGTGCACGTCATGTACGCCAACCTCTCGCGCGGCAACCTGCGCGCGCCGATGCTCTCGCCAGACGACGCCGTCAAATTCCTGGGCGGCCTCCCCGAATTGGAGCGCTATCAGGCCGGCAGCGGCGTGCCCCCCAAATTTATCGGCGGCACCTTCGACCAAGTTCAAGAGACGCTTGAACAACTTGCGCGCGATTTATCGGTCGATGAGATCATCATCCAGGATATCATGGTCGACCACGCAGCTCGCCTTCACTCCTATGAATTGCTCGCCAGAATGCTCTCCGCGTGAGACTTTAATCGTCCGAAATGAGTGCTATTTATGAAGCTTTTCGCGCCAATGCTCATGTATATCTTTAGCTTATTCGCCGCAGCCGCGGTGGCGTCAGGCTGCGCAAAAGACACCGACTCGCCTGCGGAGCAAAGCGCGCAAGAACAAGAAGATGCGCAAAGCCCCGAGCCGCACGATTCGTGCATTCTCGACGCGCGCGAGTACTCGGGCAACGCGACCTATTATGCCGCCGACGGAAGCGGCGCGTGCAGCTTCCCAAAGTCGCCCACAGATCTGCGGGTCGCCGCGCTCAACCCGCAGGATTTCGCCGGGTCGGCAGCCTGCGGCGCGTGCGTTGAGGTCGACGGGCCCGACGGCTCGGTGCGCGTGCGCATCGTCGACCTATGCCCGGGCTGTGAGCCGGGAGATATCGACCTGAGCGCCGAGGCCTTCGCCGAGATCGCCGACCCCGATGCGGGACGCGTCCCGGTCACCTGGCGCTTCGCGCCCTGCCCGGCCGACGGCCCGATTCGCTATCATTTCAAAGAAGGCAGCAACCAATGGTGGACCGCCGTGCAGGTGCGAAACCACCGCCAACCCATCGCCACCGTCGAGATCAAGGCGGGCGACGAGGCGTATCAACAAGCGGAGCGCTCCGCCTATAATTATTTTATCGTCGGCGACGGCGGCATGGGCGTGGGACCCTATGATTTCCGCGTCACCGACACCTTCGGCCAGGTCCTCGAAGATCGCGATATCCCATTTTCGCCCGACACGTGGGCTGACGGTCAGGCACAATTTCCGGTCTGCGACCCGGCACTGGGCGCGCCGCAAAATTAATGCTCAAAGGAGATGAATATGACCACAGCAAACCAACCCATACGCATCGCCCTGGTCGGCGCAGGTATCGGCGGGCTGAGCGCGGCCATCGCCCTGACGCGCGCGGGCTTTGCCGTCGAGGTCTTTGAGCGCGCGCCCGAACTTCGCGCAAGCGGCGCGGGCATCACTGTGCAGGCCAACGCGATGCGCGTGATGCAACGCCTCGAAGTCGCCGACGCGATCGCCGCCGCGGGCGCCATCATCGAGAGCGGCTCCGTCGTCAATAAAGACGGCGCGCTGCTCCAATATATGGACCTGGCAGACGTCGCCACGCGCCTTGGCGCGCCGAGCGTCGCGATTCACCGGGCGAGTTTGCTCGAAATATTGGCGGATGCCTGCGCGGCGCCGATTTCGACCGGACGATGCGCCGTCGACTTCGAGCACGTCGACGCCGGCGTTGAACTTCGCTTTGAGGACGGGGCGAGCGAAACCTTCGACCTGCTCATCGGCTGCGACGGCTTGCACTCGATCGTCCGGCGCAGACTCCACGGCGACCAGCCCCTTCGATACTCCGGCTATACGAGCTGGCGCGCAGCGTGTCGCCTCGACGCCGTCGGTAGCGCAGCCGCGATTGCGACCACCGAGTATTGGGGACGAGGCGCGCGCTTCGGACTCGTCCCCATTGGACATGGTGAACTCTATTGGTTTGCGGTTAAAAATTGCGCCGCAGGCGGCCAAGACGCGGCCGACCCGCGCGATTCACTGCTCGAAATTTTCGGCGACTGGCCCGCGCCCATTGCGGATGCAATCGCGGCGACTTCGCCCGAGGCCATCTTGCGCACCGATATCTCGGACCGCCCGCCTCTGTCGGGCGCGTGGGGAAGCGGCGCGGTGAGCCTGCTTGGCGATGCGGCGCATCCGATGACCCCCAATATGGGACAAGGTGCCTGCCAGGCGATTGAGGACGCCTTCATCCTCGCCGAGCATCTAATCGCGCATCGCGAAGCCGGTGATTTTGCCGTCGGACTGCGCGCCTACGAGGCTGCTCGAAAAGCGCGCACCACCTGGTTTATTCAACAATCTCAACGGCTTGGCGGCATCGGACAGTGGGAGAACGCGATCGCGCGAAGCCTGCGCGACTGGCTAATGGCACACGCGCCAGCATCCGCTATTCAGCGGCAACTGGCGCGCGTCTATGATGTCGATTTTTGAGAACGCAATCGCCAAGGATTAACGTTTTACTTTAAGCTCGAGCGTATTCTCGACCTCGATCGCAAAGCTTGAATTCCCCGCAAGCTGCGGCAGCTTCATGACGTTGGCGCGTTTGATCTCGAACTCGTCGTCGTCATCGTCGAGCTTCGAGGCCGCGACGGTATAAGAGGTGTCTTTTCCGACCTCCACCCAATCAAATTCCTCCCCTTTGATGCGCACACGGTCCGCGCCGGTATCATCGGCCTTCCAGGCAAGTTTGAGGTCGGATTTGGCCGGCACGCGCGCTTTATTTTTATGCGAGGTAAAGGTCGGAATCGCTGGCCCGGCAAGATAGATCCCCTCGACCCGCTGGTCGCCCGCGACCACGTCTACGCGATACGCGCGGTGATAGCCGTTGACCTCGGCCTCGTACTCATCGTCGTCAAATTTTAGCGTCTTCGTAGGGCCATTATAAGCCTGCACCGTCACGGTCGCGTCGCGCACCGGCTGGCCGTCGCGGGTCACCCGCACCTCAAATTGCGTCTCAAATTGATTGGGGCGCGTGGCGTTCTCCTTATCCGCCTCGGCGTCGATCTTGATATTGATCGCTAAATCACTGGCTTTATCGCCGGTGATGCTGCCAGTTTTTCGCAGCTTCAGAACCTCGGCTTCGCTCATCTTCTCAAAGCCATTCGCGGGTTTTGTCTGTGCAACCGCAGGGCTCAGACCGACCATCAAAATTAGGGCGCATAGGGAAAATACGGTCGTGGATACGCGTTTCATGGGTACTCCTTCGAATGAGTGGATCGGCGATCATTAAAAACCGCGAATTGCTTGTCGTGCCTAAGCTAAGCATAATTTATCCGAGAGCAACCCACTATTTTCGAGACACCTCACGCAGTGCAAAGTTTCGCAAAATTTGGCGCTAGCCCTTCTCAAACCACGCCAATAGCTCCTCCATCCGCTTTCGATAGACCGAATTGCGCACATAATACGCCATGCGCTCAAATTTTGAGAAGTCGACCCCGCCGGTGGTGTCGGGCGTGGGGCCGCGCTTCTTTTTGCGAAAACGCGCCGCCTTCGCTGGGTCGTCGCGCTGGGCCACCAAAAACTTCGCCACCGCCTCGCCCTGCGACGCCCGAATCTCCCAACCGCCACCGTCCGACTCAATCAGCCCCATCACGAAAAGATTATCGTACTCGGGGTGGAAGATATTCAGGTAGAGATTCGGCGCCTTGCCGCCGGCGCGCCACGTAAAATGCGCGCGGTCGATAAACGGAAACGTCAGCTTATAGCCGGTGGCCATGACGATCATATCGTATTCGGCCGACGCGCCGTCTTCAAAATGAACTGTCTTTTCGTCAAAACGCGCGATATTCGGGCGAATCTGCACGTCGCCGTGGCCCAGGTGATACAGAAGTTGCGAGTTCACGATGGGATGCGACTCGTAGAGCTTATGGTCGGGCTGCGGGATGCCGTATTTTCGCGGGTCCGGATAAAGCGTGCGCAAAAGCTTCGCGTCGACACGCTGCTTAAGCCACATCGGCATCGCGAATTTGCTGGAGCCCGCGCCAAAGTCGGCCGCCGGCACACCCAGGATATATTTGGGCACGATATAATAGCCGCGGCGCATCGACAGATCGACCGACTTCGCCCGGTGAATCGCGTCGACCGTGATATCACAGCCCGAATTGCCCGCGCCGACAACCAACACACGCTTTGCGCTAAAAATATCGCCCGAGCGATAATCACAGGAGTGAATCATCTCGCCGCTAAATTCACCGGGAAATTGCGCCCAATTCGGGTCATTAAGATGCCCGTTGGCGATGCAAATCGCCGCGTAGCGATAGATTTCGCCGGTATCCAACTCGACCGTCCAGCCATCGCCGTCGCGCTCGATCCGCTCGACGCTCACCCCAAAACGAATGCGCTTATAAAGACCGAATTCCTCGGCGAAGTCACGAAAATAGCGCCTAATCACGCGGTGATCGGGATAATCGGCGGCCTCCTCAGGCAGCGGAAAATCCTTGACTTCGGTCGACTTCTTCGAGGAGATAAGATGCGCTGATTCGTACATATTCGCGTATTCAGATTCCATATCCCACACGCCGCCGACGTCGGTATGGCGCTCGAATTGGTCGTATAAAACGCTGTTTCGTGCCAGCGCGCGCGCGGTGGTCAGCCCGGCCGGGCCGGCACCGATGACGCAAACACGCGCGCCGCGATCGATGACCTCACCCGGCTTGCCAAGCGGGATCTTCTCCGCGTCGGTGTTTTCCAACGCGGCCTGATATGCGACAGTAGGCTTTACGGACTGATTCATCGACGATCCTGGGGATGCACTCAAAGCTCAATAAAGACGGCTTGGGCGCAACTTTAACCCATCGCACTGAGATATCAATTGGCCAGTTTTATGACGTCTTCCATGAGCAAGCAGGGCCTGCGATGAATGAGTCGATTGACGCCATCTCGTTAAACTTCGACCCGGGGAGCCTCCTGGCGCTCAATATCATCCTGGGGACCATTATGTTCGGCATCGCGCTGTCTCTGCGCGTCTCGGATTTTGCAGACGTCGCCAAGCGCCCGCGCGCCCCGCTCATCGGGCTCTTCGCCCAATTTATGCTCTTGCCCGCGGCGACCTGGCTGCTCACGCGCCTGCTCGAACTGCCGCCGAGCATCGCGCTCGGGATGATCCTGGTGGCCGCCTGTCCGGGCGGAAATATCTCCAACCTCGTCGCGCATTTAAGCCGCGCAAATACCGCCCTTTCGGTCTCCATGACCGCCGTATCGACCGCGGTCGCGGTTGTGATGACCCCGCTGAACTTCTCGTTCTGGGGCTCACTTTCGCCCGATACCCGCACCGTGATGACCGACTTTAGCCTCGACCCGCTCGAGATGCTCTTTAATGTCTTTATCCTGCTGGGCATCCCGCTGGTCCTCGGCATGAGCGTGCGCGCGAAGTTCCCACAACTCGCTGATCGCGCGCTTAAACCGTTTAAAGTTTTGTCGATTTTACTATTTATCGCGCTGGTGGTCGTCGCATTTCAGTCGAATTTTGAGGCGTTTATCGCAGTCATCGGCGTGATCTTCGTGCCGGTCGCCCTGCATAATGCGCTGGCCTGGGTGGTCGGCTATTCGGCGGCGCGCGCGGCGAAGCTTCCGACCGAAGATGTGCGCGCGGTGGCCATTGAGGTGGCCATTCAGAACTCGGGCCTCGGCCTGGTGCTGATCTTCACCTTTTTTGGCGGCCTCGGCGGTATGGCGGTCATCGCCGGCTGGTGGGGCATCTGGCATATTGTCACCGGGTTGATTATCGCAACAATTTGGAGCCGCACACCGGACGCATCTTCCCAATAACAGCCTTACCATCACTCCCTAAAAACGATGCCAAAAAATCGCACCCTTCTTATCACCGGCGCCGCCGGTTTCGTCGGCTCCTCACTTTTGCGGGCACTGGTGAACGCCCCTGAAGACGCCCACGGCATCGCGCGCATCATCGCCACCGACATCCGTGATATCGACGCCGATCTTGCCTCCGATGCGCGCGTCGAAGCGCAACGCCTGGATATCTGCGACCAGGCCGCCGTCCTGGAGCTCTTCGACGCATATAAACCCGACGTCGTCGTCCACCTGGCCGCCATCGTCACCCCGCCGCCGGGCGACCACCGCGCGATGCAATTTAACGTCGACGTGCGCGGCACTCGCCACGTCATCGCCGGATGCCTGAGCGCGGGCACTGAGCAATTTATCTATACCTCCAGCGGCGCCGCCTACGGCTACCATCCGCGCAATTGCGCGCCCCTTATCGAAGATGATCCCGTCCAGGGAAACGAAGTCTTCGCCTACGCCCACCACAAGCGCATCGTCGAAGAGGAGCTCGCCAGGACCCGCGCCGAGCACCCTGAATTGAAGCAACTGATCTTTCGCGTATCGACCGTTCTCGGTCCGAGCACCGATAACCAGATCACGGGGCTATTCGAGCAACGCGTCGTCACCGGACTTCGCGGCGTAGCGTCGCGCTTTTGCATCATCTCCGACGAAGATATCGTCGGCGCGCTTATCCACGGCATACAAACTCAGAAATCCGGCATCTTCAACCTCACCGGCGACGGCATCCTCACCCTCAAAGAGATCGCCCGGCTCATGGGCGGCAAATACTTGCCCCTGCCCGAGCGCGTCATCCGCGCCGCACTCACCGCGCTTTCGGCCGCTGGCTTAAGCCCCTACGGCCCGGAGCAAATTCTATTTCTCAAATACCGCCCGGTCCTCGATAATACGCGCCTCAAAGAGGACTTTGGCTTTAAGCCGAAGCTCAGCAGCGCACAGGCCTTCGAGCGCTATCGCCTGGCAAGTCGCGCGCGATAGGCGCATCGCAAATTCGAAAATTTATTTTACGCAAAACTCACCCACAGGTTTCTCATGTCCAATCTACGTCAACTCGGAAAAACCGGCCTCAAAGTCTCGCGCATCTGCCTCGGCACCATGATGTTCGGCGGGCGCACCGATCTCAAAGAATCCGGACGCATCGCCGACGCCTGCCTGGAGCGCGGCAGCTTCTTCTGGGACACCGCCGATATGTATAGCCTGGGCGCCTCCGAAGAAGTCGTCGGAGAACTCATGAAAGGCCGCCGCCAGGAGATCGTGCTCGCCAGCAAGGTCTGGGCGGCGATGAGCGAGCACCCCAACGACGGCCGCCTCTCCGCCCGCCATATTATCGCCGCCTGCGAGGCCTCGCTTAAGCGCCTGCAGACCGACTACCTCGACATCTATTATATGCATTTCGCCGACCCAAATATTCGCGCCGAAGAGAGCCTTCGCGCCGTCGAAGACCTCGTGCGCGCGGGCAAAGTCCGCTACGTCGGCCTCTCCAATCACCAGGCCTGGCAGGTCGCCGACCGCATCGCCGTGGCGCGCGAAAACCGCTGGCAACCCGCCGACGTCGTCCAGCCGCTTTATAATATCCTGAACCGCGATATCGAGCGCGAACTCATTCCCATGGCCCAACACTACGGACTGGGCGTGGTCACCTATTCGTCCCTCGCCCGCGGCGTGCTCACCGGAAAATACAAATGGGACCAGGCCCCGCCCGAAGGCTCGCGCCTATCCACCGGCGACAAACGCATGCACCAGGCCGAATGGCGCGAGGCCAGCCTGGACGTCGTCGACCGACTTCGCCCGCTCGCCGAAGCCCGCAATATCCCCATGAGCCAACTCGCGACCGCCTGGGCGCTTCATAACGATTATATCGACTCGGTCATCATCGGCCCGCGCACCCTGGAGCAGGCCGAAGACGCCCTGGCGAGCTTGGACGTTGTGTTTGACGAGGAGTTGGAGCAGGCGATTGACGCGCTGGCGCCGCGCGGGACGCATGCCGGGCGTGAGGTGCCGGACCAGGAGGTATTTCCGGTGATGGGGCGGCCCGTATTGGGATGAGCGCGGCGAGTTGGTGAGGCGTTGCGTTATCGGCCTCTCACGAATAAGGATCGCATAAGGCCTCCATCGGCACCGGCCCTGCACCACCATCGACGCCGCCACCCAGCATCACCGACGCCCACGCCACGCGCGGGCCGCCTCATATATTGAAGTATAGGCCTATGAAAGCCCTTATTCGAGCGACAATTCAGCATAGCCTGGCGTGGAGTTTTTGCGCCTTTTATACCCTCGTGATGGTCGCCGCATTATTGCTGACGGCCGGAAAATTTCCCGACCGCATCACCCTCCCCCTGGTGCGATTCTGGGGGCGCACGATGCTTAGGATTTCGGGCGTAACCCTTGAATTCGAAGGGGATTGCAGCGCGCTGGGTCGGCGAGCGCCGCGCGTTTTAACATTTAACCACGCATCAACCCTCGACTTATTCATAATAACCGCAATTCTCACCCCCGGCGGCACCGCCGTCGTCAAGCGGTCGATTCTCTATATTCCGTTTATGGGATGGTCGGCTTATTTGGCGGGTTTGGTCTTATTGGACCGCAGCAATCGCGAGCGCGCGATTGCGTCGATTGAGAAGGCTGGCGCGCGAATTCGCGACGAGTCGCTCAGCGTTTTTATCGCGCCCGAGGGCACACGAACAAGTTCGCGCGCGCCCGCGAAATTTAAGCGCGGCGCGTTTCGCATGGCCGAGGTTTCGGGCGCCGATATGGTGCCGGTGGTGATCGATGGGGCGGCCGAAGTTTGGCCGCGGGACAAGAATTTTTGCTGGGGTGGAACGGTAAAAATTCGCGTTCTGCAAGCCATCCCGCACGCGGAATTGATGGAGCGCGGGGCGCGTGCCGTCGCCGATGATCTGCGGGAGCGCTATGCTCGGGATCTGGGCGTGGAGCTGCCGGTTGTCGAGACACGCGAGTTGGAGCCGGTTGCGGCTTAAAGATATCCAGGCATTCGTCTAATATTTGATAGATACGAGACTTATAATGACGCGCCGAAATCACCTCATTCAGCCCAACGGACAGCCCGAATTCGGTGTATTTCCCGAGGGCGTGGAGCGCATTAATTATCTCGACTATGATCTTCGCACGACCATGGATCGCAAGCGCGGTAAGCTTGCGAAGCGGCTGGGCTTTAATCAATTTCAGTTTATTAGCTTTGCCAGCGAATACTTAATTGTGGGCTTGGCCATTGTTGACCTAAAACTTATCAGCAATGCATTTCTCTATTTATACGAACCCACCACGGGGCGTTTTGAAGAGTTTAGCTTTCTTCAGCCACTCGCCAGGCATACCTCGATTGAGCCCGCGCCCAATAGCGGTGAGAGCAAATTTCGCCACGGCAATAATACCCTGCGTATTCGTGCAGGCCGCGCCCCCGGCATTCGCAAGGTCGACGTGAACCTGAACGGTCGAGTCGTGATCGATGCGACTGTCGACGAAAGCAGCGCCTATCAACCTTTGGCGATCTGCTCACGCGCGGGTTATGATGGATGGGTCTTCACCCAAAAGAGCGCCGCGCAATTATGTCGAGGACGCATTCACTGGAATGATTCAAATTACGATTTAAGCGATCTCAACGCACTGGCGGCCGTGGATTGGACCGCCGGTTTTATGCGCCGAGAAACTTTCTGGAATTGGGCAAGTCTATCGTGCTATTTGCCCGATGGACGACGCCTGGGATTTAACTTCGCGGCGGGCGTCAACGAGACCGGATTTACCGAAAACGCGCTCTGGTTGGATGGACGACTGATTAAAGTTGATATGGTGAACTTTCAATTCGACCGTTATCAACCCGAGCACGCCTGGATATTACGCTCATCCGACGGCGTAATCGACCTGATTTTTAAACCCGCCGGGCAGCGCAAAGAGAAGATCAATGCGCTGATTATCAAGTCGAATTTCACCCAGCATTTTGGTCAATTTCACGGCAAGATTCACCTGCCCGATGAGATGATTGAGCTCGAAGGGGCCTGGGGTTTTAGCGAAGATCACTTCGCGAAGTGGTAGGGTTTTCGCCCGCACTCACCAGCTCGAGCCCGCCCCACCGCCGCCGGAGCTTCCGCCGCCGAAACTGCCACCACCACCTCCTCCACCTCCACCGCTAAATCCGCTGCCGCCGCCCGACGACGACGTCGTTTGAACAATCCGTGGCAATCGGCGCGTATGGCGGCTGTGAAAATCACAATGCGCGCAGTCCGCCGTGGTCTCCTCAAGTCCGCTGGAATACGTGGTCGGATGCTCCAGGACACGCGTATGTTTTTTCAGGGTTCGGTAGCCGCATTGGTTGCATTTTTGGTGGGAGCTAAACCAGCTTTTTTCGCGCAAGATCCGGTGAAATTCGCAGCCGGTGCAATAATAATATTGATAGTCAATCGAGCCGATCTGTTCTTCGGTGATCTGGCCGGCGTCCAGGTGCGCGTCGTCCTCTTCCTCCGAGAGCATTTCCATGGGCTTTTTGCAGGTCGGGCAAGTGCGATCTTTTTTATGGCGATAGCGTTTGATGCCGAAGCCCGACAGCGCCCCGCCCCCGCCAATACCGAAGACCCAAATCCACCAGGGGACCTCGCCGCCTTCATCGTCGAGGTCGCTGGGAACTCCCGAGGCGCTTAAGGCGAGCAGCGAGGACTTCTGGTGAATGCGCTGATTGATGGCGTCTACGCCCGCGGCCAAACCTTGCGCGTAGTTATTCTGTTTAAAGAGCGGGACCATCTTCTCCATCTGCATGCGCTTAAGCCACCCGTCGCTTAGGACCGCCTCCATGCCGTAGCCGGTCTCCATCTCAAGGCGTCTTTCGCCGTGGACCAGCAGAATAAGCAGACCGGTCTGGCTCTTTTTTTGGCCAACTCCCCAGCGATTAAATAGGTCGGTCGCGAATTCCTTGGGGGTTGCGGTGTCGACCTTTTCGACCGTCACCAGCGCGACCTCCACGCCCGTGCTCTTATTGAGGCGCGTCAACGTGGCGTTGATGCTCTGGCGGATTTCGGGCGACAGCAATCCGGCCGTATCGCTCACCCACTGATTATTGAGCCGCGGGTTGGGCACCTCGGCGATACTCATCGCGAAGAGCGTCTGCGCGCTAAAAAAAACCAGCGCGTACGCGAAAAATCCCATCAGAATTGAGGTTTTGCTGCGATAAATATCCACGATAAACACCTGAATTTATTAATAAATCGCCAAGCATCGGCAAGCACGATGATTATTTGCCCGCGCAGATTTTGTCGAAGCGAGATTTATCTGCCCAGAGCGACACCGGAAACGAATCTGCCGCGCGCTGATACTTGCTAAGCGCCTCATTGCAGCGCTTAAGCTCGACGCGCACGCGGTTCTCTGCGCCGATCAGCTCGGCGTCTTTATCCGGCGAATCGGGGCGATTGGCCATTAACTTGTGCACCGATTTTTGGCGCTCGCGCGCGCTCGCCACCTGCGCGCTATGCGCACTCAGCGCGGCTTCGCGATTTCCCAGCGACGACGAGGCGAGCGCTGCCCAAACGCCAAAAATCACCACGAACGCAACCGCGCCAATGCTGAGTCCCAGGCGGAGCGTCTTGGCCTTTGCTGCGCTCGCCACCGCCTCGCGCGCCTCAACCTCGCGCCTTTTAACCAACTCATCGCGCGCCTGCTCGATATATTTCTGCTCAATCCCAAGATCCTCGCCGACCTCGGCGATCTCCTCGGAGGAAAGCCGCCCGCTATCGGCCATGCGCAACTCTTCGGCCAGGCCGATGATATCATCGACATCCTCATAGTCGGTGGTCGACGCAACTTTTTTATCGCTCATGGGTTCTCGCTCTTCGTCAAATATTATCTGTTGAGTGACGCATGATGATATCAGAGAAAGTTTGAAAAAATAACTCTCGAATTCCGATGCAGACCCTACGGACTTCAGAATTCCAACAAAAGACGCGTATGCATCAGGTCTCGATTCAAATCCACTCTTGCCAACATA